>Ga0137463_1000350_pt1 | contig 16565 bp, 11 predicted proteins | sample EasRivERMGT800_2_FD_102333 | JGI IMG/M metagenome (GOLD analysis project Ga0137463, IMG submission 102333) | Soil microbial communities from meander-bound floodplain in the East River, Colorado, USA - East River MetaG ERMGT800_2 | ecosystem: Environmental > Terrestrial > Soil > Floodplain ...
GTGCTGCACGCGAGAGCGGTCGAGGCCGGGGAGCTCGGCACAAACTTTGTCGACGGGCATTTCCTGCCAGGGGATGCCTGCCGCAGTCCACGCGGCGGTCCACGATTTCACGAGCGTCTCTGGCCGGCCGAACAGATAGGCCATCGTGGGGACCTGCGGTTCGAGACAATCCGGGCAGAACCGCAACGTCCGTTCCAGCGAGTCGTAACACGTTCGCGCGTAGCCGGGGGAATCCACGGCATAAATGCCGCCGCTGTGCAGCCACCCCTGGTTGCGGGTCGAAGCGGCATTTCCCAGCTCCGAGGATTCGAACAGCGTCACGGGAAATCCCGCCTCGGACAATCGCATCGCCGTCGCGAGGCCGGCGATCCCGCCTCCCACAATGACAATCTTCCGCGACGATGTCGCCCCGCTGGTCATGACGTTCACCCCTTCCATGGCCCGCGCAGATCCGGCGCGCCAACAGCGGCAATCAAACCTTTCAAGAAGCAGATGGCACTACATATTGATTTCGAATCCCTTGCGGATTTCGCGCGCGAGGAACGAGTTGGCCTGCTTGTCGCCGATGATCTCCCGCTTGACGGGGTCCCAGTTGACTTCGCGGCCCAGACGCATCGCGATGTTCGAGAGATGACAGATTTCGAGCATGCGGTTATGCGACCAGACATCCGAAATCGGTTGCTTCCGCGCTTTCATGCCCTCGATGAAGTTGGCGGTGTGGTTCGCACTGACCTTGCCGCCGAAGACTTTTTCGACCGCTCCTTCGGGGAGAGGATTGTCCTTCAGGTCTTCCACCGGCTTGCCGGCGAGCTTTCCGCGGTTGACGAAGAACCGGCCTTCCGTCCCCTCGAACAGGATGCCGTTGTCCCCTTCGCTGGTGATGATCAGCTCCACGTCGTTGGGCATGGCGACGTGGATGGTGAATTGGGTCGCCGCGTTGTACTGATCGTCGACCGTGGGATATCCCTCCTTGTATTCGACTGGCAGTTTGTACTCGCCGGGGGCCACTTTGCTCGGCCCCGTTTCGGTGGCGCCGAGAGCCCAGCAGGCAATGTCCACGTGATGGGCTCCCCAGTCGGTGAGCTTTCCGCCGGAGTACTCGTGCCAGTTGCGGAACGAGTAGTGGCAATTGCTGTAGAGGGGCACGCCGCCGCCGTATCCATTTCGCAGTTCGGGCAGAGCCCGATACGGGACCTTGGGTGCCGGACCGAGCCACAGGTCCCAGTCAAGCTGCTCGGGAGCATCGATCGCGGGAATGACGGGCGAAGCCTCCATGCGGTCGATGCCGCACGTCACCTTTTTCACCGTGCCGATGCGGCCGTCCCGGATCAGAGCGATCGCCTTCAGGAACCGCTGGTCAATCTCGGTGCGCTGCATCGTGCCGACCTGAAAGACCCGGCCGGTCTGCTTGACGATCTTCTCGATCAGCTTGCCTTCATCGATCGTCAACGTGAGGGGCTTCTCGCAGTAGACGTCTTTGCCCGCGAGCATCGCCTCGACCGCAATCTTCGTGTGCCAGTGGTCCGGCGTCGCGATCATGACGGCGTCGATGTCTTTCCGATCGAGGATGCTGCGGTAGTCCTTGTAGGCATCGGGCTTCTTCCCCTGGTCCTTCTCCACCTTGGCGACGTTTTCCTCCAGCACGTTGGCATCGACGTCAGCCAGAGCGGCGAAATCGGCAAAGCCAAACGACTTGCTGGTGATCGCCCAGCCCTGGTTGCGCAGGCCGATGGTCGCAAACACCGGACGCTCACTCGCCGCCTGATAGCCGAAGGCCCGGTTGGCCGACGGGAGCAGGATGCTCGCGGCGCCCGCGGCGGCGATGCCTTGAAGAAACTGACGGCGAGAGGTCTCGTGAGCTGTGGGCATTTGTCGAAATCCTTCTGGAAAAAATCAGTGAGAGTGCTGGCAGGCAGGTTTTTGGTTCGCGGAGGTGAGCCGGTCCGATGACCGGCGACGGAGCGTTCGGTCGGCGCTGACACAGAGCGATTTCGACCACCGCTTCTCTAACAACGATACCAGAAATCGTCAGCCGCTTGAACTGTCCCGCCGGCCTCCGGAGAGCGATTCCAGGCGGGCTGTAGCGGAACTCGTGAGAGTTCCGACCCGAAGTCTCACGCCTTCCGCTACATTTTGCCGCTACACACGAACTGGAAGCGCTCTAGTCCTTAAACCGCGCATCGTGGACGTCGAGAATCAGTTTGCTCCGTTTGTCCAGGTTCGGGACGTCGAATTCAAACCAATCGGTTGTCCCCTTCTGAACATCGAAGCCAGGCAACCGCTTCTCGTTGCCGAACGCTTTCCCCTCGGCGTCGTACTGCGAATAAAACCAGCCTTCGTTGGCGCTGGGCAGCCTGGCGGCCGAATCGGCGACCAACTGGATCTGGACGGTATCCCCTTCGGTTTCCCAACTCTGGAGCTTGATGCCGCGGAGTGCGAGCGAGGGAGTCAGCTCAACCGTGACGGCAGCGGTTCGGCCGCAACCCGCCACGGTCAGCGCGAGAATTGCGAACAATCCGAACAACAGGACAGCCCGCCCTCTCGAAGCGCAGTCTCGGGTCATTTTTCGCTCGAGTCGGCGGATGTCAGTAGCTGCTATCGGGAACCAGACCGTCATTGGTCGATTGCAGCAACACCCAGGTGTAGCGGCTGATGGAGTTATTGATGAATTGAACATGGCCGTCTGCGAAGCAGGCGTTGACACCGCCGGGATGTCGGCTGCGAGCCATGGCCCCTTCGCTCTCGGCGTCGTCTTCATTGATGCAGCCCATGCCGTCCTTCGTTCCGATGCCCGGATACCAGAAGTTATTGCAACCCTGGATCTCGTCGCTATCGTCGAACATGTTGTTGGGCGCGGGGTTGTACAACTGGCCGCCGTTGACGGCGCTGGACCCCGGCAGACCCATCGCCCAGACGCCGCGCCGATCCTGGGAGTTGACGCCGACGCGGACTTCATGCACCAGGAAAGTCATCGACGTACCGTCCGTGACGTTGTTGACCCGCGCCCCAAAATTGACTGCCATGACCGGTCCCTTGTTGACTCCCACGAACGGATCCTCGGTCGGGTCGGGGTTGCCGCCGATGTTGTGATCCCAATCCCCCGCCGCGTTGCTGGCGGCGTAATTGCCCCGTGCCCAGCCACTCTCGGCCGGGTTCCCGCCGGGATCGGTAAACGGCACGTCGTGGCCCGAGTCCGAGGGACAGAGGTAAGTCTGGACCCGTGCTCCCCGCACCTGGCGCCAGGAGAGATCGTAGGTCGTGAAGTCCAGCAGGTTGGTGGTTCCCGGATAGGACGAGACGTTCGCCTGGGCATGGAGATTCTGTTCCTCGATGTAGGGGAGAATCAACAGGGCCCAGTTGGGACCGAAGGGGCTGGCCGCCCGGTTCGCGGCCTTGTCGCCGACGCGCTTGACGAAAGGCATGAAGACCGCGGGGGGAAACGATCCTTGCGAGTCGTGGTAGAGCTGGAGTGCCAACCCGATCTGCCTCAGGTTGTTGGCGCACTTCATCCGATTTGCCGAGACCCGCGCACTCATGACGGCTGGCAGCAGCAGCGCCAGGAGGATGGCCATGATGGCGATGACCACCAGGACTTCAATCAACGTAAAGCCGGATCGCCGCTTCATGAGATTGACCTCCACAGGAACGCGCCAGGTCTGGCGTGTACTTCTCTGTCAACCAGAGACAAAGGGAGTTTAACCAGAAATGGCGAGGCCCGCCAATTCAGGCCCGTCTCTCCCGCAACCATCTCCACCGTCACCTCGATGCAGTTGCATCCAGTGGGCGCAGCGGCCGCTTCCGCAGGGTGAAAAACTGTGATCCAATTCCAACGGCGCAGGCTAAAGCCTGAACTCCAACACGCGAGACCTTGTGGCAACAATTTCGTACAATAGTCCTGTCCTGGACCATCCAGTTCCCCTTGCATTGGAGTGGCTCATGGTGGAACCCCGGCGGGCCGTTGTGCGACCTCGAGTGATCTCGCCGGCCAGTGGCGAATCGCTGCTCCTCGAAGAGGAGATTCTCTCGCTCATCGAGCGCAAGGCATGCGGCCTCGTCTGGCTCTCCGGCGGTCCAGGGGCGGGTAAGACCACCGCCCTGGCGCATCTGGCCGCCGTGCTCCCGCCTGCAGCAAACGTCCTCTGTCTGGATCAAGACTGGCAATCCGTTGGACCCGATCGGCTCGTCGTCGCTGGCGGCATTCCGAATTTCAAACCCAAAAGCACGTTTGCGACGTTCGAGCTGGCAGCCTGGACCGAAGACGAGCTGATCGAATACCTGCTGGCGACGCATCGCGCTGCATGTGAATCGGTGCTGCGCCGCTGCCGCGCGGCAGCGGACGGAGACCGCCTGCGCGGTAATCCCGACCTGTGGCGACCGGTTCTCGACGCCTTGGCGGCCGACGAACGCCTCGTCACGATCGGCGACGCCCTGCGCCGCGTCATCGATCAGCGTTTTTCCCCTGCCAGGGTGCGGGAATTGGCCTCGGACTGGTCCCTGGCGATCCTGCTGCTGGATGCTGAATTGAACAAACGAACGCGCTGCCAGCTCGAAGAAACCGGCGATTTCCAGCGTCTCTACCCTCTGCTCCGTCACGTACCTGTGCTCCTGATGCTCGCGGCTGGGCAGATTGCCAGAGACTTGCGGTCAGGGGGCACCTGCCGGTTTCTGCCGAAGCGCCACGCTGCCGAGCTGGTCAGTGAAGTCGGCGCGCTGATCAAAGACGATGGCGCCGCACTCGGGCGGCTCAAAGAGATTCTCGCGGACATGACCTGTGAACGGCTTCAGCCGATTGCGGCCAGCCTGATGCACGCCGCCGGCATCGGCTGGCGCCCGGAGCGGCTTGTCGCCCCCGGCGTACGAAATTGGTTGCGCCGCCAGAAGCGGGGCTTCCCGTTCCTGCGCGACGCCCATTTGCAGCACTGCCGATGGAATCGAGTTGTCCTGACGGGCCTGGACCTGAGCAAATCGGATTTGAGCGACAGCGATCTTTCGGAAGCCATCCTGGACGACGTCGAGCTGTCGGACGCCAATCTGCGGGGATCAACGCTGCGCGGAGCCAGCCTGGTACGCGTGCGGGCCGAAGAGACGAACCTGGCAGGTGCAAACCTTTCGTACGCGCGTGCCGACCAGGCCGAGTTTCAACGTGTGAACGCGCGCAGCGCGACTTTCGAAGGGGCGCTCCTGTCGCGGGCATCATTTCAGGGCGCCAGACTGGGAGGGGCGATCTTTGCACGGGCTCAACTGCGGTCAGCCTGTTTCCTCGATGCCGACATCGACGGGGCCGATTTTTCCCAGGCTGATCTGAGCGAAGCCTGCCTGAAGGGGTTGCCGCTGAAACTTGCCGAGTTCCGGCAGTGCAGTTTTCGCAAGGCACTCCTGGACGGATGCGATCTGGAAGGGACGTCGCTCCCCGGAGCCGATTTTGCGGGCGCATGTCTCAGCGGGGCGCTGTTGACCGACACGACAATGCCCGACGCGGACTTTCAGGGGGCCGACCTGTCGAACACGGGGCTGGCGGGCATCGACTGGGAGCGGGCCAACCTGTACAACGCCGATCTGTGGGGCGCGTCGTTCCACATGGGCTCCAGCCGGAGCGGCCTGGTGGACAGCCCGATCGCCAGTTTCGGCACTCGCACCGGCTTTTACACCGACGACTACAACGAACAGGACTTCAAATCGCCGGAGGAGATCCGCAAAGCGAACCTGCGCGGCTGCGACTTGCGGGGCGCGAAAATCGAAGGAGTCGATTTCTACCTCGTTGACCTGCGCGACGCTCGCTACGACTCGCGTCAGGAGCAGCATTTTCGCGGCTGCGGAGCGATCCTGGAAACGCGGGCGACGTGACTTCTGACGTCACTGGAAGACGCGCAGGCCGGGGATGGACTGCTCCAATTCGGCGCCGCCGGCGGGCGTGACTTTGGTGCCGTTGAGTTCGAGGTGCCGCAACGTCTGCATCGTCTTCAATTGGCCGATGCCGGCGTCGGTGACGTTGGTGCCGTTGAGCTGAAGAGTCTCGAGAGCGGTCAGGTTCGCGAGGTGCGCAAGACCGGCGTCGGTAATCGCCGTCCCCGGGAGCGTGAGGGCTTGCAGGCTGGTCAGGCTCGATAACTGCGCCAATCCCGCATCGGTCACACGCGTCAGATCCAGGTTCAGGTAGGTCAGGGTGTTCAATTGAACAAGGTGCGCCAGTCCACGGTCGGTGATCGGCAGGTTCCGGCACCTGAGCGTCTGGAGCACCGGCAGCGCCCCCAGATGAGCCAGCCCGGCGTCGGTCACGTTGGTGTTGCTGATGTCCAGGTCCACCAGACCGGTCAGTGGTTTCAGGTTCGCGAGCCCCGCGTCGCCGACCGACGTACTACTGAGATTGAGGGCCGAAAGAGTCGGCAATGCCTGGAGGTGAACCAGTCCCGCATCGGTCACGTTCGTTGCCACAAGTTCGAGCCGCACGAGCAGCGAATGGCGTTTCAGCTCCGCCAGGCCGGCGTCAGTGATCTGCATCTTGTTGAGAGCGAGGTTACACAGCTCGGGGAGCCGAGCGAGATGAGTCAAGCCCCGATCGGTGACGCGAGTGCCATGGAGATGCAGAGTGTGCAGGTTGGTGCAGGCTGCCAGGTGCGCCAGCCCCGCATCGCCGACTTCCGTCGTTACCAGCATCACGTTCTCGAGTCCGATCAGATCGGGGAGGCAGGCCAGGTCGGCATCGGTGACCGGGCGCTCGATCAGGCTCACCTGCTGGATGCAGGGGAGCCGATCGGCAAGGGAGGGGACGCCCGATTCTTCGAGGATCCAGCCGATCGGCGTGGACAACCCGTCGCCCGGCTCCAGTTCGGCTCCCAGCCGCTCGAGCTGCGCAATGGCCGCGTGGTGCCTGTACAGAGGGACGCCGATCACGACAACGCCCGCGAGGCCCAGCCAAGTGAGCAAGGCGAGGAGGGTCCAGACGACGACGGGCAACCGGCGGCGGCGCCGCGGTGGTGGCACGGCGGATTCGGCTCGTGCGGGCTGGGGGGCGGTCATGTGGGAAGCGCACTGGGCGCAGTGGGCGGATGAACGTCACTGAAATATTAGGGGCGGGCGGCGAAGAGGCAAGCCCCGGCGGGGGACGCTCGGCAGTGGAGTGAGTCGAAGATGGGTGGTTTTCGTCGTCTTTCGCGGAGAGACTGTGAATCTATGGGGCCAGGCTTGCTCGTTTAACGGCACGGCGCTAAAAGATCCGCATGAATATTAAAAATACTTCGCAGTCTGCCCGCGTGAATCGGCCGCATCGGACGCAGGTCGAGATGCAATTGTTTTCGCTCGACCAGATGCTGCCGGCCGATCATCGGGCCCGCACCGTGTGGGCGTACGTGAAACTGCTCAATCTGGAGCCGTTTTACGCGGACATCGAAGTCACGGATCATTCGCCCGGTCGGTCGCCTGCCGCGCCAGAGGTCCTGGTGGGGTTGTGGTTGTTGGCAACGCTCGACGGGATCAGCAGTGCGCGCGAGCTGGCTCGCCGGTGCGAGACTGATATCCCTTATCTCTGGATGCTGGGCACGGTAACGATGAATCACCACACGTTGAGTGATTTTCGCGTGCAGCATGGCGCGCGGCTGGAGCGACTGCTGGTAGACACGGTGGCGGCGCTCGTCGACAGCGGCTTCGTGCCCCTGGAGACGATCGCCCAGGACGGCATGCGCGTGCGAGCCAGTGCGGGAAGCAGCTCGTTTCGCCGGAAGCCCACGCTGGAGAAGTTGCAGCAAGCGGCTCAAGAGCATGTCGATCGCCTGCGGCGGGAAGCGGAAAGCGAAACGGATCGTCTGGCCGGAGATGCCCGTCGAAAGGCCGCGGCTGAGCGTGCGGCGCGGGAACGTCAGGAGCGTCTCGACGAGGCGCTGCGGCAACACGAGCAGCTCAGCCAACAACGCGAACAGCGGAAGAAAGGTGATGGCCAGACGACTCGCGTGAGCACCACCGATCCCGAGGCGCGCAAGATGAAAATGGCGAACGGCGGCTACGACCCGGCGTTCAACGTGCAGTTCGCCACGGACGCTGACTCGCGAGTGATCGTGGCCGTGGACGTGACCAACGGAGGCACTGACGGCAGCGAGTTGCCGCCGATGCTCGAGAAAGTTCGCGCCCATTACGGCACGACTCCGGCGCACGCTCTCGTCGATTCGGCCTATGCGACACAGGAGTCCGTCACCACAGCCGAGATCAATGGGACGAAGGTCGTCTCGACCATGCCGCGCGCCAGCCAACTGCTGGAAAATGGTAAAGATCCTTATTCGCGCCAGTGACGGGACACCGATGAGTACGCCACGTTCCGCGCTCGAATGGCCGATCCCGAATATCAGAAGCTGTACAAGTCCCGGCCGTCGATCGCGGAGTTTCCGAATGCGGACTGCCGAAACCGGAACCTGCGACAGTTTCGAGTGCGCGGATTGGTGAAGGCCAAAGCGGTTGCCTTGTGGCACGCCCTGGCTTTCAACTTCCTGCGACTGATCAACTTGGAAGTTTTGGCAACTTAGGTATGCCCAGCGCTGTCCGATCAACGATTCGAGCTGCACAACAAGCCCCGTAAGCAAAACAACATGCTCAACAACAACTAACTCAATCCAAAAGATCCACCAACCCTTGCGAATGCCAGCGAGGAAAAATTCAAAACCCACCACCGTGGGCCAAGGCCACAAATCGCTCCCGCAATAGTTTCACGGCCTAGGAGCGAAAGACGACATAACGCGACGTCGTGCGCGTGCAACTGGTCATTCGACATTCCGATTCAAGAGGAAGTGGGGATTTGATTCGTATCAGTTCGGGAACGCGGATGGCGCCGAATCTTGTCGCTGCGCGACCCCCCCGCCCTGCGGGACGGGCGGGCCACCCTCCACGGTTAGCCGACAGTGGCTCAAAGGATGCATCGCACCGCCTCGCACTCACCGCCCGTGCGCTTTCGATTCGGGGGTTGAATCCCTAGAATGCGAACTTGTCGGGGCCACTCTTTGCTTCACAGCGTGCGAAAGAATTTTACGTCATGCCGGAAAAACCAGTGCGGGTGGGGATTGTCGGTGCCGGGGCTAACACCAAATTACGGCATATTCCCGGGTTTCGGGCGATTTCGGGAGTCGAAATTGCCGGCGTCGTTAATCGGTCTCCTGAATCGAGCGCCCGCGTCGCCAAAGAGTTCGGGATTACCCGAACGTACCCCGACTGGCGGAGCCTGGTTGACGATCCGCAGGTGGACGCCATCTGCATCGGCACGTGGCCCGACAGGCACTGCGAAATCACTTGCACGGCCCTCGCGGCCGGAAAACACGTTCTGACCGAAGCCCGCATGGCGCGCTCTGCTGCCGAAGCGCGCGAGATGCACGCCGCGTCGCTGGCCCATCCGGGGCTCGTCGCGCAGATCGTCCCCAGCCCGTTCGGCCTGGTGCAGCAGCCGTTCATGGAGTCGCTGCTGGAGCGCTCGTTTCTCGGCCAGTTGCGGGAGGTGGTCGTGATCGGAGCCGACGCGACGTACTACGACTACACCGAATTTCTGCACTGGCGGCAGGATGCCGAGATCAGCGGCGTCAACGCGCTCACACTGGGGATCCTGCACGAAACCGTCTCTCGCTGGATTCCGGCCACGACGCGCGTCTTTGCGCAAACCACCTGCTTCGAGAAGCAGCGCCCGCTCGCCGACTCGCAGGGGCTCGTCGCCGTCACCGTCCCCGACAGCATTCAGATCGTGACCTGCATCGAAGGGGGAGCCCGTGGCGTGTACCACTTCAGCGGCATCTCGCTGTTCGGTCCGGGGAAGCAGATTCACCTGTACGGCAGCCGCGGCACGATCAAGTACCTGATGGGGCCCGAAGAGAAGCTGTATTGCGGGCGGCCGGGGGATGCCGAATTGCGGCTGGTCGAGATCCCCGAGGCGCAGCGCGGCGGGTGGCGGGTGGAGGCGGAATTCATCGGTGCGGTCCGCGGCCAGGAGCGGGTCCGGCTGACCGATTTTGCCACCGGCGTGCGGTACATGGAATTCACTGAAGCGGTGGCGCGCAGCGCGGCCCTGAACGTGGCGGTGGATCTGCCGCTGAGAATGCTGGCGTGACGCGGTGCGTCGTCGCTACTGCGAGCGGCCCGACTGCTGGAGCAGGCGCTTGCCGGCCAGTTCGGTGTCGGGCTTGAGCGTGCCGATGACGCCGCCGAGGGCAGTCCGCAACTCGGCCGGCTCCCGGGGATTGTTCCACACCTTGTGCAATCCCTCGATCGACCCCTTCGACAGCATGAGTCCAAATCGCTGGATGTGATAGGCCAGCTTGTAGGCGGCGGCGCGGCGCAAGTCGGCGTCGTTCTGGGCCGCCAGAATCAGGTCGGCCATCCGCTGCTGGCTGGCGCGGGAGGCGATTTCACCGACCGCCTCCAGAGCCAGGGGAGCCAGCTTTTCATCTTCGAGGAGGTCGAGCAATTCCGGCTGGGCGGGTTTGATGTCAAACACTTTCGTTCGGCGGCCCTGCGCGATGTGGGCGAGCCAGGCGGCGGCGGCGGCGCGCTGGGCGATGCGTTCCTCGGGGGTCAGGGGCGTCATCGCCGTGGTCTTGACCCGCCGCAGGAACGGACGCACCTGGAAGTCGAACCCTTCTGTAGTCTCCGAAGAAGCGGCAAAGGAGACGAGCTGAAACTGCCTGGTCTGATATTCCAGTTTGGCGGTCAAGCGGTTCGGACCGTGAATAATGATCGGAATCGTCGCCGTCCGGGTATCGGCTCGCAGGTTGGCCAGAGTTTCCGAGAGCGGCCAGCGGATCAGGTTGGGGTGCAGGACGATGAGTTCGACGTCGGTTCGCTCCGCGGCTGCCGCAAAGGCCTCGCGCCCGGAGGTGAACACGAGCGGCTCGTAACCGAGTTCCCGCAGCATGCCCCCCAGCATGGCGCCACGGTCGGCGGAGACTTCGCCAACCACCGCGTGCGCCTTGCCGTCGGTCACCAGCGATCGTTTGAGAATATCGACCACGCGGACAGAGCCCCGAAAAGGGGTCAGCGGGTCGATCTGCAGAATGGCGTTGGCGGCGGCAAACTGCACCCGCTCATCGGGGTTGTCGAGTGCCGTCACCACCACCGACCGCACCGGCCCCGACAGCTTCAACTGATTGAGCGTTCCGGTTTGGGAGAAGACCTTGAGCGCCGCGGCGGCGACACCCGGCCGTGTGGCTGAGACGGCTTCGGAAATGACGTCTGTCGCCAGATCGGCCCCCACCGCCAGTGCCAGGTCGTGCGCCGTCCCCGGACCTTCCGGGAGGGGTTTGTCGAATCCGCTGCGCCGCACATCGGCAGCCAGCGCCAGGCAGAGGTACAGCACCTGCGCCGACCGCACGTGCGGTTCAATCACCAGCGCCTCACGGGCAAATCGCAACCCCGTGATCTCCGAGGCTTCTTCCGCAGTCACTTGCCGGGGGACGACGGTTCCCTGGGCTTCGTCCCACACCCAGATTGCGGTCAGGCCGGCATCATCGGTTTTCCACGGATACTCATTGCGGAAGTGTTCGCGCACGCTGTCGAGCATCCGGGGGATGGTGCGGTCGGTCGCCAGACGGTCGAGTTCGGGGGCGTTGAGTTTGAGGATCTTCTGCAGCGCTTCGCGCGCTGCGGTGCGAACCTCAGGACTTCCATCGCGGGCCAGTGCCGGATACCAGAGATAGGGAACGGCTGTCGCCGATCGCAGGTGCCCCATCAGTGTGGCAACCGTGGCGCGGAGCGACTCGTTGGGGGCACTTAGCGCGCCGATGAGTTGGGGGACTGCCGGTTCGCCGATTTTCAGGATCGCCAGCATGGCCGATTCGTGCCGATCCGCCAGGGCCGGATTATTGAGCACCGTCAGCAAACCCGGGACGACCGCGGCGCCGAGCGACTGGACTTCGGCCTGGGCTGCGGCCTGCTGCTCGGGGTTCCCCTCGAGGTCGCTGATGAGCCGGGCGATCCGCTCGCGGTCGCTGGCCCGCTTGATGGCCGACGCATTCGACAGATCAAGCAGCCGATTGGCCGACGCTTTGAGCTCCGGCACCTGAGCGAGCTTGAGGATCGCCCCGGGTCCGTACTTGTCGCGCATGGCGATCAGGAGGTCGTCGTCGAGCTGCTCTTCCAGGAGCTTGTCGAGATACAATTTCGCCAGGTCGAACCGGGCGATATCGACCATCAACACAGCCGCCTCGAACAGCTCATCGGGAGACTTGGGATCGCTGACCAGGGGCGACTTGGCTGCCGAGATGGCAGAGTCGCGCGTCGCCGCTGCGGCGCCGGCGTCGTCCTGTGCCCGGGCCCAACCCGCGTTGCAGGACAGAAATCCGAGCAGCACGAAGCCCTGAACGGTCCGGCAGAATCCTCGATCCATTCCCTCTGCTCCGTCTCATCAAAGAGGACCGGCCGGAAGCGGAATCCGGCCTTCTGAAATCATCGGCGTCAACATGTTATGTTAGAGACCCGACCGGGGCGAAAACAACGAAAATCTTGGCGGAAGACCAAAAACGCATTGTATTAACGGCATTGGTCGCACCGTTTGAAACGTGCAGACCCGGCCTGCCGGCGCGGTCGTCCGGTGACAGCGGTCAGATCGATTGTTCCGACGGTATTGGCTGCGGAGAGTGCAGAGCCGCTGCGGATTTCGCCGCGGGTGAAATCGCGGCGAAGGCCTACAGGCCGACTTCGTGGGCGACGAGATCTTCGAACGACTCGCGCCGGCGGATCAGTTTGTGCGAAGCGCCGTCGACCAGGACTTCGGCGGCGCGCGGTCGCGAATTGTAGTTGCTGCTCATCGCCATTCCGTAGGCGCCCGCGCTGAACGTCGAGACCAGTTCGCCGCGCGCCAGCGGGGGGAGCCAGCGCCCCTTGGCCAGATAGTCACCCGATTCGCAGATCGGGCCGACGACGTCGGCCGGTTCACAACCGGCGATCTGGGCCTCGTAGTCGGTCGGCGGATCGACAGTCGGTCGCACCGGCCAGATGCGGTGGAACGCGTCGTACATCACCGGCCGCACCAGATCGTTCATCGCGGCGTCCTGGATCACGAACAGCTTGCCCCCTTCGCGCTTCGTGTAGATCACGCGGCTGAGAAGAATGCCGGCATTCCCCACGATGAATCGGCCCGGCTCGAGGGCCAGCCGGCAACCGGCCGCCTTGACGGTCGGCACGATCACCTCGGCGTAGGCCGAGGCGGGGAGCGCTTCCTGCTGCCGGTAGTTGATCCCGAAGCCGCCCCCCAGGTTGATCCAGCGCGTGTCGTGTCCCTTACGGCGGAAGCGATCGACCACTTCGGCCGCCTTGGCGACCGCGGCGGCGTAGGGTTCGGTCGTCAGGATCGGCGACCCCAGATGCATGTGGATGCCGCGCAGCGCGAGACGCTTGTCGCCCAGCACCTTGTCGGCAAGCTGCTCGGCCCGCTCGATATCCATACCGAACTTGTTTCCCTTTTTCCCGGTCGTCGTTTTGGCGTGCGTCTTGGCGTCGATATCGGGATTGAGGCGCAGGACAACGGGAGCGACCCGTTCCATGGCGCCGGCGACGGCGGCAATCGCGTCGAGTTCGGCTTCGCTCTCGACGTTGAACATGAGCACGTTGTTTTCGATCGCAAACCGGATTTCGTCGTCGGTCTTGCCGACCCCTGCGAAAACCACCTTGCTGGTGTCGGCGCCGGCCGCCTTGACGCGGTAGAACTCGCCGCCGGAAACGACGTCGAAGCTGCTCCCCGCTTCCTGCATGACCCGCAGGATCCCCAGGTTCGAATTCGACTTCACTGAGTAACAGATGACGGGATCGACTTCGGCGAACGCTGTCTGAACCTGCCGGAGGTGGTGCAGCAGCGTGCGCTTCGAATACACCCACAGCGGGGTGCCGTATTTCGCCGCCAGTTCCGCGGCGGGAACTTCTTCGCAGTACAGTTCACGGTTCTTGTAGTTGAAGTAATCCATGGTGCGGCTTGGGTGGAATTCGGTGTGATTGGTTTTGATAAGCGCTTGCTGTCTTTATCTGCGAATACTATCAGCACATCGCAGACCATTAATTTATCTCCCTCCCCACTCCGTGGGGGAGGGCCGGGGTGGGGGGGGCGAGCGTCAATCGACGTCCACACCCCCATACTAAATCTTCCCAATCAACGGGGAAGGAATTCTGTTTCGAGAATCAACTCTTGGCGTTTAAGGACTCGTGTTGATACCAAATTTCTACGTCGAGAATGGTTGGAGCGGATCGGTCATTTGCCCTGATGTAATGGCTTTTGCCTGTGCGTTCTCACCTGGCTCCTCATCCTCTCCGATTTCGATCTTACCGTTTTCACTCGCAAACGAGTGCCCTTAGTGCGGGCCGAGTTTAAGGCGTTCCAAATTCCCTCGAGCACACAGTCAAGGTCCTCGGTGATCTCAAAGTTCCAGAATCGTAAAACCGCGAAACCCTGAGATTCAAACCATTTTGTTCGGCTGGCGTCCTGCTCACGCCGGCGAGTATGACCACCGCCGTCAAGTTCGATAATCAGCTTCCGCTCTTGGCAGACAAAATCGACAACGAAGTTGCCGATCGGAGCCTGCCGTCGAAATTTGCAGTCTTGCAATTGTCTGTAACGCAGTCGTTGCCACAACAGCTGTTCAGCTTCGGTCGTCGACTGTCGCAGATGTTTGGCCAGATTCTGCTTCACAATTCGTCACTCAACACGTTGCTCGACTTTGTGCAAACCTCTCTAACCTACGGGGCGCGAAATGACGCTCGCCACCCCCATCCTAACCTTCCCCCATCAAGGGGGAAGGAATTCTTTGTCGTTCGTTAAGTTTGTGTCCTGCTTGATTAGCGCGCGGCGGCCCGGGCGAAGCGGTGGGTGGCGAGGAGTTCGGCGATCTGGACGGCGTTGGTAGCCGCCCCTTTCCGCAGATTGTCGCTTACGCACCAGAAGCTGAGGCCGTTCGGATGCGACATGTCGCGGCGGATTCGGCCGACGAAAACTTCGTCGCGCCCGGTGCAGTCCGAGGGCATGGGGTAGAGTCCCTGCGCCGGATCGTCGACCACGATGATTCCCGGGAACGCCGCGAACAGTTCGCGCGCCTCGGCCGGCGAGACAGGTCGCTCGGTTTCGACGGTGATGGTTTCGCTGTGACAATTGGCGACCGGCACGCGGACGCAGGTGGCGCAAATCTGCATCTCGGGCGCCCCCATGATTTTCCGCGTTTCATACACCATCTTCAGCTCTTCGCTGGTGTAGCCCTCGTCCTTGAATCCGCCGATCTGAGGAATGGCGTTGAAGGCGATCGGATGCGCGAAACAGGTGTATTTGTAGTCCTGGCCGGCCAATTGAGCCTTTGTTCCGTTGAGAAGATCGTCGGTCCCGGCCAGGCCGGCGCCGCTCACGGCCTGGTAGCTGCTGACGATCACGCGCTTGACGCGGGCCGCATCGTGCAGCGGCTTGAGCGCGACGACCATCTGCGTCGTGGAACAGTTCGGGCTGGCGATGATGCCCCGCGCCGACAGCGCCGCCTGCGGGTTCACTTCGGGAATGACCAGCGCTACCTCGGGCTTCATCCGCCAGTAGCCCGATTCGTCGATCACCGTGGCCCCGGCTTCGACGGCGTACGGCAGGTACTTCGCAGCGACGTCGTCGGGTGTGCTGGCGAGCACCAGGTCGCAACCCGAAAACGCGTCGGGGCGGAGTTCCCCGATCGTCCACGTTTTCCCCAGGAACTCCAGCGGCTTCCCGGCACTGCGGGCCGAGGCCAGGAACTGATAGGTCTGCGCGGGAAAGTTGCGCTCGGCAAGCAACTGGAGCATGATCCGCCCCACGGCTCCCGTCGCGCCGACAATGGCCACTTTTTGAAACACGATCCGTTCGCTCCTCGAATTCAGTAAGTCGTTTGGCGTCGCGCGCACCGGAAGGCGGAGTTCGCCGCCGGTGTCGGCAGGATCGGGCCCTCGTGCGCCTAGATCCCAGACAAGCATTCTGACGATCGGGTTCGCCCGAAAGGGATCCGGAACACCGGCCTCTCGAACCTCGATTCGTGCTCAATGAGTATACAGCCGCCAAGCCAGGCGCAGCAACGCTCGCTGCGGCATCCGACAACGCGCCGACTCACCTGCGACAAAGCGCAACATGCGAACGGAAAATCAGGTTTGCCCGATTCTTCCCGGAAAGGTCGGCTTCCCGGAAAAGTCAGCCCTTGGCGGGGACTTCGCTTCCGCCAGCCACCAGCAGGTGATTAAGGACGAACGTCACTCCCGAGACACCCTGCGCGACGCTGCAGACATCCGGGGAGCCCGCGTCGGTTTCAACGACCCCCTGCAAGCAGACGCCGTCGGTGATCCGCCGCACGACGAGCGACGAAAAGTGCAGCGACGGATGCGCCAGCAGCGCCCGGCGCACATCGTGCTCAATCTGGTGCGGGGTCGAAGACGTGAGAGGGGCGGCCAAAGCCTCCGCCGCATAACGCGGTGGGGAAGAGCCGGTACCTTCCCTGGAAACTTCCTTGGGGTGAGTCCTTCGCATGAGGAATCTCCTTTCACCACCGAATCGAGACCGATCCATCGACCCAACTCCGTAAAGTTTAGCTGACCGGCAATCGGAAAGTACAGCCTGACGA
>Ga0137463_1000351_pt1 | contig 16517 bp, 10 predicted proteins | sample EasRivERMGT800_2_FD_102333 | JGI IMG/M metagenome (GOLD analysis project Ga0137463, IMG submission 102333) | Soil microbial communities from meander-bound floodplain in the East River, Colorado, USA - East River MetaG ERMGT800_2 | ecosystem: Environmental > Terrestrial > Soil > Floodplain ...
TAATGTCTTGCTCACGGCATTGTATGGCCCTGTGACTATTTCCTCACCGGCATTTAAACCACCCAGTATTTCGATATAGTTTATATCCTGGATCCCGGTTTTCACAATCATCTTTTTTACCTTGCCATCTTTTTGCAAAATAAAAACTACCTCTTCCAGGTCATCACCTGACACCGCTGTATTTTTATCCTGGTCATCCTCGTCAGGTTTATCTTTCTTTTGTTCTTTCTTTTTATCCTCGACACTTTTATCACTTCCTTTTACCCTTGCTGAAACGGAATTAATAGGAACGGCCAGTACATTATCGTGCCGTTTGGTTTTTATATCAGCGCTTGCATTCATGCCTGGCCGAAAAATAAATTTCCTGGGATTTTTAAAATCGATAAGATCGCTGTACGAATCGGGATTCAGCCGGATCCGAACCTGATAATTGGTAACATCATTTGATGAGGAGGAAGAAAGGGAAGAAGTTCCCGTTGCAGTGCTGCTGGCGATTTCTGTTACCATTCCTTTGAATTTCCTGTTGTTATAGGCATCTACTTCTATGTCGGCACTATCACCCAGGTTTACTTTCACAATATCATTTTCACCCACATCTACTCTTACTTCCATTACACTCATGTCTGCTACTCTCATCATTTCTGTCCCTACATTAAAGCTGTTACCCGCCACTCGTTCCCCTTTTTTCACTGACAATGAGGAAATAACTCCATCCATTGGTGCTGTTAAAGTGGTTCTGTTTAAATCTTTATTGGCCCTCGAAAGGCTTGCTTGTGCACTCTGAACACTGGCTTTGTTTCCCCGGATTGCCTGAACAGTCGCGGTATAGTTAGCTTTTGCAGATAAGTAAGCACTTTCTGCCTGTTCAAATTCTGCTTTTGAAATTACTTTATCATTCAGCAATTGTTTTTGCCTGTCATAGGTCCGCTGTGCCTGGTCCATGGTTGCTTTCAGCGCATCTAACTGCGCCTGGCTATTTGCAGTCGCGGCCTGTTGCTGATTGACAGCGGCAGCAGCCTGGTCACGCTGCGTAGCATATATATCGGCATAAATACGTGCCAATACCTGGCCCTTTTTTACACTATCCCCTTCTTCTACTCTCAAATCTGTAATCTCACCGGAAATATCCGGACTGATCTTTACTTCCACTTCGGGATACACTTTACCACTTGCATTCACTGTTTCAATGATCGCACGCTTAGCAATTTTTTCAGTAGATACCTTTACTCCATCATCACTTTTTCCTGCCACCAATTTTCCAACGACCAGGATGACGATTAAAATTCCAAGCACGATCAAAATCCATTTAACTGTTTTATTCATGATTCGTAACTTTATAGTTGTAATAATTTTCTGTTACCAGGTTTCCTGGTTTTAATGAACTTTTATCGCTTGCCTTAAGCTTTTACCTATCATAGAAAGCTATCCTCTATAATTTCAATCCCTGTCCTTTATAAAACTCAAGCAATTTCATTTTAAATACATAATCATATTGTGCATACAAAAGATTTGTTTTTGCCTGCAGTAACGTGTTTTGCGTATTTAAAAGTTCATAGGTCGATAATAATCCAAGATCAAATCTTTTTTTGGCAAAATCATAGGCTTTTTGTGATGCTTCAACAGCTTTTTTATTTGCATTGAATTTTTCAATGGCTGACGTCGCATCAATGTATGCTTTATAAATATCCTGTTTTAATGTCTGGCTGTTCTGTTCTTTGGTTAATTCAACCTGTTTTACAGTTAATTTCGAACGCAACCATCCGGCTCTTATATTTCCTCCATTTGAAATAGGAACGCTGAGACCTATTCCTATTGATTGCCGGAAATTTTGATTCAGCTGATCAAAGTATCCAATTTTACCATAGCTGTATTGACTAATAGGTTGCAGAGGAAAAACATCATAGGCAGTGCTGTTAACAGTTACCTTACCGATGGGTGGGTTGATCGGTGTAACCGAAATCACTTGTTCTGATTTACTGTTGTAGGCTGCTCCCAGGCTTCCAAATAAAGAAAAAGTGGGGTACAACTGCGCCTTTGACACCAGTACAGATTTCTGTGCTGCTTTTAAATTTAATTCATCAACCTGCTGCTGCGGCATATTTATTTTCGCAAGGCTATAAACATATTCCGGCTGAAGCTCTGCTAAGTTTTCAATGGGAATTACATCCACAGAAGGCGATTCTACATCAAAAGGATTACCGGGATCAAGATTAAGAAGAATTTTCATTTGCAGCAGATACTGGTTTACTGAAGACTCCGCCGTGACAAGATTAGAACTATCAGTAGCATACTGCGCTTCCAACTGAACCTGGTTCAATTCAGGAAGCGTACCTGCACTCACTTGTTTATTTACTCTTTCGAGCTGTGAACCTGTTTGATCAAGCTGGATCCTGGCTATGTTAACTTGTTCCTTTGTCAGCAATATTTGCAAATAGGCAAGTGCCACACTTAAAGCCACGTCGTTCTTTGCTTTTTCAAACCCGGCCCGGGTAGCTTTTACATTCAGATCTTTTACAACGGTGTTATTCTTTTTTGCAAACCAGTTAAAGAGGTCAAGATTTGCTTGTAAAGAATAATTGCTGAATAAATATCCGGTAGTAATAAGACTGAATGAAGTTGGATCCTGATTACGGCCTGCACTAAATCCTGTATTCCCGCTGAAATTGGCAGAGGGTAACATATTCCATTTGCTTTGATTCAAATCCAGCGCTGCAAATTTTTGCTGCAGGTCGGCTTGTCTTACCGTGATATTATTCTTTAAGGCATAGTCCACGCATTTTCTCAGGTCCCATTTTTCCTGCCCAAAAGAAAAAACACCTATACCCAGTAAAACCAGGAAAATAATTAGTCGGTTCATAATTCAGGCAAAAATAAATGAAAAGCGTTCCCGAAAAACTGATAGTTGACAAAAGGAATATAAAATCTTAGTTATGATAAATAACTTTAAAGAGGTCAGATTCATCAAATTTAGCTTGACAATTAGTTTATTTAGTAATCGTAAGCTGATTATTATAAAATTCATTTAGTTTATCAATATCTGTGTTCCATTCCGGAAAATGCTGGTTGGAGACTTCGGTCTTTTTAATAATGACCTCTCTTTTGTAAATAATAGTGGATTTGTCAGTTATAAAAGAACCTTTCATACTGTACCCAGGTCGCTCTATTTGAAATCCTGTTGGTACAGACCCTAATTTAGCATTCCTGGGCAATTGTAATTCCACTTCAAACTGTCTATCTATTTTGTACGGAAACAGGTAGGGCAATTTTCTTTTGCTGGTATCAAACCTAAACCTGGAAAAATCCTTACGATCGTCCATGTCAATATAAATTTCTTTGTCAAATGAAGTGACGGCATCTTTAAAAAGAAGGTCGTATTCAATTTTCAGGTCGGCATTATAATCATTAAGATTAATAATTTTCAGATTGCTCACCTGGTAATTATTCCTGCCTTCTGCCAGAAATTGTTTCAACGCATCTTCCTGCTTTTCTTTTTTTATATTGTGCAACTGGTTCAGCAACCATTCCTTACTTTCTCCTTTCCAGGTCTGAAATACTTTGCCGATGAGGTTATTACCATCTATTGCTAATTTTCTTTTTTCATACGCTATATTTTGCAGTTCGTTGGTCACGGGGATACGCTGCAGTATATATTTATCCCCGTCTTCAATAAGTACCTGGCGCCCCTGGATCCGTTCAGCAGTTTCTCCAAAACCAATGTATTTTTCGGTTGCATCAAGAAAATAGGTTTTCCCTTTGTATAACCATGCACAAATAACATGATTATCGACACCAAGTGAAGGGGTACTGTAATCATACGCAATATGGTTAGTGCCAAGCCAGCAAATACGTCCATCCAGGCCGATTGATTTCAACATTTCAGCCATCAGGTTACCCATGCCTTTACAATCACCATATTTTTTCCGCAGCACTTCCTGGGCTTTATCGGGTTTGAAACCCGCAATCCCATCTTCATAAGCTATATAACGGATATTGTCCTGCGCCCATTGATAAATGGTTTTGACTTTCTGGATATCATCACTCATTCCTTTTGTTAATTCTTCTGCTTTGGCCTTGATTGAAATAGCATCATTACCTACCTGCTTTACCAATTGCCGGTACCAGCCATACTGATCCGCCAAAGTGTTGAAAAAAGTAATCTTATTACCTTCCGGCTCCGCATACTTTGTCATAATGAGCAAGTGTGGAGCTATATATGTGGGACCCGGTGCGTCTTCTTCATTTTTCAGGGCTGCTGCATTTTCTACTACATAAGTATAGACATCTTCATCACCTTTGTTTTTGACCTGCCTGGTGATAGAGTACCCGTTGAAATTATATTCTTTTATTTCAATCTTCATCCATTTAGGCACGATAATATTCACCTCTTTTTTCTCAATAAAATACGGTTCAGTAAAAAAAATATTGGTGAAATACCGTGGGTCCAGCACAGTTTTCTCAATTTTTACTTTACTGGTTGTACCTTTTTTCTCCAGTGGCAGGCTGAAATAACAAATTTTTTGATCAGAAAAAAAGATACCATCTACGCTGTAATTATCGTAATTAGGATAAAATCCTTTTACCTTATCACCGTTGACCACAATATCAACATCATTGATCTCGACCTGGTTATTATAAAATTCCACTAATGAAATACTTGTACGGTAATCATTGCACTTGTAGGTTGTTTCTATGTGTTGCTTTATCTTAACAGGGTTCTCCTTATTCCCTTTTACAAAACTATATTCCTCGACTGTATTTTGAATGGTGACATTCCTGTCATCATTTTGTGAAAAGCACTGGAAGAAAAGGAGGTTGAAAACAAGAAGCAGGCTGTTGAATTTTTGCATGGGTGGATAGGTTTGGTGCGGTATATTTAAATCAAATATAAAATTGAATTCCGAGAGTTAAAAATGGAGTGAAGAATTTATTATTGCCTGATATATGATATTATTATGCCATTTTAGTTATTTCTGACCTATAACCTTCTTATGTGAATTGTGAAAAGCTATAGATCATAGCTCATGAAATGCCTGTTTGAGATCAGCAATCAAATATTCCGGTTCTTCCAACCCCACATACATGCGTACATAGCGATGTTCCTTATTTGCAGCATCGAACTCTTCATTTTTAATACCCGTACATTTTGGAATCACCAGGCTTTCATGTCCGCCCCAGCTTACTGCCATCATAATATGTTTCAGCGATTCACAAAATTTTACAATTGATTCTCTTTTTTTTGCTTTAAGAATTATTGTCAGCAATCCGGAGGCACCGGTCATTTGTTTTTTAGCTAATTCGTACTGGGGAAAAGAGTCATCCAAAGGAAAAATTATTGCTTCCACTTTGGGATGCGCTTTCAAAAATCTCACTACTTCATTTGTTGTCTTTGCAATTCTTTCCAGTCTTGCCGGCAGGGTTCTCAAGCCTCTTATTAATAACCATGCATTGAAAGGTTGAATACCACTTCCAATATTCAGGTATTCGCTATCAAAGATTTTTTTTATCATGGCCTTCGAACCGCTAAGCACGCCGCCTAAGGTATCACTATGTCCCCCGATATATTTTGTAGCGGTTTGAAGGGAAAGGTCGACTCCCATTTCAATGGGCTTCTGGTATAAAGGAGTGCAATAACTATTATCAATAATTGATATTATGTTTTTTGATTTTGCCAGCCCGGCTACAGCTTTTATATCCTGCAATGCAAAATCCCAGCTATTTGGCGACTCCAGATAGAATAAACTGGTATGATCGTGGGTAGCTTTCTCCCAATTTTCGATTTCTGTTCCATCAATGTAAGTTGTGGTCACATTAAATCGCGGAAGAATTATGTCAAACATTCTCTGCGCCCAGGTATAGGGTCCCTTTACTGAAACGATATGATCACCCGATTTTACATTAGCCAGCACAGCAGCAAAAATGGCTGAAGCTCCACTGTTAAAAACAAGGCAATCCTCAGCCCCGTCAAGTGCCACCAACTTTTTCCTGAGAATTTCAACAGTAGGATTTAAGCCGCGGCTATATAAATAACCATTCATTTCATCTTCCAAAGCCTTGCTTAAATCATCAATTGTTTTAAAAGCAAAATTGCTGGTTTGAATGATTGGCGCTGAAACGGCATTGAAATAATTTTCCCGCTCCTCGCCCAGCTCGTTTATTATATAGGAAAGATTATTTTGATTTTGGAATGGCATGACTAAACAGGAATTCTTTTTTGAAAATAGCGAATAATAAAATAGATAATCGTAAATCCTATCAATACCCCTGCGCCGGTCAACGCTATGTATGGCGTATTAAAAACGATACTGGTACAAACAAAAACATAGGCGAGAATAAAAACAATGGGTTGCAACGGAAATAGTTTCATTTTATAAATGCCCGTGTTATCAAGCTCTTTTGTTCTTTTCCGCAATATAAAAATTGTTGCGGCGGAAGTAGCCATACCAAAAGAGTCGAGAAAAATGGAAAAGCTCAGGATTTTTTCAAAAGTATCAGCAAAGAACAAAACAATGAGACAAATAGCAGAAAACACAGTAAGAGAAACCACCAGTACATCTCTTTTCTCATTTTTTCTTTGAAATATTTTTGGAAAAATACCATCTTCACTCATGGCATATACGACACGGGGATTGCTCATCAGTGAGACATTTACATAGGCGAGCACGGAAAGAAAAAGAAGTCCGGAGAAAAAATTCGCTCCTGCTGTGCCAAACATTTTTCCAACGACCACAGATGCAATTTCTCCTGTAGTTTTCATCTCATTAAAGCCAACTATTCTGTAATAAGCGATATTTACAGTGAGATAAAGTAAAATGATTACAATAATGCCAATAAAAATAGCCCGCGGAATATTTTTGCTGGCTTTTTCAACTTCATTTCCAAAATTGATGGTTTGCTGATACCCGCCATAAGTAAATGAAACCGCGATCAGCGTTATTCCAAAGGATTTAACTGAGTCTTTCCACCCGATTGTTTCATTAGCTATAATTGCGGATGAATTTGCATTATAAGCTCCGGGGAAAAAAAGAGCCGTTATGAGCAATAAGATCATACTTATTTTTATAAGCATTAAAATGCTTTGTGTCTTTGCGCTCATTCGTAATCCAAGAAGGTTTACCCCATAAAAAATGAAAATTGCGACCATAGCGATCAACACTTTTACAATATCCGCGGCACCTGCACCCAAAAAAATCTTAGTAATATAACCTGCCCCGATTAATGCCACACCTGAAATTGAAGCAGCATTTGAAATAAGAATGCCGCAGTTTAAGGCGAATCCGATAGAGGGATGATAAGCATAAGAAAAAATTTTATAATACCCTCCGGTTACGGGATATCTTGAGCCAATCTCTGCATAGGTAAGAGCGCCGCATAATGCGACAAGACCACCAACAATCCATGCTCCGAAATAAATAGTAGGGTTAATGGCTGCACTGGCTGCATCTTTTGCTGTGCGGAATATACCCATTCCAATAACCAGCCCGATGACAATCATTGAAAAATCAAATAAGCCGAGCTTATTCTTTTGAGTCATGGCCTGAAGATAGTAAAAACGTTCTAACTTAGCCGCGCAAACCAATGCCATGAACAAAACTTTACTCTGCCTTCTTTTTTATTTTTCTATTCCCTCACTTTTATTATCACAGCAAGAAACTTCTGATTCCTCAAAAAATCTTAGCGAAATAGTAGTAAAAGCTTTTGAACAAAACCGGCAGCTGAAACAAACCTCTGCAGCCATAAATTTTATTGGGAGGGCCCAACTGGAACGATATAACAATACCAATATTTTACCGGCTTTAAACAGTACGCCTGGCATAAGAATGGAAGAACGTTCTCCGGGTAGTTATAGAATGAATATACGCGGGAGTACCTTGCGGTCTCCTTTTGGTGTACGGAATGTAAAAATCTATTGGGATGAAATTCCTTTTACGGATGCCGGTGGTAACACTTATTTAAATCAACTGAGCTATTACAATTTTAATTCTATCGAAGTGATCAAAGGCCCTGGAGGAAGTTTGTATGGAGCAGGTACCGGCGGAGTAATTTTAATTCATAGTCAGCCTGCAACATGGCAACGCGGTTTTGATGCAACTGCGCTGGGCGGTAGTTATGGCTTGTTTAACACGAGTTTTCAACTAAGATCAGGAAAAGAGAATTGGCAAAATGTATTGAGCTATTCACATCAGAATAGTGATGGCTACCGTGATCACACTTCAATGTATCGTGAAGCCCTTAACTGGCAAATGAAGATTTTGAAAAACAAAAAAGAAGAAATAAAATTTTCTGTGTTGTATGGCGATTTATATTATCAAACGCCGGGCGCATTAACAAAGGCAGAATATCTCGCCAACCCCCGTGCTGCAAGACCAAAGGCAGGAGCATTTCAAAGTGCAGACAGTATTAAGGCGGCAATTTTTCAAAAAACAGTTTTAGCAGGTGTAATAAATAATTACAAATTTTCTGATCGGTTTGATAACAGCACAACTTTTTACGGAGCTTATACAGATTTAACAAATCCTACATTTCGGAATTATGAAAAACGCAAAGAACCTCAATGGGGTGCAAGAACAGTTTTTAAATCGAACTATCAGTGGAAACAATCTTTAATACAAATAATTTTTGGCAGTGAATTTCAACAAGGTTACTTCAATACAAAAGATTATGTAAATAAATATGGAAAAGCCGGAGATATTATGACCAACGATGATATTCGTCCGACCATTTATTCATTATTCGTGCAGGGCGATATACAATTACCCAAAGATTGGAATCTAACTATTGGCTTAAGTACAAACCAGGCTTCCATTAATATTAACAGAATTTCCGTTTCAAATTTTAAACCGGTAAAAAGAAAATTCAATAATGAATTAGCACCAAGAGTTGCTTTGTCAAAAAAAATTATTGAAAATCTCTGGTTGTATGCAAGTGTATCAAAAGGTTTTTCACCACCCACTGTTGCTGAAGTATTGCCTTCTACGACAATTATAAGTACCGATTTACAAGCGGAGCATGGAATAAATTATGAAGCTGGAATGAAAAGTAGTTGGCTGCAGCAGAGGCTGTATATTGAAGTAAATGCCTTTTATTATCGCTTGAAAAATGCGATTGTGCAAAGAAAAGATGCCAGCAATGCCGATTATTTTGCCAATGCCGGCTCCACCAAACAACGGGGAATTGAATCACAGGCCTCTTATCAATTTCTAAAAAGCAGTAATTCTTTTATCAATTCTGCAAGGTTATGGATAAGTGACACCTGGAATAAATTCAATTATGATGAATTTAAACAGTCTACTACTGATTTCTCCGGTAAACAATTACCCAGCGTTGCGCCACATACGGTAGCCGCGGGATTTGATATAAATACAAAGCATGGCATTTATTCTAACCTCAGTTTTTTTTACAGTGATCATATTGCATTGAATGATGCAAATACAGAATTTGCTTCTTCCTATAATTTATTGAGTGAGCGGCTCGGTTGTAAAAGATTATTGAATGTAAAGACGCAGCTTGATCTTTTTGTTGGGGGTGAAAATCTTTTTAACGTAACATACAGCCTGGGTAATGATATTAATGCTGCCGGCGGTCGATACTATAACGTTGCTCCCGGCCGGAATTTTTACGGAGGAGTCTCCATTCATTTTAATTAACAGCCCCTGTCGACAAATCATTTTTTATTTGTTCCCAACTTTAGTACTGCTATTTGGATTTATTTCTTTTTTCTTCTTCTTCACAAACAATAATTGCACGAAACGTTCTGACGGCCCGTTTATATCAACCACACATTATTATTTTACCCATAAAATGTCCCTATGGAACAAAATAAATAGTTTGGGCATCTAAGTATATCACTTATCACCCTGTTGTTGAAAACTCTTCTTGCATATAATACTTCTCTTGCTACATTTGCTACTGATTTGGTCCCCGCATGTTCGGGGTTAAAAGGGAAGTCCGGTGAAAAGCCGGCGCTATCCCCGTAGCTGTAAGGTTGTGAATGGGCAATTGTCAATGGTGAATAGCAGAAGTCTGATCAATTCATCATTCACAATTCACCATTCACCTGTTGAATCTTCATACCACTGTTGATGGAATTCTTGCTCATCAGCGGGAAGGTGTTCAGTAGTAAGCCAAGCCAGAAGACCTGCCAGATCAGACAGCATTCAATTTTGCTTTCGGGTGAAAAGCGGGAATGTAAACGCCAGGCGGCATTTATATTCAGCCGATGTTGGTAATACCAACATCATCAATTCGGAAGCAGTCACAAAAAATTTTTTAAAATGAAAAAGAAAATTTTTGTTGTGGCTGCAATTTTTATGAGCAGCCAGCTAATTGCACAAGAGGACACCATTTCAAAAACAATGGATGAGGTGGTGATAACCGCCAATAAATTTCCTCAAAAACTTAGCGGAACAGGAAAAGTAATTACGGTTATTACCAGGGAACAGATTATGCAAAGTGGAGGGAAAGATCTCTCTCAATTGCTGAATGAGCAAACAGGCGTCATTGTAAATGGCGCAAACAGTAACCCGGGTAAGGACAAATCCCTGTTTCTTAGAGGTGCTACCGATAAATACACATTGATCCTGCTGGATGGTGTGCCGCTGAATGATCCATCGGGAGTTGGCGGCAGTTTTGATCTGCGTTTGCTTTCGTTGGATAATATTGAAAGAATTGAAATTTTGAAAGGCAGCGCGAGCACATTATACGGCTCCAACGCGGTGGCCGGTGTGATAAATATTATTTCGAAAAAAGCCACCAGCAAACAGCCTCAACTCAGAGGTCTGTTAACTTATGGAAGCTATAATAGTATTAAGGGCAATGCCAACCTTAACCAGAAAACCAAAGTACTTGAATATGATGTGAACTATGTTTATTACAACACCGATGGAATTTCGGAAGCAAAGGACACAACAGGCAAGGCAAATTTTGACAAAGATGGTTTTACCCAACATGCCTTACAAACTGTTTTGGGAATCAACATAACAGATAAATTCAAGCTCTCTCCATATTATCGTTTTACAGAATTCAAAGGTGGATTCGATGCTGATGCATTTATCGATGGCCCTAATCATTATACCGCCTCACTGGTAAATACAGGATTGACGGGACATTATATTTATACAAACGGAAGTCTGCATATTAATTATGGATATGATTTTACAAAAAGAGATTATGCGAGCCAATATGGAACGTTTATTACCAGGGGGAAATTTCATAATGCAGAGGCCTATACAAATTATCTTTTAAATAAGAACGTACAATTGATAGCAGGACTGAGTTATCAAAGCTACCGTATCGATGTACCTGATACCACGAACAATATTATCAGTCCTTATGCTTCTTTATTTTTAAAAACCAATAAAGGATTGAACATAGAATTCGGAGGCCGGTTTAATCATCACAACCAATATGGAAATAATTTTACCTATAGTTTTAATCCTTCTTATTTAATTCATGATCAGGTGAAACTGTTTGTAAATATTACCAGTGGTTTCAGAGCACCCTCCATCAGTGAACTATTTGGTCCTTTTGGCTCTAATCCAAACCTGAAACCGGAAAAGTCAAATACAAAGGAAGCAGGTGTGCAAACGGCTTTGCTCGAAAAGAAACTTGAGTTTACAATTACAGGATTTAACCGCACCATTAATGATGTAATTATTTATGGATTCAATGGTTATGAAAACCGTGATAAGCAACACGATTACGGAGCTGAGCTTGAAGTAAGTTATGCAATCTGCAAACAACTTAATATCAAATTAAATTATGCTTATGTCGATGGAAAGATCACTCAAAAAATGGCCGGTAAGGACACTGCGTTTTATAATTTGATCCGCAGGCCGAAACATAATGTGCATCTGTTTGCAGGTTACCAGATTAATAAAAATTTATTCATCAGCAGTTCATTACAGATCACAGGCAAACGCATTGATAACTATTTCAACCCTGTCACCTTCATTCCTTCGCAGGTTGATTTAAAAGGGTACGCCTTATGGAATTTGTATGCCGGGTATAATCTTTTGAGAAAGAAACTCAACATTTTTGTTGATGTAAAGAATCTTATAAACAAAAAGAATTACTATGAAGTGTATGGTTATAGTGTGCAGGGATTAAATGTAACCGGCGGTCTCCGCTTTCAACTTTAACAATTAAATGCCTTTACCATGACAAATATAAAATTCAATCCACGCACATTGGTTCTGCTTATTTTTATATCCATCACTGCAATAGTCAGAGTCATTTTCAATTTTAATCATGATATTTCTCCGCTGGCTAATTTTTCGCCAATTGGGGCGATGGCACTTTTTGGAGGAGCTTATTTCAACAAAAAATGGAAGGCTTTCGCTTTTCCTTTGTTGATGCTGTTTATTTCTGATTTCATTTTACATCAAACCGTCTTTAAAGCGTATAGCAATGGTTTCTTGTATAGCGGATGGTATTGGGTCTATAGCGCTTTTGCTTTGATGACCCTGGTTGGAAAATGGCTGCTGAAAAAAGTTACTATAAATCTTTTTTTATTTTCAGTATTAATCTGTGTTTTTATTCACTGGATTGTAACTGATCTTGGTGTGTGGATTGGTTCCAAAACATATTCCCAGGATCTAAACGGATTTATCGCCTGTCTTGTTAATGCGATTCCCTATGAATGGCGGTTCCTGGCAGGCACACTTGTGTATGGAATTGTTCTTTTTGGTTTATTTGAATGGATGAAAAGGAAGTATAGTGTATTACAGGTAAGATAATTGCCGGATAATATTCAGAATGCACACGGGTGCGGCTCAAAAAGATTTTATTATTTAAAATTTCCTGTTATGAAAGCTTGTTCTTTTTTACCTGCGGCCACCAGGATGATTTACGACATGGGATTGCAGCATTTTTTACATGGAGTGACATTTGAGTGCCCGAAGGAGGCGTTGAGGGAAAAACCCAAACTGGTGCGCTGTGTATTGGAAGACAACCAATATTCAAGCGCAGAGATTGACAAAATATTTTCGGCAAGCAAGGCGCAAGGGAAAAGCCTTTACTATGTGGATGAGGACCTGCTGCGTGAGATTCAACCGGATGTAATTTTTACACAGGATGTCTGTGAAGTTTGCCAGATAGATACTCAATGCACGGCTGCAGCCGTAGCAAAGCTTGAAAAACAACCTTTATTAATTCCACTTTCACCACAAAACCTGGAGGATGTTTATAACACTGCCATTGTTATTGCTTCTGCATTGGGAGAAGAAGAAGAAGCATATCATTATTTAGCAGCATTAAAGCAAAGAACAGATGTTATACTCGATACTTTGCGCCAACATCAGATGCCTCTAAAAAGAGTTTCGTTGCTTGAATGGATAGAACCAATTTACAATTGCGGTCATTGGATCCCTTTTCAAATTGCACAGGCGGGGGGAATTGATATGCTCAGCAATCCTGCAGGCGATTCCATTATAACCTCCTGGGAAAAAATAATTAAGTATGATCCTGAAGTACTGGTCATTGCTCCTTGCGGTTTTGAAATAGCAAGAGCCAAACAGGAAATTCATCTGCTCACGAGGAAATCAGGATGGAATGAAATGAGGGCCGTACAAACAAAACAAGTTTGGCTGGCTGATTATGACCTGTTTACTCAACCATCCGCTTCCACATTGGTTGACGGCATTGAGTTACTGGCTGCTTTGTTTCATCCAAAATTGTTCAGTGTCCCATCCCGGTTTTCGAAAAAATATTTTCCATTTTACATAACGGCTTCTCATGTGCAGGCATGAAGAAAAAAATTGTCCGCGTTGCGGAACTAAGTTTGAATGCAAACTGGGTTCTATAACTGAATGCCAGTGTTATGGCATTACATTGAATGATGAAGAAAGAGCATTTATACAAGAACGTTATAATGATTGCCTTTGCAGAAGCTGTTTGCTTGAACTAAAGAGTCGTTATGTTTTTTTCAACGAAAAATATTTTTTGAAATGATAAGAGCCTTTTTTAACTGGAGTGGTGGAAAAGATTCGGCATTGGCTTTATGGAAAATTCTGAACGGGAAAAAATTCCAGGTTGAATATTTGCTGACCAGCATTAACCGTTTTCATAACCGGGTTTCTATGCATGGGGTAAGACGTGAATTATTGGAAACCCAGGCAGCATCGCTGAATATTCCTTTAACTACTATTGAATTGCCCGAACAACCTTCTATGGAAGAGTACGAAATGGTTATGATGCAAAAGCTAAACTGGTTGAGGCAGCAAGGAATTGCTCACAGCATTTTTGGTGATATTTTTTTAGAAGATCTTAAAAACTACCGCGAAGAAAAACTGGCTACAGCCGGCATTGAATGTGTTTTTCCGGTCTGGAAGAGAAGTACAAACGAATTGATGAAGGAGTTTATTGATGCAGGATTTAAAGCTGTAATAGTTTGCGTGAATGAAAAATTTCTCGATAAAAGTTTTTGCGGAAGAACAATTGACAAAGATCTCTGCAATGACTTGCCAGCAACAGTAGATATCTGTGGTGAGAATGGCGAGTTTCATACGTTTGTTTATGATGGACCTATTTTTGATCATCCTATCTGTTTTAAAAAAGGTGAAATAGTGTACAAAGAATATTCAGCACCCAAAACTGCTGATCCCACAACCGTTAGGGAAAAGAACTATGGCTTTTATTTTTGCGATTTGGTGGCAGGGTAACGCGATTCCTTCCAGTTTAAACGGCCTGCCTATCCCGCTCCAGATCAACTCCGGCATATTGTTCCAGGAAACTCGTTATTTAAATAGTAAGCCTTGAAACTACGGGCGAAAGTTTATAGCTTTATTTTAAAGAATTGAGATAAAACCACCTGGGAGCTTCTTTCATTTAACCCTTTAACTTCTATATCCGGAAAATTCCTTTTGCTTAGCATTTATAAACTGCAAAAACAGTTGTAAGGATCAAACTCATTATGAAGTTGAAAAAATTATACATTTTATTATTCCTGTTATCGCCAGGGAGTATAATTTTTGCGCAACCGGCTAATGATAATTGCCCTAATGCACAAAATGTAATACCAGATGGAAGTTGTGTTACGGGAACAACAGTTGGGGCTAATGATAGCTGGCAAGGCAGTGTGGGATGCCAGTCAGGTGGTACTCATCCTGATACGTGGTACACGCTTACTTCAGCAGGTTCGCAGGCACAAATCACTATCACCACTTCCGCTCCCTGGTCAGGAAATGTGGAATTAACTCTTGTGCAAGGAACATGTGCAACAGGTTTTAACATTGTCGGAAGTCAATGTGGAACTTCTCCATTGAATGCTACATTTGCTGGTTTGCAAATTGGTACCACTTATTATTACACTATTTCTAACACAAATACCGGCACACCAGGACCATTTCAAACCTGCGTGAAGACAACATCGCCGCCAACCCTTGCCGGGCAAGATTGTAATAACGCCGCTATCTTATGCAATTCAAATACTTTTTCACAACCCACATCCAATGCAGGTTTTGGAACACAGGAAGTCACAACAGCAAATTCATGTTGGGGAACAGGAGGAGAAAGACAATCTAAATGGTTCAAATTTACCATTGGATGTACGGGCACATTAGAATTTAATATCAGACCTGTGAATCTAGCCGATGATTATGATTGGGCTCTTTGGGATATTACTTCTGATCCGGCAGGATGCACTACAAAAGGTAATTCAATTGCCTGCAACTGGAGCGGATGTGCAGGATCTACAGGTATAAGTTCCTGCATTACTAATGAGTCTGGAATTCAGAATTGTGGCGCGGCTACAGGTGGAGACCCTTGTGGCAGCGGAAGCAAACCAAGAGCCTGGGGAAACTGGTCATCTCCTGGTGGAGGTGCTTCTTCTTGTTTAAGTAATACGCTTAATGTTACAGCTGGTCATAGTTATACTTTGTTAGTAGATAATTTCATTGCCTCCAACAACGGATTTACTTTGACTTTTGGTGGAGCATGCAATGGAGGAACTGCTAAAATAGGACCTGACGCCGGTTTTACTTATACTGCCGGGCCATGCGGCGCATATACCTTCACTAAAACCTGTCCAACAACCAACTCAACTTTTTTATGGCAATTTGGCGATGGAACAACTGCCACTACACAAAATGCCACACACACTTATACCACGTTTGGGAATTTTGTTATTACGCTCCAGGTTACAGATGCGTTGGGGTGTACCGCAGTTTTTTCACAAACTATAAATATTGTTCCTACAACAGTTGTCGTCAATTCAGCAACAATCTGTGCAGGGCAATCCACTACTCTCACAGCAACGCCATCAACAACAGGTGGTACATATTCATGGGCACCAGGAGGACAAACCACACAAACTATAACAGTAAACCCTGCATCAACAACAAGCTACACGGTTACTTATACTTTAGCTGGATGTCCCGGCACGGCAAGTGGAACAGTAACTGTAAACAATGCTCCAACTGTAACCGTTAATTCACAAACAATCTGTGCAGGACAATCGGCAACACTCACTGCAACACCATCAACAACTGGTGGCACGTACTCATGGGCACCAGGAGGACAAA
>Ga0137463_1000352_pt1 | contig 16452 bp, 11 predicted proteins | sample EasRivERMGT800_2_FD_102333 | JGI IMG/M metagenome (GOLD analysis project Ga0137463, IMG submission 102333) | Soil microbial communities from meander-bound floodplain in the East River, Colorado, USA - East River MetaG ERMGT800_2 | ecosystem: Environmental > Terrestrial > Soil > Floodplain ...
CTGGTACCGGTCACCATGCCAGCACACTGCTCAGCCATCATGGATCGGCCAATTCTCATGGTGGTCAGTTTCTCAGCAAGCATGGCGGCGCCACGCAACTTGCGGCGCATCATACGGCTGCCAATCACGTCGGACACAACGCGGGCCTCGGTGCCCATCACAATCTCAACACAGGACTCCACCACGGCATTCACCAGGGGACGAATCATGTCGCGTTCAACCACAACGGGAACTGGGGTTGGCGACATCACGGTGGCTGGGGGTGGGGTGGCTGGGGTGGTGGCGGGTTCGGCGGCTGGGGGTGGGGTGGCTGGCGCGGCTGGGGTTGGGGCTGGGGATTTCGTCCCTTCTTCGGTTTCGGCTTCGGATATCCGGGTTTTGGATTTGGCTATGGTCTGGGCTGGGGTTGGGGTTGGCCGTACTGGATGAGGTGGGGGCTGTTCGGGCTTGGTGGCTTAGGTTATGGCTACGGCGGTTACGGGTATGGCGGCTACGGATATGGTGGCTATGGGTCCGCCGGGTACGGCTATAACCCGTGCTGCGTGTACGGCAGCTACTACGATCCCAACTCGCTGGCGTATTCGGGAACAGGGCTCGACCCCGCGACTGCGGTGGCACAGGCTGACCCGCAGGCAGGCGCTGTGGCCGGCAATCAGGCCCAGCCACCTGACATCAAGCCGGCGGCTAAGGACAAGGACGCTGACAATGCCAGGGTCTTTGCCGAAAAAGGTGAGACCGATTTCAAGGCGCGCGATTACAAGTCGGCGGCCTATTCGTGGAAGCACGCCGCCATGGACGATCCCAACAACGGGGTCCTGGTGATGATGCTGGCGCAGGGGTTCTTTGCCACGGGCCAGTACAACGAAGCGGCCGGCGCGGCGCAGCAGGGAATGCAATTGCTTCCCAAGGAAGAGTGGGGAGTGGTGGTGAAGAATTACAAGGAACTGTACAGCAACGTGCAGGACTTTACCGACCAGTTACGAGCGCTCGAGAAGGCGGTCAAGGAAAAACCGAACGATCCGGCGCTGCGGTTCCTGGCCGGTTTCCAGTACGCCTACCTGGGTTACCCCAAGGAAGCGGCCGACCAGCTCGATAAGGGACTCAAGGCCGCTCCCCGGGATGAGATGGCTAAGAAACTTCGCGACGAAATGACGGCGAAGCTTCCCAAACCGATCGAACCCCCCGCTCCCGGCGTCAAGTAATTTCGATCGCGCCTGAGCGCCAAGCGACGTTCAGTCAACAGAATCAGCCCGGCTGTCAGACAGCCGGGCTTTTTCTTGCGCCCGCGAGGAAAGGCGTCGGTTGAGCGGCCCATGCGTCACGGAGGGGTCGGCGACAAGACGCAGGGTGGACTGAAGTCCACCCTGCGGGAACGCACGCTCGCGCACTATTGCGGAAGTGGCCAGAGACTTCCCAGGCAGCTTCGCTGCAAGATGGTTAACCGTTCAATCCCGCTCTGCGCCAGTTCGAGCTGGGCGTCGAGCTGAGCGCGCGTGAACGTCGCTCCTTCAGCCGTTCCCTGAACCTCGACGAACTCACCGGCGCCGGTCATCACAATGTTGCAGTCAACCTGCGCCCGGCTGTCTTCAGAATAGTCGAGGTCGAGCAGTAACCGGTCGTCCACCAGCCCCAGGCTGACGGCCGCCACGCTGGTGCGAAACACCGGCCGATTTGCCGAGAGGTGAGCTGTCACCGAGGCGACAGCCTCGACCAGCGCGATAAAGCCTCCCGTGATCGAGAGGGTCCGCGTTCCTCCATCGGCCTGCAGCACATCGCAGTCGACTGTGATCATCCGGGGCCCCAGCGCCTCGAGATCGACGACGGCCCGCAAACTGCGGCCGATGAGCCGCTGAATTTCCGTCGTGCGGCCATCGACCTTCCCAGCCCGCTCGCGCGGCTTGCGCGGCGACGTACTGCCCGGGAGCATGTTATATTCGGCGGTGACCCAGCCGCGCGTTGCATCCTTTTTCATCCAGGGTGGGAGCGATTCGTCCACGCTGGCGGTACAGAGCACGACGGTGCCGCCCGCGCGCATCAGCACGCTGCCCGGTGAGGTTCGCGTGTAGTGCCGCTCGATTGTGAGGGGACGCAAGTCGGCGGTGTGGCGGCCGTCACGGCGGATGAAACTCGGATCTGGAACGCTCATGATTGCGGATTCGGCGGGTGTGTTACGGATTGATTCCCGACAGCCACAACAGAATTCCACGGGCTCCATGCATCCGGTTTTCAGCCTGCGGGATCGCGATGCTTTGCGGACCGTCGAGGACCTCGTCGGTGACTTCCATGTTCCGCCGGGCGGGAAGGCAGTGCATGAATCGCGCCTGCTTCGGAGCGGCGGCCATCAAAGCCGAGTTGATCTGATACGGCGAGAAAACCTGCTTGCGTTTTTCCTGCTCGGTTTCCTGGCCCATGCTCGCCCAGACATCGGTATAGACGATGTCGGCCTGGGCCACAGCCTGTTTGGGGTCGGTCGTCTGGGTGATATCGGCCGAGGGAATCTTCTGTTTCAATTCGGCCAGATATTCGGCGGCCAATTGATACCCGGTCGGCGCCCCCATCACAAACCGCATGCCCACGAGCGCCGCAGCCCGAGCCAGCGAACGGGCAACGTTGTTGCCGTCTCCCACGAAGGCGATCGTCTTCCCGGCCAAGCCACCGAAGACTTCCTGAATCGTCAGGAGATCAGACAGCGCCTGACACGGATGACCCCGATCTGAGAGCCCGTTGATCACCGGACAGCCGGCATACTGAACGAACTGATCCACCAGCCGATGCGAAAACGTCCTGAGGACAATCCAGTCCGAGTACGCCCCGAGAACACGGGCGACGTCGGCCACCGATTCGCGACCGTTCAGGCCCGCGTCGGCACTGGTGAGAAACAGGCTCGTTCCCCCGAGCTGCGCCACGGCTGCCTCGAAGCTGACCCGCGTTCTGAGCGACGGTTTCTCAAACATCAGCGTTAACACGCGCTGCGCGAGCAGGCGCGGCCGATCCCCCTGCTGCCAGCGGTTTTTGATATCGGCCGCCAAACGCAGGATGTCGTTCACATCCTGGGTGTTCAGCCGGGCCAATGAGTCGAAATGCTTCATGATTCACTTCCTTTTTGCCGCCGGTAACGAGAAACCGCCGGGCTGAAGCTCCCGGCGGTACGCATCTTTTGACGCTGACGGTACCGATCTGGTTCGGTCCGGCGGCTTCCAAAAACACCTCTCGCACTCACGACACCACGACCGGCGGCGACTGGAGACGCTGAAGGATCACCCTTTTCTAGCCGTTTTTCAGGCTACAGGCAAGTCGCCCCGACCATGCAGCGGCAGATCAATTCGCCGAGCAACCATGCGTTCGGCGTTTCTGTTCCCGCGAGCGTCGCGCCTATTGATTCATAAAATAGAGGATCACGTTGACCCCCAGGCGGACGGCGTCATCGTGGACATAGCCGGTGCAGGCCACGGAAGCCTGTCGCTCCAGCGCACAACTGATGTCGTACTTCGAATAGATCACCACGAACCGGCCATTGATTTCGATTCCCTCCAGGAAAGGCTCGACATTCCGGACGGCGACTCCCAGCCCGGCATTTTCACCGCTGACGTCGGGCTCACGGCGTTTCACGAGCTTGAGGTCGTTCCCGATCTTCGAGGTGAACAGTTCGTGGTCTGGAGGAATCCGCTTCAGCGGATTTCCGGGGAATATCTGCTCCATCAGCCGCCGGAAGCTGCGGTCATAGGCGGGCACGCCGCAGCAGGCATCGGAAAACAGCGCGCCCCCCTGCTCGATGTATTCGCGGAGTTTGTCCTGCTCGGCTTTGCCGAGGGCGAAATCGTGCCGGCCATGCATATACACGATCGGCGTGCGGACCAGTTGCTTGTCGAGCAGCGGCAGATCCCGCGGCTTTGTCGCCACAGCGAGGCCAGCCGTGCGATTGAGCGCCACCAGGAGATTCCGCAGCGCCTGCGGGGCTGCGTCCCAGTCTCCCGTGTAGCGAATCTTCCTGATCTCGAGCAGGTCGCGTTCCACCTTTTCGGGTTCGGCCGCCGCGACCACCAGTTCCTGCTGCTGCATCTTGTTGAGGATTTCGCGTCCCGTGACGTAGGCCACGATGTTGATCCCCACTCGCGTCGACTTGCTGATCATGGCCTCCAGCTCTTTGGGTCGCCCCGGCACCGAGAAAGACGCGTGCTTGTCCCACAGGCAGGCCAGGTCGTAGGGCGAGTACATGATGCTGGTGCGGCAGCCCACGTCGACTCCCCACAATTCGGCCGACGGCTCCCCGGTCTTTTCGTCGATCAGGAGGAACTCGCTCCGGAACACCGGGTGATCGGCTCCCAGCTTTTTGAGCTGCCCCTCGGAAGGGGGATACATCTGCCGGACGAGATCGCGGAAACCCTCATCGAACGCCTGACTCTGGCAGTTGTTGACCACCAGGATGAAGCCTCCCTGGAGGATATATTCCTTGAACAGAGCCACGTCCTGTGCGGTGAACTGCGGGGCGTCGGACCCACTGATGAACACGATCGGCGCCTGCATGAGATCGGCCACATTCGCCTGAGCCACGTCGACCGTCTGCCACGTGAGCAGCTTCGGCCACTTGGGGCGATTGCTGATGAACTGCGTCAGATTGCGGATGTCGTCGGGATGGCGGTTCCAGTCGATGCCAATCGTCTGCCGGTTGGCGTCGCGCTGGCCGTATTGCAGCTTGTTGATCAGGACGGGCGCGAGTCCCTTCGACAGAAACATCAGCGCGAAGCTCGTCCCGACGATGGCATTCTGGTCTCCCTCTTTCCAGGCACCGGTGAACTGCTGCTGAGTCGCGATCAGGTACTCGGCTCCTTCGCGATACCAGTCGTGCTTCTGGCCCCGGTTATTGACGAAGAATCGCCGTCCGCTGAAGCGGCCGGCCCGTTCGAGGCCGTAGAGATAGTACAGCACCCAGCGGCCGTCCCCCGGATTATTCGTGACGGCAAAATTGTTCCCCAGCCATTTGTAGGCTTCCTCCAGAGGCTTGTCGACTTGCGGTTCGCCGCAGCAGTTGGGGGTTCCGTCGGCGTTCAGTTCCCGTTCCTCGGCGCGCAACATCGCCTGCGTAATCACCAGAGTGGCGATGCCGGCGACCGTCATGCTGCCGCTCCCGCCCGACTGCTGACCGCCACCGCTGTACGACCAGGCCCCATTTGCATTCTGGCTGGTCAGCCAGTGGGCACGTGCCTGCCGCCAAGTGTTGATACTGACGGGAACTCCCATTTCCTGCGCTTCGCGCAGACCGAGAACGGCGAACTGCCCGTTGCTGCGATCGCCCCCCCCCAGGTTGACCATCGACTTGTTGTAGCTCCATGATCCCGAATTGGCCCCACCACGCCGCGTTTGCATTTCTTCGAGATCCTTCACCAGCACAGCCACAATCGGCAGATCTCGCCGCCCATCTTTGGCTGCCGCCAGCGCCTGAATCATCAGCGAGATTTCGTACGTCGTCTGGGGCTGTTGCCGGCGCAGCCAGCCGAGGCCCCGCTGGATCTCGGGGTCGCTGGCGCTCATGCCGGTATTCAGCAAGGCCAGGAGCGCCAGACTGGTCACACCGACGGTGTGGGTGTCTCCGCTCCCCCCGCCGTTAAACGCACCGTCAGGGAGCTGCGACTTGAGCAGCATCCGCCTGGCTTTCTCAATGGCCTCGAGCACCTGCCTGGCCGATACGTCGGCCGCCGCAACCCGGTCACACGGCAACCAGGCGAGCACACCTGCGCAGAGCAGGCAAACGACGACGCGTAGCCTCGAAGAGAGCATCAACATCAGGATCCCCAACACGAGCCGACGCCGAATCTGTCCCTGCACACGAACATGAGTCTTGCTCATTTCCAGCGCTCCCGCCTCAAATGCCGCGGGCACGATCCTGTCGAAAACGGCTGAGCCAAATGACCACCGCACGTCACTTGGCGACCGGTTTGGGCTCACTTTCTTCCCAGCCGGAAAGCTGCGCCTCGAGCGAAATGAGGTCTCCATTCCGCAAAACCTCCAGCACGACCCGGTCGCCCACCTTATGCCGCCGGGTGATCTCGGTTAATTGGCTGAAATCGTCGAGCTTCTCGCCATCATAGGACACAATGGTATCGCCTCTGTGCATTCCGGCCCGCTCGACCGCCGAGTCGCGCTCGATGCCGCTCACCACGCAGGGCCGACCCAGGTTTTCAAACGAAACACCCAGTCGCGCTTCACCACGAGCCTCGACCCGCAACCCGGGGAGTGCCTGCCGCAACTGGGCGAGCCCTTGAGGCGCGACGTCTGCCCCATCGATCACATAGACCGCCGGGAAGTTGATATGGCCCATGTCTTCCAGCGCTCTGATGATTCGCTGGACGTGGATCAGTCCGGAATCCCCTCCCTTCCAGCGGCGACTGATCATGAGATTGCCGGCGAGGGCATTTTCCGCTCCCGTCTGCACAGCTTGCGCCGGCTGCTCTCCGCGGTCATTCACTTTGATCCAACCGCCCAGACTTTTGAAGCGGGCCATGCCACGGTTCCAGCGCCTGACGGAATGCATTGCCAGCGCGGCAGCGGCCCGGCGCGCCGCCGAGCGGTTGCCAGATGCCTCGAGCTTTTCCAGGGCCAGTTCGCTCGCATCGAAGGCGGCATCGTCGGTCCTGTCGAGCATCGCGCCGAGGGCGCGAATGGCGCGGCAGGTAATCTCGAGGTGTTCGCTGGTGGCTGCCTCGAGCAGCGGCGCGACGGCGTCAAGTCCCGCCAATTCGAGCTTCCGGGTCGCCTCTTCACGAATTTCAAAACGGGGGTCACCCAGCTGGGCGACCAGCGCCCGGGGAGACTCCAATTTGTCGGGCCGCCCGGGGTCGGATTTTCCAGGCGCTGTCGTTGCGGCCGCATTGGCCCCCTGGGCCGGCTCGTCGCCCCCTCGGGCCGGGCCGATGGCTGACAAGATTGCCAGCAGCATCAAGAATCGGATGGCAGCCATACCCGGGATTCCGTCGGCAACAGAGATTGGCTTCGTATCCAAAGCCGGTGTCTCTGATTATACGCCGAATCCCCGGGAAATGGGCAGACCACTTTGCCCTCGGACCACGGGAAGCAGGCGCTTCTTCCGGACGAAGGACGGGCCATCCGGCCGGCTCAATCGCCCGTGCCAACTTCGAGATTCATGGCTGTCTGCACCAGCCGCGTTTCGTTTCGGCGATGGGCGATTAACTTGAGGATCCAATCGCGCAGATCCCGGCGGACTTCATTGGCAAACGGGGCGATCCACGTGTCGCCGTCGATCCGCCCGCGGAGCTCTTTCAGTTTGCAGAACATCAGATCGTGATCACGGTGCAGCCGGTCCACCTGGCCGGACCAGTTCGGATAGCGCTCCAGGACCTCAGACATATAGCCGTCGGTCTCTTCGAGATCGAATTCTCGCGGCAATGTTTCGAGCAGCGCGTCGAGGACGGCGATCAGCCAGCGGCGAGATTCACGGTCCAGCGATTCTTCGAGAATGTCCCGCAGATCGCCCAGCAGAATGTATTCGAGACTGGTGTACTGCTCCAGCAGTCGGGCATCGCGTGAATCCATGATCTGCTCCTTCCCGAAGCGTGGCCCCCCCGAAGCATAACCCCCGGGCCCGGGCCAGTCCTGGCAATGACGAATGTCGTTGACCGGATCGGTCGTTTGGCCGATGATCCGGCCGCGTTCAGAACGAACGTCTCGCATTATAACGTCTCAAAACTCGAATCGTCAAAGAATTCTGAAAAAGCAATCGGGATTCAGGGGGTCTGGAAAATCGTGTACACTCGGCCTGCAAACGCAAGCGGCCGCCGCGCCAACCAGGGCCCGATTGAGCCGCTCGCGAAAGATCCAGCGTCCACTCAGTCAATCATCCGGCACCGCCGCAATTCCTTCCATCGGGAAGTTCCCCATGCCCACCGTCCCAGAGCAGCGACTGTTTCTCCATAAGCATTCCCGCCGCGAGTTTCGCCAGCGGATGCAATCGGGCGAACTGCGGGCCTGCATCATTCCCGTGGCGGCCACCGAACAGCACCTGGAACATCTGGCGATGGAGCACGACTGGCGCAGCGTGATGCACATCGCCGGCGAAGTCGCCGCCCGCATGCAGCCCGGCGTGATTGTCGCGCCGGCCATGAATGTCGGCATCAGCGAGCATCACATGCAGCACATCGGTACGCTCACCGCGCTCCCCGGAAGCTGGCTGGGAGTGTTGTTCGACGTCATCCGCAGCATGCACCACGCGGGATTCAGCAACATCCTCGTCCTCAACGGTCACGGCGGAAATGTCGCACCCTGTCTGGGCATCTGGGGGCAATTCCAGCAGCGGCTGGTTTTTTCGGCGCCGCATCCGGCTGCGCACCGCAACCCGGCAGGATCGGCGCCGCTTCCCCCACCGAATCTGCATTTCGTCTCTTACTGGGACCTGTTGCCCAAAGAGATCGCCGAGGCCACCCTGGCGACGAAGCGCTGGCCCGGCCACGCTCAGGAATTCGAAACGGCGTTCGCGCTGGCCGCCTTTCCCGAAAACGTCCGCCACGACGCCATGCAGGACCAGCCCGATCGAGAACCGCTGGCAGCGACCGCCGAAACCGGTCGTCGACTCATCGAGGCGATCGTCGTCGAAGTGGCCCGATTTCTCCAGGGAATGATCGACGGCAAGAACGTCGCCCGGATCCCCGATTTTCAGGCCTGATACTGAGCGATTCATGAATCTCGATCACACCGTCTACTTCTACACCTACAGCACGATCGCCCAGACCCTCGCCGGCGCATTCGGGTTTCTGGTGGCGGTCGTCCTGTATCTGATCCAGGGAATCAACATGCACATCGGCAGTTGTGCTGCGACACTCGTCGCCAACAGCTCCGCCGACCGGAATCGGCTCCGACAACTGCAGAGCGGCGGGAAGTGGGATGAGATGATTCACCTGCATGCCGCTGCCGGCCAGGAGAATCCGGCTCTGACCAGCGAAACCAATCGCTACACGGACGACCAGTTTCAGGAAATGCGGCGCGAAGTGCTGCGCCTGACCACGATTCGCCGGGAATTGAATCGGTCGATGTTCATGACCGGCCTGGTGATTCTCGCGTCGATCGTGGCCATGCCGCTCACCGCATTTTTTTTCAGTCCGACGGCGCCCACCGCCGTGTCGCTGTTGACGGTGACGATTGTCGCCGCCATGTTCTGCATCCGGGGCTATCTCAGACTGATGGTCAACGTCTTTTCAACGTGAACGCTCACCTGCCGGTTTCGAAGTGAACGCTCACCTGCCGGTTTCGACGTGACAGTTCACCCGGCCCGCGGCGGGCACAGGACATCCAGCAGCGGTTCGTTCGCCTCGGGAAACTTCAGCGAACGCAACTCGGCGGCCGGAACCCAGCGAAAGCGCTGGTGAGTGTCGGCGACCTGCGATCGGGCCGACGGATGGCAGAGCCAGAAATGCAGGTCAAACGTTCCGTGCGGATAAGTAAAAGTCCGCCGCATCAAGAGTTCCACCGCCTGCACTTCCAATCCGGTTTCTTCCAGGCACTCGCGGCGTGCACACAACCCGCTGGTTTCGCCCGGCGCACATTTGCCTCCCGGAAACTCTGCGCAGCCGGCCAGTTCGGCACCTTCGCGGCGAATCCCGACAAGGTATCGCCCGCGATGCTCGACGACGGCAACGCCGATTTGGACGGGATGTTCGGCCATGACCCTGCGGGGAAAGAATTACAGTTTGGCGTCGGCCGGCGGAGCGCCCATGATGTGGTAGCCCGAATCGACGTGCAGCACCTCGCCCGTCACGCCGCTGGCCAGATCGCTCAGCAGGTACATCCCCGTCTTGCCGACTTCTTCTGCCGAGACGTTCCGGCGCAGGGGTGACATGGCCTCATACAACTTGAGCATCACGTCGAAATCGCCGACGGCCGACGAGCTGAGGGTTTTGAGGGGCCCGGCCGACAGGCCGTTGACCCGCAGCCCGGCCGGCCCGAGTTCGTGGGCCAGATACGTCACCAGCGACTCGAGAGCCGCCTTGCAGACTCCCATGATATTGTAGCCGGGAATGACCTTTTCGCCTCCCAGATACGTGAGCGTGAGAACGCTGCCTCCGGGAGCCAGTGCTTCCTTCGCCCGGCGGGTAATCGCCAGCAGGCTGTAAACGCTGATATCCATCGAGGTCGTGAAGCCGGCGCGGCTGCAGTTGACCGTCAGCCCCTTGAGATCTTCGAGCGGCGCATAGGCGACCGAGTGCAGGACAAAATCCAGCGGGCCGTATATCTCCTTCGCCTGCGCAAAAACGCGGTCAATATCTTCGTCTTTCTGGACGTCGCAGGGAGTAATCAGCTTGGCGCCCAGCGGTTCCACCAGCTTGCGAACGCGATGTTCCATCCGCGCCCGTGCGGGGTCTTTGTCGGGCAGGTGCGTAAAACCCATCTCGGCCCCTTCGGCATGCAATTTCTCTGTGATCGCCCAGGCGATCGAGTGATCGTTGGCAATCCCGAAGACCAGGCCCTTTTTTCCCGTAAACAATCCCATGCAAAACTCCTCGATTCAAATGCGTTCTGACGCTCTCGCTGAATTCGCAATGCTGCGGCAGCCAAAAAAGATCTGACCCCGATCGGTACCGACGCTCACGATAACGTGTGCTCGAATGTCCATCAACCCACGCTTGCGAAGGCGGGCGAGATCGAAATCCAGCGCGGTTGCGGAAGTTGAGCGCGGCTTCGGGCGATTCGATTGTGACCGACAGCGACTCGGTGCCGGTCGAACCAGACAAACCCTGCGGTCGGAAAACAAAAGTACCCAGTACTGAATACTCAGTACTGGGTACCGTTTCAGATGATTCCTGTCGGCTGGCGGTTCCAGCGACTCGACTTCACTCGATGCCAACGCCGGCACCGACGGGAATTTCTTCACCCGGCGCCAGATTTTCAACAAACCCCCGCAGGTGATTGCTGCGGGTGTGGTGCTGCAGTTTGCGGAGTGCCTTCGATTCGATCTGCCGGATCCGCTCGCGGGTGACCTTGAAGATTCGACCAGTCTCCTCGAGCGTATAACTGTAGCCGTCACCCAGACCGTACCGCAGCTTGATGATTTCGCGTTCGCGATAGGTCAGACTCTTGAGGACGTGATTGATCTTGTCCTTCAGGAGTTTGTGCATCGCCGATTCCGACGGCGTATGCTCTGAACCGTCTTCGAGGAAATCGCCGAAGGCGCTGTCTTCGCTTTCGCCCACCGGCGTATCCAGGCTGATCGGGTGTTTCCACGTCTTCATGATCCGCTGCGTCTCTTCGAGCGACAGCCCGACGGCGCGCGACAATTCTTCCATCGTCGGCTCGCGCCCCTTCTTCTGCCGCAGTTCCTCGCTCTTCGACTTGAGCGTCGAAATGCTCTGGAACATGTGCACGGGGATGCGAATCGTCCGGGCGTGGTCGGCGACGGCGCGGGTAATGGCCTGGCGGATCCACCACGTCGCGTACGTCGAAAACTTGTAACCGCGACGGTATTCGTACTTTTCGACGCCGCGCATGAGGCCCGCATTCCCCTCCTGAATCAGGTCCAGGAAGCTCAAACCCCGGTTGCGGTATTTCTTGGCGATCGAGACCACCAGCCGCAGATTGCCTCCTGAAAGCTCCTGCTTGGCCTCGGTCCAGACAGCAAACCGCGCCTGAATTGTCCGCACGCGGGTTCGCAGGCTTTCCGGCGTCTCGTGGGTCATCAGCGTCAGGTCGTGCAGCTCGCGTTCGCAACGGTGCAGTTCATCGACGTTGCGGCGCGAGCGGCGCAGATCACGAATCTGCTGTTCCAGTTCGTCCATCCGGCGACTGACCTGATAGACGCGCTTCATGATCGGCTGCAGCCGCTGCGTCCGCAGACTGAGCTCTTCGAAGAGCGTCGCCGTCTTGCGGCGCCGCTCCACGAGCTGTGTCAAGAGTTCGTTCCGCTCGGCGGCGCTCGACTCCGGATTGATCACCTCGTTGAAATCGGCGACGTTCAGATTGAGCAGGTGCTTGATCGTGGGGATGTTATGCGGCATCCGCCCCAGAATCTGCTCCTTGCGCACGTTCTCGGTTTCCGAGGTGCGCAGCGTGCGCTCGAACGGAAGCTCGCCGGCGAAGACTTTTTCCAGCGTTTCCAGCGCCGCCGTCATCGAAAAATGGCACTCCATCAGTGCCCGGCGAAATCGCTTGCGGCTGACTTCAATCTTTTTGGCGAGGAAGATTTCCCGTTCGCGCGTCAGCAGGGGAATGTTCCCCATCTGGCTCAGGTACATCCGCACGGGATCTCGCGACGACAGCGCCGACGACGGCGCCTCGTCGGAGGTTCCTGCCCGCTCCTCTGCCAGGGCCACCCCTTCGGCCAGCTTCTCGGCCGGCAACGTCGCCAGGATGTGCCGCGGCTGGTCCGGATCTTCAATGAGATTCAGCTTGCTGTGTTCGAGCGCCAGGACGAGGTCGTCGACGAGCTGCGGACTGCCCCCTTCGTCGGGAAGGTAGGCGTTGACCTGCTGAAATGTGATGAAACCGCGCGGTCTCCCCTGGTCGATGAGAACGGTCAACGGGTCTTGATAGCTATTCACGGAAAACTCCCCCTCGTAACGGACCACTCAGGACTTGTACCTCCGTGCACATGCTCGCTTGGTCTGGCGAACGACCCGGTTCGATGAACGGACTTTCAACCCATTCCCGATTCAGGAAACAGGCCGTCTCGCTCTCGCGGACTTCTCCGCCGGAGCCTTACCTGGCGCTGGAACAGCATCCTTTCTTACTCCGCCTTGTGCCGAATCACTCGACAGCAATTACGCCAAATCAACATCACGGCGATAGCGCAGCGCCTCTCATCTCTTTCCAATCCGGATCCACACTACCCGCCGACAGGCCATCCCGCCGGACGTCCGACAGCAAGTACTCCACCCACCTTGAGTTCCGGCTTCATGCAGGTAAGCAGCGGGAATGGTTTGCGGAACGCGAATTTTCGGCGTCTGCAACAATCAACTTGCTGGTAGGATATTATCCGCTTCGAACTATTCCAGAGTCAACCGTCAATCGTCCCGATTTGTCCGGTTTTCAGATTTGAGAATGCGCGGCACGAAATCCAGCCCCGTCTGCGGCCTCAGCGGGCGGATTGGCCTGTCAGCCGACCGCCGCCGGCGGGATCAGTTTATGTACGTCACCCAGTCTCACTTTGGGGCCAGCCGGCGGCATTCCGCAGCCGTCCCGGCTAGGCCGCTTTTCCATCAATCGCATCAGGCGCCGGTTCTCCCGGAACGCCATTGAGCTGTGCCTGGTACAGGCGGCGATAAGCGCCGCAGCGCTCGAGCAGGTCGGCGTGCGTGCCGGCGGCGATGACCCGTCCCCGCTCCAGAACGACGATACGGGTGATCAGCTTCAGGATGCTGTCGCTGATCGAATGGGTGATAATAAACGTGGTCCGGTCCCGGACGAACGATTCGAGAGTCTGGTGAATCAGCCGCTCGCTCAACGAATCGATGGCGCTGGTGGCCTCGTCGAGCACCAGAATGTCGGGATTCCGCAAGATGGCCCGCGCCAATGCGATGCGCTGCCGCTGACCCCCCGAGAGGCTGTTCCCCTTCTCGCCAACTCGGGTTCGCATCCCCTCGGGCAGTTGATCGAGGAATTGGGTGACAAAAGCCCGATCGGCGGCCTTTTCGACAGCCTCTCGGCCGGCGTTTAAGTTGCCATAGCGGATATTCTCGTAGATCGAGTCGTCAAACAGCAGCGTCTCCTGGGTCACGATCCCGATGTGGCTGCGCAGATCGGCCAGCGCCGCATCGCGAATATCGATGTCATCGAGCAGGACGCCTCCCCGGTCGGGGTCGAAAAACCGCGGGAGCAGGTGAACCAGCGTCGACTTGCCGCAGCCGTTCTCACCGACCACACCGATCACCTCGCCGCGCGTGAACGTCAGGTTGATGTTGTCGAGAACGATGGGGCGGGCGTGGCCTTTCGTCAGATAGGTAAAGCCGACCTCCCGGAATTCGATGGTTTTGATCTCGCGCGGGAGCGGCCGCGGTTCGGTTGATTCGAGCACCTGCGATTTCATATCGATCAGTTCAAATACGCGATCGGCGGCGGCGCCGGCCCGTTTGACTTTACTGAATACGCTCGACAGCTTGCGAATCGGATCGAGAACGCCCAGCAGGAGCGCGTAGATCGTCGACAGATCGGCCATTTCCATTTTGACCGGAGCCAGTTGAATCTCCCAGATCTCGGTCGTCTCGCGGAGCACGAGATACGCTCCCGGCAGCGTCGCCAGCACGACAGCCGACATCCCCAGCAGTTCGGTGACCGGGTTCGTCAGCGCATCGGCCATCGCGATCTTCATCGACTTCTGGTAGTAGTTTTTGCTCTCGCGATGATGCTGCTGGCGGTGTCGCAGTCCGCCGTCAAAGGCGATCACGATCTTCACCGATTCGAAGGTCTCCTCGAGCACTTTGTAGATGCGGGCGACGCTTTCGAGCGACTTCTGGCTGGCGCGCTTGAGCATCTTTCCAATGCGATGAAAAACCACACCAGCCACCGGCACGAACAGCACCGACAGCAACACCAGTTGCCAGTTGACCCAGAAGGCCATCGCCAGGCAGGCCAGCGCCTTGAGCGGCTCTCGCACCATTTTCCCGCCCAGCAGGCCCAGTCCTGATCCGAGCGCTTCCACATCGTACGTGAAGCGCGACATCAACTCCGACGTCCCGTGCATCTTCAGCGTCTGAAAATCGAGCGCCAACACCCGGCGAAAGGCTTCCTGGCGGATCCGCATCACCGTCAATTGTACGACGCTCCCGACGAGCAGCTCCTCAGCGAACATGCAGATGAGTTTGAGAAACGTGATGACGAGCAGGATGCCGAGAATCAGCGAGAAGATTAGAAACCGGTCGCTGGGAATCTGCGGAATCACGTAAAAGTCGATCCAGCGCAGGACAGCCAGGCGCTGCGAGAGATGGGCAATTTCGGATTCCGCGCGCCCCTTCTTTCTTTCGAGCGAAACGCGAAGGGCCCGGTCGGCGTCAGACCAGCGCTCTTCATAATCCTTGAGCTTGCCTTCTTCCCACGCGATCTGCTTTTCGCTCTCGGCGATCTGCTTTTCGACGTGGCCGGCGGGCGATTCATCCCGGAGCAGGATCGAAACGATCGGGTACGTAATCGACAGACCGCCCCCCCACATCAGGGCGACGAGAATGGCGAAGAAGAACGAGAGGAACAATCGTCGCCGGCTGGGCCAGACGAACGGCAAGACGCGAGTGAAGCTATTCACGTGTGAAGTTCATCCCTGAACTGGCAGATTCCGGAAGACCGTCCTCCCTGCCTGTGCCGGCTCCGCCGATCCGACAGGGGCGGGAGATGTACCAGAAACCCGCAATTCCCTGCAAGACGGTCCTTGCGCAAACTCGGGAAGATAGAGAGGTTGCGGTCCAGGTCGTGGCCGGTCCACAAGTGCGGGGCACCAGGATCACGGTCTGGCGCAACGCGCCCTTCGCCGATGGGCGACCACTTCACGCCAGCTCGATCATCCGATGCTCCCGGGCCGACTCGTACACCGCCTCCACAAGTTCCAGCGTTTTGAGGTTATCGCGTCCTGAAATGCCCAACTCCCGACCGTGCGACAATGACAAGAGCAGTTCACCCATCGTTCCTCGAAACGCTTCGGGAAACCACGCCTCGGGCCAGCGCGGCTGAAACCAGTAGTCCCCCCGCGCCCGGGTCGTGAAATCGAGCGTGCTCGGCGTGTGGGCGGGATATGACGGCCAGCCAATCGTCCCTCGCGCCAGTCCCTCGGTCCCCTCGACGCGCCAGCGAATGCCGATATCTCCCTGGCTTCCCTCGCGGACCGGGCCGGTCCAGACATCATCCCAACTGCTGGCCCGGCAGCCCGACGTGAATTCGAGAATATAGAGGTTCAAGCCGTCGGTGTGCGGAAACTGAGTGCGCGGGTCGGTCCGGGTGCTCGCCATGACGCGGCACGGATCGCCAAACCAGTAACGAAAGCAATCAAGATGGTGAATCGACATGATCCACGTCGAGAGTGAATGCAATTCGCGGCTCCACGGCATCCAGTGAGGAATGGCGCGCATGTCGATCGTTCCCAAGACCGGCTCCCCCAGCCAGCCCCGATTCAGAATGTCTTTGCAGGCTCGCACCGACTGGTCGTGCCGCATGTTCTGGTTTACCGCCAGGACGATTCCGGCATCTTCGCAGAGCTGCACGATCTGCCGTGCTTCGGCCAGGTTCATGGCCAAGGGCTTTTGCGCCAGAATGCCGCGAACATGGCCGGCGCGCTTGACGACCTCGCGAATGATCGCCGGCTGGAATTGCGGCGGCACGCCGATATCGACGACTTGAACATCGCGATCGGACAGCAACTCATGGTAGTCGCGGTAGACGCACGGCACACCGCGCAGCTCGGCCGTCTCCGCAGCCCGCTCCGGCGACCGCGAGCAGATCCCGACGACCCGAAACCCGGCCTGGGCGTACGCC
>Ga0137463_1000353_pt1 | contig 16436 bp, 11 predicted proteins | sample EasRivERMGT800_2_FD_102333 | JGI IMG/M metagenome (GOLD analysis project Ga0137463, IMG submission 102333) | Soil microbial communities from meander-bound floodplain in the East River, Colorado, USA - East River MetaG ERMGT800_2 | ecosystem: Environmental > Terrestrial > Soil > Floodplain ...
CGACAACCCGGCCATCATCGCCTATGGCGCGGAAAACGCGAACAACCCCGTCCACGAGCTCTACGTGGTCAACAACACAATCGTGAACGACGATACGGGTGGCCAATTCCTGACGATAGGTGGCGGCTTCACGCCGACGGTGCGTCTCGTGAACAACATATTCGCCGGCCCCGGCAGCGTGCCGAGCGGGGCCGGCATCACCTCGACGAACAATCTCGCCTCGAGCAACGCGGCCGTGTTGGGGCTGGTGGACAGGGCCAATTTCAACTATCGCCTGACGTCGATGTCGCAGGCAATCAACGCAGGCACGAGCCCGGGAAGTGTCGGCAGTGTAAGTCTCACGCCCACGAGCCAATACGTGCACCCGATCAGCCGCGAAGATCGGCCGGTCAACGGCACGATCGATATCGGCGCCTACGAGTTCCAGTAGTCGAATTGAGGTTCGAGTCAGCGCGACCGGCAGATATGGTTGGAAATCAAATCGCCGGCCAACCGATGGCCGTCCTTGTTCAAATGCCCGGAACCGAGTGCGGTGTTCTTGAAGCCGTGCAGGTAGACCCGGTTCTGCTCCGCGTACGACTGGAACGACGGGGCTAAAAGCACCACGTCGATCTTCTCCTTGTTGGCGAGCGCACGTATGCGGTTCTCCGGATAGAGGAGATCGTTTGCGCGAAGATCGCGCCTGAACCGGTCACGGACATTCGGATCGGGGTTTGCCTGAATCGCGACCGGTATCGAGACGAGCAGAAACCGGGCCCTCATGCCGGCGACCTCATCGCGCATCTTGACGATCAGGCGCTCGGTAACCTCCCAGGCGTCCCTCCAAGCTGCCGAGGTTGGAGGAAGGAAAACTCTCTCGTCCAGTCCAAGTTCCAAGTTCTCGACTTTTTGGGAGCGGCCTTCCTTGCTGGTTAATTGCTCGATCGCGACCTTGGTCCTACCGAGTAGCTGAAACGTCCGCAAGTCGAAAAACTTATTTCTGATGCCGAAATTTCTCCTGTAGGAGAGGTATTCGGGGTCGCTGAGAAAGCCGTCGTCCAGGACCAGCGCGCCGTTCTCGAGGCGAAAGAATGGCCGCAATTTCATCGCCTCGAGCTCGCGCGAATTGTTTCTCACGTCGTTGCCAGGATAGAAGGCGAGCACCACCATATCTGGCGAATATTCCGAGACGCGATGCCGGAGGGTCAACAGTTCTTGCGCGGTTCCGTATCCGGATACGCCGAAATTCATGACCTCGATGTCGCGCGCACCGAACGCACCACATTCCTTGACCCGCCGTTCCATGACGGACCAGAAGGTCGCCTCCATGGGGACCTGGAGCGCTTCCGCCATGGAATCGCCCAGTACGGCTATCCGGATCGTTTTCGGTGGTTTTGTTTTGGAATGCTCGCGATCCCGCAAGCCGCTGTTGCTGATTCTGATGAATGCCTCGCCCTCCGTCCGGTGCCATCCCCCCACACCCGGCAGGAGTGCGCTCCCGACAATGTCGTCGTACGTGTAGAAAACCGGGTAACTGAAGCCGATGAGTCTCAGCGACAACTCTCCGATGACCAACGCAATACACAGGCTTGCGCCCAGCAATACCCCATTCACGAGCCAGCTCTTAATTGGTCTCTCCTCGGCTTGTCACGAAATTCGTTGGCACGATACTTGGGGCCCTGTCGAATTTCAAGTGTGCGGAGGCGGCGTTGACTCCCCTGGTTCTCCGGTCCACAAGGTGTAACCGCCCGGAGTCTGGCACCGGAACCATTTTCCCCCGCTCCCGGGACTGCTATACTCGGCCTTGCTTGGCAAATCCCGCACCGAACGCGTCAATCACCAACGTGGAAGCAGCCGCGCCGGACGCGGCGCAGGTGCGGGATCTGCAGCCTGCCGATTTTTCCCGCTGGGACGAGTTCGTATCGGGATGCCCCGAAGCCACCTTCTTCCACCGTGCCGGGTGGAAGACCGTCATCGAACGGGCATTCGGACACCGCACGAGGTTCCTCTATGCCGAGGCCGGCGGCCGGATCGAGGGTGTCCTGCCGCTTGCCGAGGTGAGCAGCATCTTGTTCGGACACGCTCTGGTTTCCTTGCCGTTTTGCGTCTATGGCGGGATCGCGGCCGGGAGCGAGCGGGCGCGCCGCCTGCTCGACGAGGCCGCCGGGGCGCTGGCGGAAAGCTGGCGCGTCGATCATCTCGAGTATCGTTCGCTCACCGCTCATCATCCCGAATGGGCGCACACCGACCTCTACGTCACCTTCAGGAAGGCGATCGACCCCGACGTCGAGCGTAACCTCAACGAGATTCCACGCAAGCAGCGGGCCATGGTGCGCAAGGGGATCAAGGCGGGATTGAAGAGCGAGACCGACGAGGGCGTGGAGCGCTTCTTCGCCGCCTACTCGCAAAGCGTTCACCGCCTCGGCACCCCGGTTTTTTCCAGGCGCTTTTTCCAGATCCTCCGGGAGGTCTTCGGCCCGGACTGCGAGGTGCTCACGGTGACGCATGACGGGAGTCTCGTCGCAAGCGTCATGTCTTTTTATTTCCGCGACGAGGTGCTGCCCTATTACGCCGGAGGGACGGAGCAGGCGCGGGAAGTCGCGGGTAACGATTTCATGTACTGGGAGCTGATGCGGCGCGCCTGCGAGCGCGGGATACGCGTGTTCGACTACGGCCGCAGCAAGCGCGGCACCGGCTCCTTCGACTTCAAGAAGAACTGGGGCTTCGAGCCGCAACCCCTGCACTACGAGTACCGGCTGGTCAGGGGCAAGCGCGTGCCCGAATTGAACCCGCTCAATCCCAAGTACCGCTTGCTCATCAAGCTGTGGCAGCGGCTGCCGCTCGCGCTCGCCAACCGGATCGGGCCGCTTATCGCGAAGAGCCTGGGTTAGCGGCCTGTCGGACTCGCGGCCATTGACCGGATTCATAGCGTCGCCGGATGCCGATTGATCAATGCACCGGACAGGTTGCCCTGGGGAAGTAGCGTTGAGATGCCCATCTCAGCTGGAATAAACGTGACTGATGTGTATGCGCGCTACGTCCAATCTTCCTCCTGAGCTGGCCGAAGTCACGAGCGGAGGCCAGAAAGCGCCGCTGGTTGCCCATGTCATCTTTCGACTCGACGTGGGCGGGCTCGAAAACGGGCTGGTCAATTTGATCAATCGCATTCCCGCGGAGCGCTTTCGCCACGCGATCGTGAGCCTGACGGACTACTCGGCGTTTCGTCAACGCATACAGCGCCGCGACGTTCCTGTGTTCGCCCTCAACAAGCCTCCCGGCAACAGCCCGGTGACCCAATTCAAACTGTGGCGATTGCTGAAAGGGTTGCGCCCAGACATCGTCCATACGCGCAACATCGGCGCGCTTGAGGCGGTCCTGCCGGCGGTGCTGGCCGGGGTCCCGGTGCGTATCCACGGCGAGCATGGCCGCGACGTCGATGACCTGGACGGCACCAATAGTAAGCGCCAGATCGTGCGCCGGCTCTACAAGCCGTTCGTGCATCAGTACATTGCGATGTCCCAGGACCTGGCATCCTATTTGGAGTACAAGATCGGAGTCCCGCCTTCGCGCATTGCCCAGATCTATAACGGAGTGGATTCCACGCTGTTCCATCCAGCCGGGGAGCATCGCGATGTAATGCCACACCCCAATTTTTCGGCGGCCAGGCACTTCGTGATCGGTAGCGTGGGGCGGATGCAGGACGTCAAGGACCCGTTGACGCTCGCACGGGCGTTCGTGCGGCTCATGCAGGCAATGCCCGGGGCGAAGGAGCGGCTGCGGTTGGTTATGGTCGGTGACGGGCCGCTGCGCGAGCGGGCTCGCATGCTGCTCGCCGAAGCGGGAGCAGACGAGTGCGCATGGCTACCCGGCAATCGCGACGACGTCGCCCGTATAATGCGCAGTTTCGACTTGTTCGTGCTACCGTCGCTCGCGGAGGGTATTTCCAACACCATCCTCGAGGCGATGGCGACCGGACTGCCGGTGCTTGCAACCGCCGTCGGCGGCAATCCCGAATTGATCCAGGCCGGCGTGACGGGAACGCTCGTGCCGCGGGACGACCCGGAAAGCATGGCGCGCGCCATGCGCGCCTACGCGGAGAGCACCGAGCTCTGCAGGCGCCACGGGATGGAGGGGCGGCGCATGATTGAACGCAAGTTTGGCATGGAAGCGATGGTGGATGCGTATATGACGATCTACGACAGATTGCTTGCGAGCCGCCGTGTCCGGACGTGAATTGGCCTAGATTGTTTCTTGGATAGACTCACCGCAAGTTTCATCTATTGATTCGAGGCGAACGATCGTGTGCGGCATCGCAGGTATATTCGATAGCAGGGACCGGCGCGTCATCGATCGCGGCCTGATCGGGCGCATGAATTCTTCGTTGACTCATCGCGGCCCCGACGCCGACGGGCTGCACCTTGAGCCGGGCTTGGCGCTGGCGCACCGGCGCCTTTCCATCATCGACCTGTCAACGGGACAGCAGCCGCTCTACAACGAGGACGGCAGCGTGGCCGTCGTGTTCAACGGCGAGATCTACAATTTCCAGGAGCTCGTGAAGGAGCTTGCGGCCTGCGGACACAGCTTCCGCACCCGCTCCGACACCGAGGTCATCGTGCACGGCTGGGAGCAGTGGGGCGCATCCTGCGTAACGCGCTTCCGCGGCATGTTTGCCTTCGCGCTGTGGGACCGCAACCGGGAGACGCTATTCCTCGCCCGCGACCGCCTGGGCGTGAAGCCTCTGTATTACGCCCACCTGCCCGATGGTTCGTGGATCTTCGGCTCCGAGCTTAAAGCGCTGCTGGTTCATCCGGGGCTGCCGCGGGTGATCGATCCGATGGCGGTCGAAGACTATTTCGCCTACGGCTACGTGCCCGAGCCGCGCACTATCTTCAAGGGCGTATGCAAGCTCTCCCCCGGATACACGCTCAGCCTGAAGCGAGGCAGCCCGGCATCGCCGCCGGTCAAATACTGGGATGTGCCGTTCAAGATCGGTGCCTCGCCCACCGAGCAGGAGGCGGGCGAGGAGTTGATCGGGCGCCTGCGCGAATCGGTGAAGCTCCGGCTGATATCGGACGTTCCCTTGGGCGCATTTCTCTCCGGTGGCGTGGACTCCAGTGCAGTGGTGGCGATGATGTCGGGTCTTTCCGCGGAACCGGTCGTCACCTGCTCGATTTCGTTCGGCGATCCGGCATATAACGAGTCTGTCTACGCTCGAACGGTGGCAGAGCGCTATCGGACGCAGCACCATGTGGAGCAGGTGGACCCGGATGACTTCAGCTTGGTGGACCGCCTGGCGACGTTGTACGACGAGCCCTACGCCGACAGCTCGGCCATCCCCACCTACCGGGTGTGCGAGTTGGCCAGAAAAACGGTGACGGTTGCGTTATCGGGTGACGGGGGCGACGAGAGTTTCGGGGGCTACCGTCGCTACCGCTGGCACGTCAACGAGGAACGCGTGCGTTCCCTGCTTCCCCTGCAGCTGCGCCGGCCCGTATTCGGACTGCTGGGTTGGCTCTATCCCAAGGCGGACTGGGCGCCGCGGGTGTTCCGGGCCAAGTCCACGCTGGAGGCCCTCTCGCGGAATTCGGTGGAGGCCTATTTTCACAGCGTTTCCATGCTACACGACGGGATGCGCGGCAAGCTGTTCAGCGAGCGCTTTCGCAGCGAGCTGCAAGGCTACGCGGCGGTCGAGGTGCTCAAGCGCCACGCCGCGCGCGCTCCCGCTGACCATCCTTTGTCGCTCGTCCAGTATCTGGACCTCAAGACTTACCTGGTGGGGGACATCAACACCAAGGTGGACCGCGCCAGCATGGCGCATTCGCTTGAGGTGCGCGAGCCGCTCATGGACCATCCCCTGGTGGAATGGCTGTCGAGTCTGCCGCCGGACTTCAAGCTGCGCAATGGCGAGGGTAAGATCCTCCTGAAGAAGGCGCTTGAGCCGTACCTGCCCCCTGAGATCTTGTATCGGCCGAAGATGGGCTTCGCGGTCCCTCTCGCCAAGTGGTTCCGAGGGCCGCTGCGTGAGCCCGTTCGGAGGGCCGTGCTCGGCCCGGTGCTCGCCGAGACCGGTTGGTTCAACGCGACTTACCTGCGACGGCTGGTGGAGGAACACCAGTCGGGAGTGCGGGACTACAGCACGCCGTTGTGGACGCTGCTGATGTTCGAATCGTTCTTGCGCAACGTGATGGGCGCGCGCGCCACCGGCGGGGCGCGGGCGGCAGTGGTTCATTGAGGCGCTCACCCGGTGCAATCGCGTCGTCGTGCATGAAGATACTTACCTTCAGCACGCTTTATCCCCACGCCGCCCGCCCAAGCCATGGAATCTTCGTCGAAACCCGGCTGCGGCACGCCGGGGCCGCAGGTCGCATCATCAAGATTGGACCAACTACAGGACTCTGACGTGTGCGGCATCTACGGCATCTTCCAGCTTGACGGCAAAGCCGCTGACCCGGCGCTGATGCCCGCCATGGGCCGCGTCATCGTGCACCGCGGGCCGGACGACGAGGGCCATCACGCCGACGGCCCGTGCGCAATCGGCATGCGCCGGCTTTCGATCATAGACCTTGCCGGCGGGCACCAGCCGCTGTCGAACGACGACGGCACGCTGTGGCTCGTGTGTAATGGGGAGATCTACAATTTTCGCGAACTTCGCCAGGAGCTCATTGCGCTCGGCCATCGGTTCAAGACCGCCTCGGACAGCGAAGTCATCCTCCACAGCTACGCTCAATACGGTGACGAGTTCATCCATCGGCTGAACGGCATGTTCGCTTTCGCGCTGTGGGACGCACGCGGCCAGCGCCTGATCATCGGCCGCGACCGTCTGGGCATCAAGCCGATCTATTTTTGCCGCGACGCGCGCCGGCTCGCCTTCGCCTCCGAGGCAAAGGCGTTGCTCATGCTGCCGGGAGTTTCGGCGGCGATCGATCCAGACGCGCTGCATTCCTACCTCAATCTTGGATATGTGGCGGCGCCACAATCGATATTCCGTGGCATCGGCAAGCTGCCACCGGCGAGCGTGCTTTTCGTCAATGAGGGGCGCGTCGAGGAGCGCCGCTACTGGCGTATTCCAGCGGCGATCGACCGGGGTCTGGCCGAGGACGAATGGGTGGAACGGATACGCGCACGCCTCGAAGAAGCGGTACGCATGCAGATGGTGAGCGATGTGCCGATCGGCGCGTTCCTGTCCGGCGGCATCGATTCCAGCACCGTGGTCGGCTTCATGGCGGCGCACAGCGACCAGCCGATACGGACGTATGCCATCGGGTTCAAGGGAGCGGCTGCGGACGACTTCTACAACGAGCTGCCCTATGCGCGCCGGGTCGCCGATCTGTTCCATACACAGCACCACGAGATCGTAGTGCGGCCGGATGTCGTCGCGCTCCTGCCTCGCCTGCTCTGGCACATGGACGAACCGCTCTCCGATACGGCCTTCATTACGACCTACCTCGTCTCGCAGTTTGCCCGTCGCGACGTGACAGTGATCCTTTCGGGCGTGGGCGGTGATGAATTGTTCGGCGGCTACTCGCGATATTTGGGGAACCACTACCAGGCTCACTTCGACCGCCTGCCCGGATGGGCGCGGCGTGCGGCCTCGGCGTTGGGCGAGCGTCTGCCGAGCGACCGGCATTCACCTCTCCTCAACTTCTCCCGCCTGGCGAAGGGGTTCCTGGCGACTGCGGGGATGCCGTTCGAGGAGCGCTACCGTGCGTACGTGCAGGTATTCCCGACACAAGACGCACGGCGGCTGCTTCGCTTCGACTGCGCGACGCATCCGGACGCGATCACGGCTGCATTCCGTCACGCCGGCGGCGGGGATGCGCTGAACCGCATGCTGGCAGTGGACGCGGAAACGCAATTGCCAGACGACTTGTTGATGCTTACGGACAAAATGAGCATGGCGACTTCCCTCGAATGCCGCGTGCCCCTGCTCGACCACGAGCTGGTCGAGCTCGCTGCAAGCATGCCGGAGGAGGTGAAGATCCGGGGCGGGAGACTCAAGCATGCCCTGAAGGAGGCGGTTTCCGGGCTGCTGCCACGCTCCATCCTGGAGCGCAGGAAGCGCGGCTTCGGCACGCCGATGGGCGCGTGGCTCAAGCAGGACCTGGCGCCGCTGGTGCGGGGCCTGCTGTCGGAATCCGTCGTCAAGAACCGTGAACTGTTTCATTTTCCGGCGGTGCAGGAGTTGATCGGGTTGCACGAAGCCAATCGTATTGACGGGACCGACCGACTGCTCGCGCTGCTCAATCTCGAAATCTGGTCGCGCCTGTACCTGGACGGCCGGGCGGCGGACGACGTGACGGCCGAACTGAAGGCGATGCTGGTTTGAAGATCCTGTACCTTTGCCACCGATTTCCATTCCCTCCCAGGCGCGGAGGAAAGATCAGGCCGTTCAACATGATCAAGCACCTCGCCGCCGACCACGAGGTGACAGTCGCTTCGCTCGCCCGCTCGCGCAACGAGGCACTGGAAGGCACGGGAATCGCACCCTACTGCACGCGCTACGAGATGGCCGAAGTCCGCAACCCGATCCAGGTCATTCGCATGCTGCTGCGCGTTCCGACCTCGACTCCGTCGTCCATGGGCTTCTTCTATTCGCCGGCGCTGGCGCAGCGCGTGCGCGAGCGGCTTGCGCGAGAGCGCTTCGACCTGATCTTTGTCCACTGCTCGTCGGTGGCGCAGTACGTGGCCGGCGTGCGCGGCATCCCGAAGATTCTCGATTTCGGGGATATGGATTCGCAGAAGTGGCTGGAGTACGCGCGTTACAAGCCGTTCCCGCTTTCCGCGGGCTACTGGCTCGAGGGCAGGAAGCTCGCGCGCGAAGAGCGACGGCTCGCCGGCCGATTCGACCTGTGTACCGCGACCACGCGCGCCGAGTGGGAGACGCTCGAGGGCTATCGCACCGGCGTCGCCACGGACTGGTTCCCGAATGGTGTGGATAGCGCTTATTTCGCGCCGGCCGCCGAGCCATACGACACCGACACGCTCTGCTTCGTTGGCCGCATGGATTACTATCCCAACCAGGAATGCATGTTCGAATTCTGTGCCCGCACGCTTCCGCTGGTGCGGGCCCACCGACCGAACGTCAAACTGCTGATCGTGGGTGCTGATCCTTCATCGGCGGTGAGGAAGCTCGGCGAGCTGCCCGGCGTGACGGTCACCGGCCCGGTGCCCGACGTTCGTCCCTACTTGCAGCGCTCGGCGCTCATGGTTGCGCCTCTCAACATCGCCCGGGGAACTCAGAACAAGATTCTTGAAGCCATGGCTTCCGGAGTACCTGTGGTCGCCAGCCGCGTCGCGGCGGGCGGGGTGGATGCCGCTCCCGGCGAACACTTTGCCGTGGCCTCCACGCCTGAGGAGCACGCACAGGCGATTCTGCGCATTCTGGGCGACCCCGCGGAGCGTCGGCGGCTTGCCGTCGCCGGCCGCGAACGCATGCTCTCGCACCACGCGTGGGACCGGTCCATGCAGCGATTGGACCGCATTATCGAGCGTTGCCTCAATTCGTGGCGCGACGCGAGCGGTGAATTGGCATGGAAGGCGGGCACGGTGACATGAGCGGGCAGCGCCGCCTGCTGTTTGTTACTTCTCGATATCTGTTCCCGACCGATTCCGGCGGCAAGATCCGGACCGTGAACATCCTTCGCGGGATGAAGGGCGGCGCCTTTGAAATCATCCTTGCGTCTCCACTGCCGGCTTACACCCGATCCGGCGATCCGGCGGACATAGGCAGTGTTTGCGATCGATTTGTCGGATGGCCGGGCGCGGCGCGCGGCGCGATCTTCCAATGGACCCGCATGCGCCACCTTGTCTCGACGCTACCGGTTGCGGTCGCAACCGATGACTCGGAGTTGGGGCGCCGGGCGATTGGACGGGAGCTTGAGCGGCGCCCGGATATCGTGGTCGTGGATTTTCCGCACGCTGCTGTTCTTGCGCCTCCGCCTTATCCATGTCCGGGCGTGATGTTCACGCACAATGTCGAAGCCGAAATTTTTCGCCGTCACTCCGAGATCGCACGCAATCCGCTCAAGCGGGCGATCTGGCGCGACCAGACCGCCAAGATGGAACGGTATGAGCGCGAGCTCCTGCCGCGATTTACCTCAGTGGTGGCCGTTGCCGATCGCGACAAGGAGTATTTCAAGCAGGTGTACGGCGTCGACAACGTCTCGACAATACCGACGGGGGTGGACCTCGGCTACTTCACCTATGGGGAGAGTGCGGCGCTGAAAGATAGCGATGGTGGTACCGTGGTATTCACCGGCTCGATGGATTGGATGGCAAACGTCGACGGCGTCGAGTTCTTCATGGATGCGGTCTGGCCGGCCATTTCCCGGGCGCGGCCTCGGGCGCGGTGCGTCATCGTCGGCCGCAGCCCGCCGCAGGCTCTCGTCGATCGCTCCCGGGCTCGCAGGTTGAACTGGGAGTTCACCGGATTTGTCGACGACGTGCGCCCTTTCGTGCACAATGCGCACGTTTACGTCATTCCCCTGCGGGTCGGCGGCGGAACGCGCATTAAGGTCTACGAGGCGATGGCGATGGGGTGCCCGGTGGTCTCGACGCGGATCGGCATCGAGGGCTTGCCCGTGAAGCATGACCGTCATTACCTCGAAGCCGACTCGGCCGACGCCATGGTCGCCGCGGTGCTCTCTCTGCTCGATGATCGCGAGCGCAGCGCCCGCCTCTCGCTGCAGGCGCGGAAGTACGTCGAGGAGAACATGTCGGCCAACCGGGCGGCGCGGGCGTTCGAGGAGATATGCCTTCAGGCGCTTCAAACCGCAAACGCGACCGAGCCTTCGGGCACGTCCGCGGGAGCGCCGGGTGCGATTCTGTAAGTCTACTGAAGCGGCTTGCGGCGATGTTACCGAATTCCCGGCAGCACGAGCTGCGCCGGGCGCCACTTCCAGCGGGAGATTCGACGCAGGCGCTTCCACACCGACGAGAAGGAATACGCGCTCCTCGATAGACTGCTAGCCAAGGGGATTAGGCGCTCGATATTGGCGCCAACGCCGGCCACTGAGCCCGGCCGCGTTCGTCCGACTTGCTCTGCAGGCCAACAGACCACGGAGCTGACTTGAGCACGCTTCTTGCTCCAGTATGAGCGAGAATTTCTTACTCAGCAGGCCCAATATTCGGAGTACGTGATGAAAATCAGCATCTTCGGCCTGGGGTACGTAGGCGCTGTTTCCCTGGCGTGTCTAGCCCGCGACGGCCACTGGGTAATCGGCGTCGACATCGACAAGGCCAAGCTCGAGTCGATTCGGGACGGCAAGACACCGGTGGTGGAGGAGGGGATGGTTGACCTCATGGCACAGGTTGCCGCGAGCGGCAGGGTATCGGTGACGACCGATGTGATACGGGCGGTACTGGATTCGGAGCTTTCGCTTATCTGTGTCGGCACGCCCTCGGCGCCGAACGGCAGCCAGGACCAGTCGGCGATTGTCAAGCTCGCCCACGATCTGGGGCGCGCCATGCGCGGCAAGGCGGACGGCCATGTCTTCGTCTTCCGCTCGACCTTGGTGCCCGGAACGGTCGAGGACGTGCTGCGCCCCATCGTCGAGCGTGAATCGGGGAAACAGGACGGCGAGGGCTTCCATGTGTGCTTCCAGCCTGAATTCCTGCGCGAGGGCACCTCAATCCGGGACTACGACCGGCCGCCGTTCACGGTGATCGGCGCCAACGCCGTGGCGCCGGTGACGCGCCTGCGCGAATTGTTCGGTCATCTTCCGTGCGAGTTCCACGCGACTTCGATCCGGGCCGCGGAGATGGTCAAATATTGCTGCAACAATTTCCACGCCCTCAAGATTACGTTCGCCAACGAGATCGCGCGCCTGTGCGAGGCGCTGGGCGTTGACGCCTTCCAGGTTATGGATCTGGTATGCAAGGACCGGCAGCTCAATATTTCGCCCGCCTACCTGAAGCCCGGCTTCGCATTCGGCGGCTCATGCCTGCCGAAGGACCTAAGGGCGACGCTGTACCTCGCAAAAACGCGCGACGTCGAGTTACCGATGCTGGGTAACGTGCTGCAGTCGAACCGAATGCACGTCGAGCACGCCATCGCCAAGGTGCTTGCCTCGGGGCGGCGGCGCGTGGGTATGATCGGACTGTCGTTCAAGACCGGGACCGACGATCTGCGCGAGAGTCCGCTGGTGCTGATCGCCGAGCAATTCATAGGAAAAGGACTAAGCTTGCTCGTGTACGATCCCGAGGTCCACCTGTCGCGGCTGCTCGGTGCGAATCGGAAGTTCATCGAGCAGCATGTCCCGCACATCGGATCACTCATGCGCGAGGATATTGAGAGTGTGATCGCCGGGTCGGACCTGTTAGTGGTGGGGCTGAATGACCCGCGCACTTTCGAGGCGCTCGCGCGCCACGTGCGCGAGGACCAGATTGTGCTCGACCTGGTCAGCATCCCGCGGCGCGAGGCGCTGCGCGGAAAAGTCATGGGGTTGTGCTGGTGAATCCCGTGAATAGGGCACAGCGAACGGCGACGGTGGGGGCAAAGGCCGATACGAGCGTTCTCGGGGCGACGCGACCCGCAAAGACTGGCAAATCCGGCAGACGTGGTGGACAGCATCAACTGATAGCGCTCCGCGATACTGAACAAGCATGAGAGATCTCATTCTCGCCGCGTTGTTATTCGGCTCGGTCCCGTTCATCTTGTGGCGGCCGGCAATCGGTGTGTTCCTGTGGGTCTGGGTGAGCATCATGGCCCCGCACCGGATGACCTTCGGTTTTGCCCACGACTTTGCCTTCGCGCAGCTCATTGCCATCGCCACATTGATCGGAATGCTCTTTTCCAGGGAGCCGAAACGCCTGCCGGTGACGCCGGTGACGGTGGTACTGTTCCTGATGGTCCTGTGGATAAACGTCACCACCTTCTTCGCCCTTGACACCGACCTGGCGCTGCCGATGTGGGAACGGGTGATGAAGATCCAGTTGATGGTATTCGTAACGCTCTACATCCTGCACAGCAAGCAGCACATACAGCTGCTGATATGGGTGACCGCCCTGTCCGTAGGCTTCTACGGCGTCAAGGGCGGTCTCTTTACCCTGAGGGGAGGAGGAGGAGAAGGGCTGGTATGGGGCCCTCCAGGGTCGTTCATCGAGGACAACAACTCGCTGGCGCTCGCCACGGTCATGACGATTCCTGTGCTGTACTACCTGTTCATGCAAACCAGCAAACGCTGGCTGCGTTGGGGTCTGCTCGGTGCCGTCTTGCTCTGCGGCTTTTCGGTGCTGGGTTCATACTCGCGCGGGGCGTTCCTCGGCATCGCAGCGATGATAGGGTCCCTCTGGTGGAAGAGCCGCACCAAACTCGTCACCGCTTTCGCACTCGCCCTGCTGATACCGGTCGCAATCGGGCTCATGCCGGAAAAGTGGGAAGAGCGGATGTGGTCGATCCAGAAGTACGATCAGGACGCCTCCTCCCTGGGCCGAATCAATGCCTGGATGATGGCCGTCAATCTTGCGAATGACAGGCCCCTCGTCGGCGGCGGCTTCGGGATCGACAACGAGAGGGTATTCGGCCGGTACGCCCCCAACCCAAGCGACATCCACGCCGCGCACAGCATTTATTTCCAGATACTGGGCGAGCACGGCTACGTGGGGCTCATGCTCTTCCTGCTGATCTGGTTCCTCGTATGGCGCGATGCGTCGTGGATCATCGGGCGTTCCCGAAGTCATGGCGAACTGCGATGGGCGCTCGATCTTGCCCGAATGATCCAGGTGAGCCTGGTCGGCTACGCTGTCGGCGGTGCGTTTCAGAACCAGGCCTACTTCGATGTGCCGTACTACCTGCTGGTTGCACTGGTCCTGACCCGTGCGCTGGTCGAAAAGGAAATCAAGGGCCTCGAGCAGAAGGAGAGCACGCCGGCGAATCCGCAGGTGAACGCAGCACTGGGCCGCGAGCAGGGCGCGGTCGCCAAAGCGGCGCCTCGATCCGCAGATTCGCCGGCAGGATCAAGCTCAGGCGCTCACACCCGTTCGGCTCTCGTCCGGAAGGTATTTTGAAATAGCCGCAAGACAAACTTGCCCGGCGTCCGGTCCCAAGGAGTGAATCGCGGCAACTGGTGTGGGTCACTCGCAGCGTGCGCGACGCCCCAAGCCGTGCTTACCGCCGCCTCAAAGCCCAGCCTCTTGACCATGCCGACGTGCTCCTGGCGGTAGTCGCGACCGGGCTTTCCGTTCGGGTATGCAAACATCGTGACGGGGCTTCTGGTTATCGCTTCGAGACGGCGCTTGCTCTCCCGGATCTCGCGCTCGGCGCGCTCCGGGCTGAGCTGGGCCAGAATGGGGTGCGTCACCGTATGGGCCCCGATCTCCATTCCGCTCGCGCGCAGCTGGCGCACCTGCTCGGCCGTCATCATCAGATCGGATGGCAGCGAGGAGGATGTTTCCGCGGCAAGCTGGTCGACGCGCCTCTGCCGTTCCTCCAACGGCAGATACTTCAGTGCTGCCAGCAATCTCTCGATCGCCTGGCGCCGCATGCCGATGGTGGAGATGCTAAGCGTATCGAGGCCTATGCAGCGTGCATCGAGAGTATCGCCCTGCGCCCCGCGCAGGGTCTCAATCACGCTGTCGTTCCACATCCTGCCGCCATCAATGAAGCTGGTGGCGAGGAAGAATGTCGCGGGCACTTCACGCCGGCGCAGGATGGGCAGGGCGACGGTGACATTGTCGGCATAACCATCGTCGAAAGTCACGCACGCCGCACGTATCGGCAGCGTTCCGCCGCGCAATCTGGCAGCCGCCTGCCGCAGCGGCAGCACGGTGAACCAGCGGCCGAGCACCGCTAATTGCCAGTCAAACTCCCTCGCGCAGACCTGGTCCGGTACCAGAGGGTCGGGCTCGGCGACGACGCGGTGATAGACAAGTATCGAAAGGCAGCGCGAAAGGGGACCCATTACGAATCGGAAAGAGTCGCGAACTTCACTCGATGTACCCGTCCCGCGCCCCCTCTTGAGTCCAGGGGGCGGTCATGTCAGCGCTCCGCGGGCGCTTGCACGCTCTTACTGCGATTGCTCTTGCTCTGCCCCGCACCGAGCCCCGCTAGGCGCCGTCTGAGCGCGTGGCTGTCCGGCGCAACCGACAGGCCTTTTTCCAGCCACTCCCGCGCTTTCGCGAGTTGGCCGACCTCCTTGTAATAATCGCTGATGGCAGCGTAGGCCGGCCAGTAGTCGGCCTTCATATCGATTGCGCGCTGAAGCTCAGCCATTCCTTTCCCAACCCTATCCAGCTGAATCAAGTTCTCGCCCTTCCTGGCCAAGATTTCCGGCAGCAGTCCAAAATCCTGGGGTGCGCGTTCAATCACATAGTCAAACTCATTGATCGAAACACCCAAATTGTGCATGCGATCCTCGCGGGTGGGGGATAAGAACGCCGCGCGATTGCTTGCCATCAACCCATAACAGTAGTGGTGCATATGTATGAACGTCGGCCCCATGATCGTAGTCCATCGCTCGATCTCCGCAGGACTGTTGCCTCCCGGAATGTGGTCGCGAAAAAGCTGCGTATACTTGCAGTACGCGGGAAGCGATTGCATCTCGCGCGGATCTTTGTAGGTTGTGTCGTACGCTACGACGCTCAGGGGAGTGAGAAGCAGGAGCACGAGAGCTGCCGCAGCGGAGACCTTCTGAGGTGACGTGCTCTCGGAAACGCGCCGTTGAAACCTTAGCGTCATGGTCGGCCTCGGCTAGAGATACCTGAGGTTGACAAAGAACCATTTATACCACAAGGCGATGCTGCTTGAGCCACTGCTCGAGCATCATCAGTACCCAGACCATCGTTCCGTAGTAGCCGGCGTGGCTTTCGACGTGCGTGGAGGTCAGCTCGTCTATGAATTCCGGGCGAACGATGCCGCGCTTCTTCAGGTCGGCCAGACTGTCGAGCGCAAGCTGCCGTAGGGGTCGGTGCGTCTGCAGCCACGGGCCGAAAGGCAGTCCGAAACCGTGCTTGGTCTTGGCGATGATCTCAGCGGGCAGAAAGCCGCGCAATGACTCCTTGAAAAAATACCGGAGCCGGGTGCCCCTGAGCTTGAGCCGCGGTGGCAGGGTCGCGGAAAACGACACTACGGCATCGTCGAGCATCGGGAATCGGACGTCGAGGCCGGCGAGTTCGCAGGCGCGCGTGACCTTGGGGAGATCGTTGTCCGCCAGCGTAAACCTCAAGTCCAGCGCAAGCATGCGATTGATCAGCGAGTGCGCTCGCGCGCTGTGATAGGCGTGATCCAGCATCATCCGGGGCTGTTGTGTGTCGACCGTGCCCAGGAATTCCGGGGTAAATATGTTGGCGGCGCCAAGACGCTCGAGGAGATTGTAGTTGTCATATCGGGCAGGCATCGGCAGCGACGCGTTCCTGATGTAGCGCTGTACTTTCCCCACGATGCCGATTTCCGGCGGCAGGAATGCGACTGGTTCTATCAGCCCCCTGCGTAAGGCACGGGGCAGATCGCTGTAGAGCGA
>Ga0137463_1000354_pt1 | contig 16423 bp, 7 predicted proteins | sample EasRivERMGT800_2_FD_102333 | JGI IMG/M metagenome (GOLD analysis project Ga0137463, IMG submission 102333) | Soil microbial communities from meander-bound floodplain in the East River, Colorado, USA - East River MetaG ERMGT800_2 | ecosystem: Environmental > Terrestrial > Soil > Floodplain ...
AGGATCTTGTAGCGCGCCGCGTAATGATTGGACATCACGTCGGTGACCGCGGAGAAATTGATCTTGAGCGGATCGATGTGGAAGTAGTCCATCCCGGTCTGGCGGGCGAGCCACTCGGTGAGCCACTCGAGGCCGAGGATTTTCTGCGGAGGCTTGTGCGAGCGCCACTTCTGGTCGGCGACCACGACCAGAGGGTGGTGGTCGCCGCGGTGCAGCCTGCGATCGGCGGTGAGCTTGTCCGCGTCGGCCTTGAGCACCAGGCCTTCGGCGACCAGGGCCTGCAGCACCTCGGCGAGCGTCAGTCGGTGGTCCTGCACCACTTGGGCAGCGGTCTGCATGGCCGGGAATATAGCCAGCCGCCGTGGAACGGGCAAGCATTTTGACTTTGCCGCCCAACTGCGCGATGCTAACCGCTCCAAAAACTCGAAACTGCGGAGACCTAAAATGACCATCAAAGTCGGCGACACTCTTCCCGACGGCAAGCTGTCCGAATCCACCGAATACGACGCTCAAGCGGGCTGCCCGATCAACCCCCACGACATCAGCGTCGCCGAGGCGGTCAAAGGCAAGAAGCTCGTGATCTTCGCTCTTCCGGGCGCGTATACCCCGACCTGCTCGGCGAAGCACGTCCCGAGCTACGTTAAGAACTACGACCCGCTGAAGGCGAAGAAAGTCGACGAGATCTGGTGCGTGGCGACCAACGACGCCTTCGTGATGGCCGCTTGGGGCCGCGACCAGAAGGCGGGCGGCAAGATCCGCATGCTCGGCGACGGCAGCTGCGAATGGACCAAGAAGCTCGGCCTCGAGCTCGACCTCACCGCGCGCAACATGGGCGTGCGCTCGCAGCGCTACTCGATGCTGGTCGAGAACGGCGTGGTGAAGAAGTTGAACGTCGAGGCGCCCGGGAAATACGAAGTGAGCGGCGCGGAGACGATGCTTTCGCAACTCTAGCAATGCTCGCGCGCTCGCAGAAGCGCGATCCGGGAAAGTCTTGAGGAAAGCTGCGCTCGGGCCATGGAAACCAGATCACTCGGACGCTACCGTCTGCTGGCCGAACTCGGCCGCGGCGTCCTGGGAACGGTCTACCGGGCAGCCGATCCGCTCACCAAGCGCGACGTGGCTATCAAGACGCTTCACCCCACCTTGCCCGAAGAGGTGATGCAGGAGGTCAGAGAGCGGTTTCTGCGCGAGGCGAAATACGCGAGCCGGCTGAACCACCCGAATATCGTCACCATCTACGACGTCGGCGAGCAGGGCGACATCGCCTACATCGCGATGGAGCTGCTGGAAGGCCGCTCGCTGCAGAAGATACTGCGTGATCCGGGACCTTTGCCGTTCCATTTGATCGCCGAGATTGCGGCACAGGTGGCCGACGGCCTCGATCACGCCCAGCGCTTCACCATCGTACACCGCGGCGTCAAGCCGGCGAACGTCGTGGTTTCGCTGGCGGGCCGGGCGAAGCTCACAGATTTCGGCGTCGCTTACGTTCCGTCGCCGGCCATGACGCAGACCGGAACGGCGATCGGCTCGCCGAAGTACATGTCGCCCGAGCAGGTGCTTGCGCTGCCGGTCGATCCGCGCTCGGACATTTTTTCCCTCGGCGTGGTGCTCTACGAGATGCTGACGCGGCGCACCCCGTTCGAGCGGCCCGGCGAGACCCAACTCCTTTCGCTCATGAACCGGATCGCACGCGATCCTTATCAGCCCGCCGCGCAGCTCGATCCGGAGATTCCCGCAGCGTTCGACCGCGTGCTCGCTCGGGCTCTGGCGAAGAACCCTAACGAGCGCTATTCGCGCGCCGGGGAGATGGCCAGCGACCTCCGCAATCTGCGGAACCCGGGCACCCGGAGCGCGGCGGGCGCCGGCGGGCACGAAGTCGCAACGCCCGCCCTCAGCGATGCGCGAAAGTCCGGCAATGCCTCCGCGCCGGCGGCGCGTTTTCCCGGCGCGGCGCCGGCTGCAGCGTTATCGCCGTCCGGGACCGCCGTGTCCGGGCCGGACTTGCTCGCGGACCTCGATGCCTTTTCGCGCAAGCTTGATGAAGAGCAAAAGGCGCACGAGCGCGTAGAGGCGGAGCAGCAGCGCCGCAGAGAGGAAGAAGAGGCGCGCCGGAAAGCGGAGGCCGAGCAAGCGCGCCAGGCGCAGGCGCAGCGCAAGCCCGAAGTCGAGAATCAGAGCGAAGGGCGCCGCTTTGCGGCACTCGATATGCTGCGAAAGCAGGCGGCGAGCCGCCCGGCTGCCGAAGATCCAGCACGCCGCGCCGAAGCCAAGGCGCTCCTCAGCAAGAACCTGCGCTCGGCCATGCATTACCTGGCTGAATTCGCGAAGGAGCTCAACGCGGTGCTCCCGAACACCGAAGGGCCCTACGAGTTCATCTATCTCCAGCAGGCCCCTCACATGGTCCTTTCGAATGCCTTCGCCGACTACCGCATGCGCAAGCTCGACGGTGACGAAGTGTGCGACCACGTTTTCCTGAAATACCAGGCCCGGTACGCGCAGCCTGCGGCGATGGATGTGGCGGGCGCCGATCTCGAGCACTGCCGCCGCATGCTGAGCATGTCCCACGTCCCAGTCGAATTCAGCGCCTCAAAGAAAAACGATTTCGGTCAGGCAGTGAGCGGCAAGTTCACCCTGTCCGGCGCAATTCCGTGCGAGATCTACATCCGCGCCGACTACGACGCGCCCGCCGTCCTGATCGAGGTGCTCAACGTCGGAAGAATCGGGACGGGACACTGCCGCCTGGCGCCGGAGGCGTTCAACGAACGCGTGGCGGACGAAATCGGGAAATATGTGCTCGGCTCCACGAACGAGTTCGCCAAGCTCCTGACCCGCTGAGGCGTCCGCCACGGGACCACACCACAAGGGACCAGGTAGCGAGCCCCCGCGGCAGCGTGATTGCACCCAAGAGTGTGAATACGGGGCAATAGATCAAGGCTCGGAAATCTGAGAAAGGGAGTTCGACCTGGCGATATCCGTGGTGTCTTGAGACGCCCCCACGCGAAGCACGAGGTGGGCGGCGCCGAGGTGATGCTGACGCAGGTGTAAAAAAATCCGCGGCGGGCGCATACCTGCCGCGGACTACAGAGGTCGCTCAGCGCTTCCTGTAGTCGGTCTGGCGCGGAGCCGTGTGGCTCTGCGCCCTTCCTATTGGCTCACCTTGCGCCCGATGTTGCGATCTGCAACGTATCCGTATTCCCGCTTTACGCCATTGCTATCGACTTCGAACAGGAGGTTGCCGCTCGATCCGTACATGAAATAGGTCGTGAAGGTTCCTTTTTGCTCGCTGACTCGCGTGCTCTGTCCGTCGTACACATAGCGTATCTCGTTGGGAGTTCCGCAATCGACGCAGCGCATCGCCGACGCATCGTCGTACTGGAATTGGTTGCGGCCGTTGGAGCTTACGTTGCCGTAGACGTCGTAGGCAAAACTTTGATTGCGGCTGCCGGCGATCGAGGTGAGCTTGTTGGTCGCATCGTATTGGTAGCCGAAAGTCGCCGTGCTCCCCAGCGCTTGAGAAACGATATTGCCGGAGCCGTCGTAGGAGATAACGCCCCCGACGACGCCCGGCATACTGACGCTGGACAATCGATCGAGGGGGTCGTATCCGAGAACGCGGTCCTGCTGATGCTGCACAGCCTCCGTAATGTTCGTGACGTTTCCCGAAAAATCGTAGAGATTCGTGATATTCAGAGCACCGCTGCCGTCCGGCTTGGCGAGGGCCAGATTGCTCGGCCACTGCCTGTCGTTGATGGCGAAATCGCTCACCAAGCCGTTCCCGTAGCGGATTTGTTTGAGTAGGCCGTTCGGGTGGAACGCGATCGAATTGGCGAAGGGCGTCACTTGCGTCGGCCGTCCCAGCCCGTCTGGAAGATAGTTCACCGTGAGTCCCGTGCCGTACGTCATGGTCGAAAGAGCGTCGTTCCCGTCGTAGGTGTAGTCGACCGAAAGGACGGTCGTTCCGGCGGTGAGCGCCTCGTGTGTAAGTTTCTTGTTCGGTGAATACAGGTAGTCGCGCCTGGCCAGCCCGTTGTCTGCGCTCTTCATGAGATCGTCGCGGAAATAGGTCTTGGTCACCGACGGTGTCCCTGCGGGGTACAGGATCGACGTGAGGCGGTTGCGGCCGTCGTAGCCGTATGTGGTCAGGCCCGAGCTGCCGACCTTCCGGGAGGTCATGTTGCCGACCGCATCGCGCCCATAGAGCGTGATGCCCGTCTCCGGATTCACCGCCTGGTTGAGGAAGAAGCGCGTGTCGTACGTGTTCGACCGGGTCAGCCCTGCCTGCGTTACGGTGAGCGGCTGCCCCAGGCCGTTCCGGGTAATATCCACATTTGCCGCCGGATCGGGGGCAACGATCTTCACGAGGTCGAGGCGATCGGGATCGCCGTAACCCCGATAGTCCATCTCGTAGAGGATGCCCCGTTCGTTGACGTTCAGTACCCTATTAGAGTTGAAGAAGGAACTGCGCTGGCCGCCCGTGAAGCTGCCGGACGGACCGACGGCGATGTTCCGCGTCAGGAATACCCGGCCGAGCGCGTCATACAGATATGCGGTCCCAACCGTTTGATTGAAGTAGCTCGAAAAGATTCTACGGTTGATCGCATCGTACTGGTGCCTCTGGATGATCGACCCCGATGCTCCTCCATCCACCTGCGTCGTGTCGTTGCGACCGTAGCTATCGAAGGTCATGAACTCGCGGTAGGATCCGCGCTGAACCACGCGAGCGTTGGCGCCCCAGGTGATCGACACCGGGTTCCCCACCGGATGGACGATCGAGGTGAGGCGGTTCAGCCCGTCGTAGCCGTAGCTCGTCGTGGCGCCTTCGCCGTCGGTCTGGCTCGTCACGTTGCCCGAATCGTCCACCGATCTCGTTATCGTGACGCCCTCGGGATGCACTTCGCTTTGCGGAATGCCACGCTTGTACGAGCTGTAATTGATCGTGTTCGTCCGCGCGTCCTGCTTTGACGCAATGTCGCCTTCTGCCGTGTAGGTGAACTGGGTTGTAACTCCGTACTTGTTCTCCGAGAGCAGGTTGCCATTGCCGTCATACAAGCGGTTGATGGTGCCGGTGGTGCTGATGATGTCGTCCTTGGGCAGGTGCAGGATCCACTTGCCCGTCAACACGTTGTAGGACCGCTGAGTCGTTCGGGAATCCGGAATTCCGTTCGTCGTGGTGCCCTGCTCCGTTATCGTCTGCGGATTGCCGAAGTCGTCGTAGTTGTCGTACGTGGTCGTGTAGCTCTGGCCGTTGCGCACGATGGTTGTTTTGAACGGAACTGGCGCGCCGATGACGGCGTCGGTGATCCACGCCGCTCCCGGCCTTTGATTGATCATGTCGGAGACGACCTGGACGTCCCACACATGTCCCACATTCTGATAGCCCCCGTCGACCGACTCGTGCAGCAGTAGGCCGATCGAGTAGACCCCGCCGGAGTTGACCGAATTGGCGCCGATGTGCATGTACTTGTGCACCCCGTCGGGCCCGGAAACGAACGTCCGGTCCATCATCGCGTCCTCGACGAACTGGTACGAATCGTTCACGAAATTTCCCACTTTCGTCGCGGGGTTGTACGAGAAGGTCCACACGCTTCCCAACCCTGTCTTCTGCGTGACCACCGTCGTGCGCGGAAGGTTGTCGTTGAACTGCGTGAAACCGTACAGGTAGTCGATCTCCCCTCCGGTCGGATAGACCAGCTTGTTCATCGAGAAAACGCCGGCCGATGCGCCTTGCGCCAGATTGTAGGCATAGGACCAGCTCTGGCCGTCCGGCCGGGTTACCTTGGTGAGAAACGGGAAGTTCGCGATCGAAGCGTTATACTCGTAACCCCAGGTGCGGAGCCCATCGGTCACGCTCGAAAGCGTGCCGCCGCTGTAGTTGAACGTCACCGTGCGTCCGTCGCCCGAGGTGATCCGGCTCACCGTGGTGATCGCGCCCACGGTGGTGTAGGTGAAATTGAGCGCGTTGCCGTTCCGATCGACGATGCGGGTCGTGTAGTACGAATTCTGCTGCGTGGTCGGGCTCGCTCCGGCCGGGGTGGGGAGCCCCGGCGTCGTCATCTCGTAGCGCGTCCCGTCCGGGCTCGAGACGATCAATCCGGTGCCCCCGCACACGGCCTTGAAGCGGTTGGTGGTGATCAGGAAAGTCTGGTCCGGGGACAGATAGAGAATCTGCCGCGAGCCGTCGGGCAGCTCGAGCACCGGCGCATTGCTTGCATTCAGATTCGTCGCGCAGATGTCGATGATCGACCGGCGCAACACCCGCCCGAAATGCATCGTCCACCCCACGCCCAGCACCGTCGGCTCAGTCAGCAACTCGTTCTGACTGTTGTACGAACGCTGGACCTTGATGTCGAGACCGCCGTTGCCGGGTACGAACAGATCGACGTAGTGAAGCTGCAGCTTGCCGGTGAACGGGTCGATGTGCTCGTGCATCTGCTGGTTGACGTAGTCGCGGTTGGGCGATAGACCGGGTTCTTGATAAAAACCCGGGATCGGTTCCAGAGCATGGGCAGCGCCCATCCCGAATAACGCCGCGGAGGCTAAGGTCTTGGCTAAACGTAGATTAATGACCATCATTTTCAAATCCATGACGCATAGAATTCCGGAGGCAGCCAATCGACATCACCATATCTAAAAATCAAACCAGACAATGTCGCCAATATCTGGCTCTCTGCCCAGCGAGTCCCATCCTTTATTGATGCGTGCTATTACTGCATCGGGCTGCTGATCTTGCCATGGGGTGCAGCCACCTCCTTGCGTGAGGTCGACCGCTCGAGCGCCTGATATCAATAGTTCCCGCACAATTTCCATAGTCAGCCGGCGGATGTCCACAGGATTCGAGAGCTTGAAGTCATGGGTGACAGCAGAGATGATCTGCCAAATCCCAACGTAGTCCCCTTTGCCTGCCAAGGCCAAATCTCCAACGATCTGATCAGTAGTACGCATGAACTCAGTCTGGGAAATGAATCTTGTCAACAACCCCCTTGAGACCCGGAACGTTGACGTCGATCGCAGTGTCTCCACTCTTCGACCTAGGTCTTATGCCGACTGTACCCCCGCTGTTTGGAAGCTCGACAAGAGTTCCCGGATAGCCAGGTTTGTCGACTACCTTACCGCCCTTACTCAGTTCGCCGAACAAATCTTCAGCTGCCTTCGACCCACCAGGCAATACCCTAATTCCCTGACTCGTGCCCTGCTCACCGATTGGGTTGCCCCCCGGCATCAATTGCTCTTCCGGTGTCTTACTCTCGCTGAAGATATTCCGGAGCTTGTCAATAAATCGAGAAAAACCTGGTAGTTGGCGTCCTGACTCGGGCACTCCAGGGGTCGTCAGAAGATTTGATCCAGATGCGTCAGTGTCTGCCCTTTTACCCGGCAACGCTGGTTGGGAGTTATTGGCGATGAGGTAACCGCCAAGTACTATGATTCCGACTCCCACTAAGATTTCTGGAATTGTAAATCGACCATCTACATCGATGTATCGGTATGGATTGTTATTCCCATAGGCATAGCGATTGAAGCTGTGAATGTTGTTCTCTTGGAAGCCAAATGAATCCACCCCCATAAACCTGCCAATCGCCGGGTCGTAATACCGCGCCCCGAAGTACGACAACCCCGTCGACTCGTCCTGCGCCTTGCCGTGGAACCACAGGCGGTTGCCGTTGGCTTGCGCGACCTGTCCCGCCGGGTCGGCGATCAGCCGGCCGCCGAAGGGCAGGTAGTTCTCGGTGTACACGACCTGGCCGAAGTCGTCGGTCGTCGCGACGACGTTGCCCTGCAGGTCCTGGTGGTAGTAGGTGATGCTGGGGATGTGGATGCGCACGAGCACGGGCGCCGATACCGAGGCCTGCCCGAAGTTGTCGACGGCTCGCGCGGTGAGCTGGTACACGCCGGGAGGCGCATTCGCCAGGGCGAAGGTGTAAGGCGCGGTGGTGAGCGCGGCGACCTGCGTTCCGTTGACCAGGATGTCCACCTCGACGACGCTGGCACCTGAAGGCGCCGACGCGAGCGCCGTGATGGTCACCGTCGCCGGGTACTCGAAGACCGCGCCGTCGACGGGTGCGCTGATGCTGACCGTGGGCGGGCCGATCACCGTGATCACGGCCGGCGCCGACACGCTCGGCTTGTTGAGCGAATCACCGCCGTAGCGCGCCGTGAGCGTGTGCTGGCCCCCGGTCGGTTTGAGCAAGGTGGTCGTTGCGCTTCCCGCCGTCAGGGCAACGCCACCGATATTGCTGGCGCCGTCGAAGAAGGTGACCACCCCGGTGGGCGTTCCCGCGACTCCCGTCACCGTCGCCGTCAGCGTGGCGGTTTGATTGGACGCCAGCGTCGTGGGGCTGACCGTCAGCACGGTGGTCGTGTCCTGCGGATTGGGATTGACCACCTGCACCAGGGCCGAGGAATTCGCGGCGGGATGCGTCGCGTCGCCGCTGTAGGCGGCGATGATCGAGTGGCTCCCGATGGCCAGCGTGGAGGTGACCACCGTCGCAAAGCCTCTCGCATCGAGCGCAAACGTCGCAAAGTTGTTGCCGCCGTCGAAGAACGCGACGCTGCCCGTCGCGCCCGGATCCGTCACCGCCGCGGTCAGCGTCACCGCTTCCCCGGTCCTCGACGGATTCTTCGACGAGAGCAGCACCACCGCCTGCGCCGGGTCGGATACCTTCAGGATGAATCCATCCGACGGCCCGTTGAGTGCGCCTTGAAGCGCGCCTGAAACCGGAAAATCGCTCGAATCGGTTTCGCCGGTCACGTACACGCCGCCTATCGCGTCAGTGGCGACCGAAAAACCCACGTCCGAGCTGTTGCCGCCTATCCTGGTCGAGAGAAGCAGCGCGCTGCCGTCGGGCGCGAATTTCGACAGAAAGGCGTCGAATCCGGTGCCGCTCACCGCCGCGTTCAAGCTCCCCACTACCGGAAGTCCGCTTTCAGCGAAACCGGTGAGGTAGATGTTGCCGACCGGATCCAAGGCAACCCCGTTGGAGCCGGTATGGACGCCCAGAGGCATGCTGAAGAGGACCGTTCCAGTGGGGTCGACTTTGGCGACAAACGCGGTCTGGGTGCCAATCGTGCCGACCCCCAAGGGATTCACCTGGGGAAAGTCGAGCGAGCTCGTGCTGCCGCCGATCACGATGTTCCCTTGTGCGTCGACCGCGACACCATTCAGGTTATCGAAGCCGGACCCGCCCAGGTAGCTCGCATACAAGAGCGACGCGCCCGCAGGATCGATCTTCGCGAAGAACCCCGTTCGGACTCCAATGCTGGCGGGAGGACCCTGAAAAGGATTGACGAGCGGCAAATTGCGGGAGGCCGTCTGACCGATGACGTAGGCGTTGCCTGAGGCATCGGCCGTCATCCAGGTGATCTCCGTTGCACCTCCTGGGGGGTCCCCGTAGAGCGTCGAGTAGACGAATCCGTCGCCGGCGGGGGTGAGCTTGGAGACAAACCCGCTTTCAACGAGCGTTGTCGCCTGGGGGTCCGAGCTTTGCAGCGCTCCGGGGGTGGTGGGAAAGTCGGGGGCATCCGTAAACCCGGCGATGAACGCGGCGCCCGAGGAATCGGGCACGATGCTGATACCGAAGACCGTGGCAGGGATGCCGTTCCTCGTCGCGCTGCTGCCGATCAGCGTCGAATAGGCGAAAGCGCTCCCGTCCGGAACGAGCTTGACGACAAAGGTTGCGAAACTTGAGCCGAACGCGCCGATCGTCGTATTCGCCGGAAAATCGCTGGCCAGGGTGACGCCCACCACGTAGGCCGAGCCATCGTCGCCGACCGCCACGCTGAGCGGACTGGTAACGTTGCTTCCCCCGAAATAAGCGGAATAGACGATGCCGTCTCCTGCCCCGTTGAGTTTCGTGACGAAGGCAGCTCCGCTGTCGGACGAGGGTGCTCCGCTCGTCGAAGTCACCGGGAAATCAGCTGAAAAAGTCTCGCCTGCTACGTATGCCTCGCCGGTCGGGCTGGCGGCGACGAAAAACGCCCGATCATTGCCGCTGCCGCCCAGATGGGTCGAATACTCGAGCACGGGATCGATGACGAGCGGACGCGAGGCATCGTAGCGGCCGACCTTGAAGCCGACCGAATTCGGCCCGAGCAGCACGTAGCCGCCCTCCACCGGCACCCGCTCGCCGCCGATCTGCTGATACAGGGCCGGCTTCTTCTGCCACAGGCCGCTGCCCGCCGCACTGATGTAAAGATCCCCGCTCGGGTCGATGCTGAGCTTCGTTGCGCCGTCGAACACCTCGACGATCCGGTGCGGATCCGCACCGGGGGCCACGATCCAGTCGTACTCCAGGCGCCCCTCGCTCCCGTAGTACAGCATGTCGATTCCGGGATAGACGCCCCGGTACCGCACCTTCGCATGGTGGGCAACGTTGGTTCGCCACTTGCTCGCATCGTTGCCGATGAAGTAATGGCTCTTGCCCGGCAGGGGATCCTCGCCCGCGACCTCGGGGTTGGGGTTCGCGCCCTCGAAGCGCATGGCGACCGTGACCGGCGCCTCGCGTACCCGCCGGGCCGAGTCGCGCGCCCGCTCGATCCGCGACCTGGTCGCCCGAGCCTGCGCGTCGGCATGCGGCGTTGCGCTCTGCTTTTGCAGCACCATCACGGTCCGGTTGCCGTCGAGAAGCAGCTGGTAGCCTCTCCCGCGCGCGCCGAACTTGGCCGCGCTTCCGAACTGCCCGGCATTGGCTTCGAAGTGCAACGGGACCCGGGCATGGGCGCGAGGCGTGCGTGCGCGCGCGGTGCTCGCCGCCGGCGCCATGGTGGCGGAGGTGCTCTGCGCCTCCGCCGCGGGGTCGACGTTGCCAGTGACAACCACCGGTGCGGAGAGCGCTGCGGACGCGAACCCGAGGAGGCCCGCGCCCGCCATCATGCAGATCGCCCCGCGACCAACCAACGGAATTCTATGCATCCACGTGTGCATGGCATTCATGGTGTTGCGAAATTTCAAAGAGCGGCGATCGTAAGCGGCCGAAAAAGACTCAAAAATAATCATAAGGGCCTATCCGGGTTCAAGGAAGCACCCTGATCTCAGGCACCACGGTACGATCGGTGCGCACCCCATCATCGGTCGTTGCCGGACCGGGCGGCTGCTGTACCGTGAACTGCCATTGCTTGCTGCCGCTCGTGCTGCGCGCATCTGTGGCGCTCACGTTCACCGTGTGCACGCCGACCGCGAGGGGCACGACCGGGGTAAAGATGATGTGATCGACCCCCACATCGGCCAGCGCCGTCACGTCGCTGCCATCCAGAGAAATACGAATGCTTGACGCCCCAATCCCGAAGCCGCTCAGCAGAACGCGGATGCGCGGCGTGGTGCTGACGACGAATACGTCCCGGGGAGTCTCGTCGTGAAAATTCGGCGCCGGATCGTCCACGGTAAACGTCCACGTGTCGGCGGCGACGCCGCCCGCCAGATTTGCAACCGAGACCGTCACGGTATGCAAGGCGTCCGCGAGCGGCTGAGTCACCAGGTAGAGGACGCCGGTGGGGGTCACCGTCGATTGCGACGTGACGTCTTGCCCATCGAGCTGCAGCCGCACGCTGGCTACGTCGATATCGCTTCCTCCGCCGACGTACGAAGCGCCGATCTCCGGCGTGGAACCCCCGCGAAGCGTCACGGCCTTCGGCGTCTCGCCGGAGATGGCCGGAACCGGCAGAATCACTTGAACGCTCGCCGAAACGCTCGCCCCGTTCAGGCTTGCGGTGATCTGCGCAACTCCTGCCCCAATTGCGCTGACGGGAATCGGGACACTCGTCTGCCCCGTCGCAAAGCTGACGCTCGCCGGCACCGTGGCCACTGCGGGGTTCGCGCTCGTCACATTCAGGGTGCCCGCCGCGTTGGGCGTCGGGGAGAGCGTCGCCGTCAGCGTGCCGCTTGCCCCAACCGTGACCGAAAGCGGGTTGGGCGTGAGCGAAACAGGCTGGGTGCCAGCCGGGCCAGCCGGGCTGGCCATATCGGCCTGGATCTCGGCCTGCGTGAGCGCACGGTTGTAGATGCGCACCTCGTCGATGACGCCGTTGAAATAGTAGTCCCCGGGCACATCCGAGCGCCGTCCGATGAACATATCCAGCGACGCGGGCAGTTGCATGTTGCCCACCCTGCCGAGGAGCGTGCCGTTGTCCGCCACCCCGTTGAGGTACACCGTCATCGTCTGCGCTTGAGCGTCGTACACCCCGGCCACGTGGTACCACTGGTTCAACTGCAGCACCGTCGCGCCGTAGCGAATCATGAGAGCCCCGCTTGGACTGAAGAGCTTGAAGCCCACCGTGCGCGGACCCGTGTCTACGGTGGTGTCGAACTGAAATCCTCCCTGCGGGGCGCCGAATTGGACGCTGGACACGATCGCCGCGTCGTCCCTGGGGAACGCAGCCGAGTTGATCCAGGCGCTCACCGTCATGCTGCCTGAGAACTGTAGCGCCGGAGGGTTGCCCAGATCCACGTTGGCGCCGACCCCGTCGAAGGCGAGCGCGTTGCCGATCCTGCCCGCGGTCCAGGTTGCGCCGATCAACGTGCCGGTGTTGTTCGATCCCGAGAAATCGGCCGTGGTCGTGCCGCTGCCCTCCTCGAACGGATACGCGCCCACCGGCCCGCCCGAGGGCGGCGCGGCGAGGGTCGTCACGCTGACCACGCCGGAATAGCCGGAGAGATTCCCCGCGCCGTCGGCCGCGCGCACGCGATAGCTGTAGCCCGCGCCGGGCGTGAGACCGGTATCGTTGAAACTCAGGCCGCCCGCGGTCGCGATTTCCGCGAAGTCCGCGCAACCCGCTCCCTGGCAGCGTTCTATCCGATACCCCGTCACGTCGAAGGCGTCGGTCGAGGTGGTCCACGCGAGGTTGATCTGGCTCGTGCTCGGCGCCAGAACCATGAGCCCGGAGGGCGCGCTCGGCGCGGTGGTGTCGGGCGCAGGCGGAGCGATCGCCGCGTTCATGTCGGCCTGGATCTCCGCCTGGCTCAACGCGCGGTCGTAGATGCGCACCTCGTCGATCATGCCGTTGAAATTGTAGTCGACCGAATCATCCGCGCGCCGTCCGACGAACACGTCCCGGGTCGAGCTCACTTGCCTGCCGGCCACCGTTCCGTTGAGCGTACCGTTGTCCAGCACCCCGTCGAGGTACACCGTCATCGTCTGCGCTTGCGCGTCGTAGACCCCGGCCACGTGGTACCACTGGTTCAACTGCAGCACCGTCGCCCCATAGCGGAGCATGTAGGCCCCGTTGGGGCCGATCAGCTTGAAGCCGACGGTGCGGGGTCCCGTATCCACCGTGGTATCCAGTTGAAAGCCCGCCGGCGCGACCCCGTCGAACTTGGACACGATGGCCGCGTCATCCACGGGGAACGCCGCCGAGTTGATCCACGCGCTTATGGTCATGCTCCCGGTCAACTTCAGCACCGCCGGATTGCCCAGATCCACGCTGACGTTCGCACCGTTGAATACGAGCGCGTTGCCGAACTTGCCCGCCACCGTCGGCAGTGCCTCGTTGACGGTCCCCCGGTTGTTGTTTCCGGAGTAGTCGGCCTCAGTTATCCCTCCGACGTCGTTCAGTCCCCACGCACCCACCGGCGCGATGCTCGAGGTGGTCGCGCTCGCCACCGAGGAGTAGGCGCTGAGATTGCCCGCAGCGTCGGCAGCGCGCACCCGGTAGCGGTAGGTGGTGGTGGCGCTGAGCCCGGTGTCGTTGAAATTCGTCGTTGTCGGTGTCCCGATCTCGGCGAAGCTCGTGCATCCTGATCCCTGGCAGCGCTCAACCCGGTAGCCGGTGACGCCGACGGCGTCGGTGGAGGCGTTCCAGATGAGGTTGATCTGGCTCGTGCTCGTGGGCGTCGCGTTGAAACCGCCGGGAGTGCTCGGGGCGGTCGTGTCAGCACCCTGCGTGGTCGCGCTCGCCTGGTTCGAGTACGAGGAATTGCCCGACGAGTTCGCCGCGCGCACGCGGTAGACATAGGTCGTGGCCAAAGTGAGCCCGGTGTCGCTGAAGCTCGTGACGTTGCTGCCGACCGTGGCGATCTGGGCGAAGCTGCCCGAGAGAGTCTTGCGCTCGATCTTGAAGCTCGTCTCGTTGTTGCTCGTGTCGGTCCAGCTGAGGTCGACCTGTGTCGTTGAGGCCGCGGTTGCAGTCAGGTTGGTAGGAGCGGTCGGGACCACTGCGTGGGCAACGCCGCTGGCGAAAAGCAATAGCCACGCGAAATTCGACGATCGCCACATTGCCGTTCCCCTACTCACGGCGGGCCTCTATTGGAACACCATGAGCGGAATGTCATTCAAGTAGAGGTACTCACGTCTGAGTCCTCCGCCCGGATCGGTCTCGGCAAACCGAACCTCCCGCCCCTGATTGCGGTGATCATTTTTCACTCCCGCGCCCTGGGTGGCTTGATCCCAATGACGCTTTTCCCAACGTCTTTCGCTCTCTTGGCAAGGTGAGCGCTGGGTGTCGCCGACGACGCTGCAAAAAAACCTGCAGGGACTCTACACGAATTCTTATTTCCGCAACACCCTGTCAAATCCTACAGGGGTCCCCAGCAGCTTTTTCTTCGGAGAGATTTTTCTTCGAGAGGGATTGCCTTACGCGCGATGTCGGGTTTACCTGACACGCAAGAACAATCTGCTTCGGGAAAAGCCGATCCTGCGCTCGCTCGGGTGACCGCGGGACCGCGGAAAAGATCAATCCCCCAGCGCCACGCCCTCGCGTCGCGGATCGGCGCCGCCCGTCCAGCCCGAGGGCGTGCGCACGATGCCGTGCAGGCCGCTTGCTTCCGGGCGGATGCGCACGCTGTGGCCCATGCGCTCGAGCTCCGGCGCGAGCCGCTCGAGCCGCGTGCCCTGCTCCAGTTCAGTCGGGCCGTTGCGGCTGCCCGTGCGCGGGGCGTCGATGGCCTGCTGGATGTCCCTGCCCCAGTCGAGAACGTTGACGAGCGTCAGCGCGACGTAGTTGATGATCGAGTGGCCTCCCGGCGAGCCGATCACCATGTACAAACGCCCCTTGTCGTCGAACACCATGGTCGGCGCCATCGAGCTGCGCGGGCGCTTTCCCGCTTCGACGCGGTTGGCGATGGGTTTTCCGTCTTCCTCGGGCGCCCAGGAAAAATCGGTGAGCTGGTTGTTGAGGAAAAAACCCCGCACCATCTGGCGGTTGCCGAAAGCGGCTTCGATGCTGGTGGTCATCGCCACCGCGTTGCCCTCGACATCGACGACCGAGACGTGCGTCGTCGCGGGCAGCTCGAGCGGCTCGGCAAGCCCATAGCTCGCGGAGACGCCGGTGGGATTGCCCGCGCGCGCCCGTCCCATGGAATGCTTCGGATCGATCAGTTTCGCCCGCGAATCGAGGTAGCGCGATTCGAGAAGCGCGGCGAGCGGCGCTTTGACGAACTCCGGATCGGCGACGTAGAGATTGCGGTCGGCGTAGGCAAGCCGCCCGGCCTCGGCGAAGAGATGCACCGCCTGCACCGAATCCGGCTGCACGGCGCGCAAATCGAAGCGCTCCAGGATTCCGAGGATCTGCAGCACTGCGAAGCCGCCCGAGCTCGGCGGAGCCATGCCGCATACTTTCCAGCGGCGATACGCGCCGCAGAGCGGCTCGCGTTGCTTCGCCGAGTAAGCGGCGAGATCCGCTTCGGCGAGGTCGCCCGAAGAGCGCTTGTGGCCGCGCACCGCGACGACGAGCTCGCGCGCGATCTCGCCGCGGTAGAACGCCTCCGCCCCGCCCGCCGCGACGCGCTTCAGCACCGCGGCGAACGCCGGGTTCTTCAGGAGCGTGCCGGCGGGCTTGGGCTTGCCGTCGGGTAAATAGAAATAGCGGCGCGCGTTGGTGTCGAGCGGCAGGAACCGGTCGGCGGCGACGAGCGCGTGCAAGCGCGGCGAGATCGGGAATCCCTCCTGCGCCAGCTTGATCGCGGGATCGAAGAGCTCCGCCCAGGGAAGCTTGCCGTGCTTGCGGTGCGCGAGCTCGAGCAGCCGCAGCAAGCCAGGTACCCCTACGGATTTGCCGCTGATGACGGCGGCCGGCCAGTCGAGCGGCCGCCCGTCGTCCGCGAGAAAACGCCCGGGCTTCGCTCGAGCGGGCGCGGTCTCCCTGCCGTCGTAGGTTTCGAGCTTCGCCTCGCGCGCTGCGTAGTGAAGCAGGAACCCTCCGCCGCCGATTCCGGAGGATTGCGGCTCCACCAGATTGAGCACGAACTGCGCGGCGAGCGCGGCGTCCACCGCGCTCCCGCCGCGGCGGATCGCGTCGACGCCGGCACGCGCGGCAAGCGGGTGCGCCGCGACCACCATGAAGCGCTGCGCCGTGACGAGCCGCTTCGGGATCCGTCCCGTTGCCTCAGGCGCAGGCTGAGCGCAAAGGCTGGACGCGGCGAGAAAAACCGCGACTACCGCGAAGGCGCTGCACCGGAAACTTTCTCGAGGCATATGACGGATTGTAATCCGTCATATCC
>Ga0137463_1000355_pt1 | contig 16422 bp, 16 predicted proteins | sample EasRivERMGT800_2_FD_102333 | JGI IMG/M metagenome (GOLD analysis project Ga0137463, IMG submission 102333) | Soil microbial communities from meander-bound floodplain in the East River, Colorado, USA - East River MetaG ERMGT800_2 | ecosystem: Environmental > Terrestrial > Soil > Floodplain ...
AGTGGAATTATCCGGGCTGCTGCTATTGTATTTTTTGCTTACATAGGGTTTGATGCTGTAAGTACTGCGGCACAAGAAACAAAAAACCCTAAACGAAATATGCCAATCGGTATTTTAGGATCCCTTGCCATATGTACTGTTTTGTACATTTTATTCGCTCATGTAATGACGGGGGTTACGAATTACCAGGCGTTCAGAGGAAAAGATGGCATTGCACCTGTAGCAGTAGCAATTGATCATATGGGAAAAATGGGTGCCGATGGAATTATTCATGCCGATTATCCGTGGTTGAATCGTGCAATAATTGTAGCTATTCTTGCAGGATATTCTTCAGTAATACTTGTTATGCTATTGGGACAATCAAGAGTATTCTTTAGCATGAGCCAGGATGGGTTAATACCAAAGGTATTTTCACAGGTGCATCCTAAATTCAGAACACCTGCCAAAAGCAATACATTATTTCTTTTTTTTGTAAGTCTGTTTGCTGCATTTGTTCCGGCAAGAGTTGTTGGTGAAATGACAAGTATCGGAACCCTTTTTGCCTTTATTCTCGTATGCATAGGCGTATTGATTTTAAGAAAAAAAATGCCAGATGCTCCAAGGGCCTTTCGAACCCCATGGGTGCCTGTTGTTCCAATTTTAGGGATAGGAACTTGTTTATTTATGATGGTATTTTTGCCGGGAGATACATGGATTCGATTAATTGTTTGGTTAGCTATAGGTTTAGTAATTTATTTCAGTTACAGCAGGTTTCATAGTAAACTTCGTCACGGCGAGGTAGTATTGCCAATTGATCCCGAGAAACCCAAAGAACCTTTTGAAGGATAAAAGTAAATTTCTTATAAACTGTCTTACTTTTTTGCAGAGAGTGGGACGGTTTTTCTTTTACTGGTATTGCAGTAAATTTGCACCTCACCCCTAACCCCTCTTCATCCCGATAGCTATCGGGATGACTTAATGACTATAAATCATGGGAAGAATCTTTGAAGTTCGTAAATCAACCATGTTTGCCCGCTGGGACAGGATGGCAAAACAGTTTAGTCGCATTGGAAAAGAAATTGCCATTGCTGTAAAAGCCAGCGGACCTGACCCCAATATAAATCCTGCTCTTCGTCGTTGCATGCAAAATGCCAAAGCTGTAAACATGCCGAAAGACCGTGTGGAAGCTGCGATAAAGCGAGCCATGGGGAAGGAGATGGAGAACATTGAAGAAATTTTGTACGAAGGGTATGGTCCTCACGGTGTAGCAATACTTGTTGAAACAGCTACCGACAACCATGTTAGAACGGTGGCGAATATAAAATCGCACTTCAATAAAGGCGGAGGCGCATTAGGCAACAGCGGCAGTGTGGCTTTTCAATTTAAAAAAATGGGTTCGTTTAAATTAAAGCCTGAAGGATTGAACACGGAAGAACTGGAATTTGAATTAATAGATCATGGCCTTGAAGAGATGGGGGAGGGCACCGGCGAAAATGGAGAAGAGGTTTTGGTGCTCCGATGTGGTTTTACTGATTTTGGAAAAATGCAAAAGGCATTGGAAGAAAAAAAGATCACTCCCCTCAGTGCTGAACTGGAATGGATACCAACGACCACCATTCAATTACCTGAGGACCAGGCACAGGATGTTTTAAAATTAGTGGATCGTTTGGAGCAGGATGAAGATGTGCAGAAAGTGTTTCATAACCTGCAGTAAATTTCGTTCCTAACTTTGCCAGGTGAATGATAAACCAATAATTCTTTTTGATGGTGTTTGCAACTTCTGTAATTCTGTGGTCAACTTCATTATCCGGCACGATAAAAAAAATGTTTTCCTTTTTTGCGCATTACAATCGGATTCCGGAAAAAGATTACTGGAACAATATAAAATCAATTGGAAGCAAAGCGACTCTTTTGTCGTTATTGAAAATAGAAAAGCCTGGCAAAAATCCAACGCAGCATTAAAACTTTATAATAAACTTCCCTGGTATTGGAAATGGACACAGTTCTTTTGGGTTGTTCCAAAATTTATCCGTGATGGGGTCTATAATTTTATTGCAAAGAATCGATATAAATGGTTCGGGAAAAAGGAAGATTGCATGATCCCGACACCGGAAATGAGAGAAAAATTTTTAGTGTAATCTCCCTCGCTCCCGATGGCTATCGGGATGGAGAGGGGTGAGAGACTAGGTCATTTTTCCACCAGCGTTTTTAAATTATCCAGGCCTTTTTCTAATTGGGGATTGTAGATTCTTTCAAACATAAAGCTGGAAAATTTCTCCCAGGGGTACCAGCGCAGGTGAAAATCAATATACCATTGTACGGTTACAGTATTCGAACCGGCTGATGGCATAACCTGCCACCCGGTTACCAGTTTTCTATTTGGCAAAGTGTAAACCGCCATCACTTCATCTTCTTTCTTTTCAGTTATCGTAATATATTGCCGCTTGGTTTTATTTAATATTAATCCTTTAATGATGCCATTTTCATAAAAGAATTGTGCAGTATCTGCCCCAGGATACCAGTTTCTCCATTTCACGGGATCACTGACCTGGTCCATTACTGATTCTTTTGAACTATTAATTTGAACAGCCCTTGATATACGTATGTGTGAAGGAATAAAAAGGGAAATTATAGTAATGATTACCAAAAGAAAAATAATGCTTCCTATGATCAATTTAATAATTCGCATTAAAAAATCTTAGACATTAAACGGTAAACAAGAAATTATAAACGAAACCTACTCCCACCTGAAAACCCAGATAGCAAGCGCATAAATAGCAACTCCCCAGACTCCTAAAATTCCTAATTGTTTCCAGCAATTATTCAGATGCGACCCTTCAAATGCAACTTTTCGTAAAGCATCGTTGAGTGCAGTCAATGGTAAGGCTTCAATCAGCCAATGAATACTGGAGGGAAGCACAGTTTTTGGAAAAAAAGTTCCTGATAAAAAATATTGAGGAAACATAAACAGGTTGGCATAAATAGGAATGACATTCTGATTTTTTGACACAGAGCTGATAAAAAATCCAAACCCCATAAACACAATCAATGCAAGTGAACTTATTACCAACAATTCAAGAAATGTTATAAAACCATTTGCCAGGGTAAAATGATAAACATACTTGCCAAATAAAATCAGCACGATAACTATTATCAATTGAAAAAGTACCCGGCCAAGACTTTCACCAATCACAATATTCGTTTTACTTACCGGCGAGGCATACATTCTTTTTAGTACCAATGTTTCTCTTAATGCGAAAAACAAAAAGGCCACACCAAATACAGCAGAACCGATCAGGGAAAAACCAATCATTCCCGGCAAATAAAAATCAATTCTTTTGTAAATACGGCCCTCTACCTGTTCTGATGAAATGCTGGCAATTTTTTCAATCGGATGCTCCCGCTGACTTAATTCATTGATCATTCCATTCAACACTGCCTGCAATTGCGGTAACTCCCGCTGACCGGCCGATGAAGATTTTACATGTAAATCATATTTCCCGGAATCGGTTTTTTGAATTTCAAGTATGGCTGTAAGTCGACCTTTCTTTAACCTGTCTTCAATATCAGCTTCCTCACTTTTAACGACATTAAATATGGGCGCACGGCTAATTGCCTGGTAAAGAATGTTTGTCGTGTCTGATTTTTTATCAATTGCAATATCAAAGGAAACACCGCCGCCTCTGCCGAGTGAGCCAAAAATAACGATCAGCACAATCGGGAAAAACAAACTAAAAAACGTTGATGACGGGCTTTTAAAAATTGATCTGAAACTGGCTTTTGTAATTGCAAATAAAGCCCTGCGCTGACTATATGATTGTGCCATTATCCTTAATTGATGTGCAAATGTAAGCCTCGTTCTTTTAATGAATGAAAAACTGAAATGGCAGGCGTGCCTGGCTCGTGTTGGTCATTTGTTTAATTCGGACCATTTCCTGGTAAATTTTAAAATTCTCTTCTCCTAATTCTGTTTTCATTTTAGCAGAATAACTATCAGATGACGGGCCAAAAATGCGATCAAGAATATTCTGAGGTTCCGGGAACTCTTTTAAACGATAATCACTGATTTTTGCCAGTCGTACCGCACAATTCACTGCATCCTGCAATCCTCCAAAATGGTCTATCAGTCCAAGCCTGATAGCATCGACACCACTCCATACCCTTCCCTGCGCTATGCTGTCAATATATATCGCATCTTTTTTTCTTCCGTCAGCCACACGTTTTTTAAATTGTTCGTAAATGACCTCAATGCTATGCTGAACCATCTTCTTTTCATTTTCATTCAACGGATGAAGAACCCCTGCATCCGCATATTGTCCAGTCTTTACACCATCAAACGTAATTCCTAATTTATTTTTGAAAAATGTTTCCAAATTTGGAATGATGCCAAACACACCGATAGAGCCGGTAATGGTATTGGGTTCTGCAAAAATGCTATCAGCGCCACAGGAGATATAGTAGCCTCCCGATGCTGCCACATCTCCGAAACTTACCACCACAGGTTTATCTTGTTTTGCCAATGATAACTCTCTCCAGATGTTTTCACTGGCCAATGCACTGCCTCCACCGGAATTTACCCGAAATACGATGGCCTTAATGGTTTTATCAAGTCTTGCCTTGCGAATAAGTTTCATGTAATTCTCACTCGCTATCATACCACGCTGGTCATTATTGCCGTCTACAATATCACCCTCAGCATAAATCAGGGCAATTTTTTCTTTTCCTGATTTTTTAAACCCACCTGTCTTTGCGTATTTATTAATAGTAATGAAGTTGATTCTATCATATTTGCCAAGACCCAGCTTATTTTTAATCTCATCTTTCACCTGGTCGTCATATTTCAAGCCATCTACCAATTTATTCTCAAGAGCATCCTGTGCTGTTTGAATTTTTCCATCATTAGCCAGTTGGTGAAGCGTTGCAGTATCTATCATTCTCGATTCGGAAGCTTTTATCAGAAAATTGTTGTACAGGTTGTTGAGCCAAACTGTTGTCTGCAATTTATTTTCCGGTGTCATTTTATCAGTGCGGAAAGGCTCAGTAGCGCTTTTGAATTTACCGGCATAAAATATCTGTGGTTGAATTTCAAGTTTATCCAGGAGGCCTTTCAAAAAAACAAAATCAATACTTACTCCTATCCATTCCAGCATGCCGGTTGGATTGAGATAAAGTTTATCTGCTGCATTAGCTACATAGTAGGCTTTTTGTGAAATAACATCACCATGTGCAATAATGAATTTCCTGCTTTTCTTAAAATCCATTAAAGCATTTCTTATTTCTTCACTGCCCGCCAGTCCATTGGGATTAGCATCAGCAATAATGTAAATGCCGCTGATATTTTTATCATTTTTTGCCTTAGTAATCAGCCTGACCACATCATACAAGCCTGGTACATCCATTTCTTCATTATTGCTAAAAGTTGAGAGGGGGTTGTCAACCTCTTGCTCCTTAAAACCCTGGCTGAGATTGAGAACGAGCACGGATTTTGCCTCTATCCGGGGTTTTTCTTTTGAGGCCAGGCCGGCAATCCAGCCCACAAACAGGAAAAACAGGATCAGTGTAAAAATTATCAGCGATAGTAACGAGGCTAGAAATATTTTAAAAAAGCTTTTCATAATGAAGTTGTTTGAGGAAGTCAAAAATAGGAATTTGGAATCAGGAATTGGGATTAGGCTACGTGTATTATCCAAATCGTTCAACGCCACAATGATTAATTTTGAGTTTTGCCATCAACTAAAACTAGGGAAGATAAGCTATGAACAAAGCATATTTGATGATCGGAGGTAACCTGGGAAAAAGAGAAGAGAATTTTGAAATGACGAGAAAACTTATAGAACAGTGTTGCGGCCCCATCGTTAAATCGTCTTCCCTTTATGAAACAGCAGCCTGGGGCAAAACCGACCAGCCTTCATTTCTCAACCAGGCATTGGAAATAGAAACCAGGTTAAATGCAAAACAATTAATGCGGCGAATATTGAAACTGGAAAAAACGATGGGTCGCGAGCGAGCAGAAAAGTACGGTCCGCGCATTATTGATATTGACATCTTATTATTCAACCAGGAAGAATATGATTATTCTTTTTTAAAAATTCCCCATCCGGAAATGCAAAACCGCCGTTTTGCACTGTTACCATTGGCAGAAATTGAACCTGATCTTCAGCATCCTGTTCTTAAAAAATCAATTTCTCAATTATTGGAAGAATGCCCCGATAAACTTGAGGTAAAAAAATACCATTGATTTTTCCACAATTTATTATTCAAAAATTTTTCTTGTTTCCATTTCATTTACTTTGGCATCTGGTTAGGGAAAAATCAGAGGTAACCAGCAGCTAGCAACCAGGATGGATTATCATTTTATCACAATAGAAGGAAACATAGGCGCAGGTAAAACAACACTGGCACATTTACTTTCACGTTATTATAATGCCAGGCTTGTACTGGAAGAATTTGCTGATAATCCATTTCTTCCAAAATTCTATGAGAGCCCGCAGTTGTATGCTTTTCCCCTGGAACTTTTCTTCATGGCAGAGCGCTACAAACAATTAAAAGAATTGATACAGCAAAAGGATTTGTTTCAGAACCTGACCATCTCTGATTACTTATTCACCAAATGTCTTCTGTTCGCAAAAGTGAATTTACCTGAGGACGAGTTCAGGTTGTATCAACGATTATTTGAGATTATCCACCAGCAAGTCATTCAGCCTGATATTTTAATTTACCTGCATGCACCTGTATCAAAATTGCTGGCTAATATCAAAAAAAGAAACCGGTCTTATGAACAAAATATTGGGGATGAATACCTGTTTAATCTCCAGGAAACCTACACGCATTATATCAAGCAACATAATATTAAAAGCTTGTTTATTGATGCAAGCAATGCCGATTTCCTGGGCAATGAAAAACATTTAAAAGTAATTACTGATGCCTTGGAGAAAGAATATGATGAAGGCCAGCACTATTTAACGCTGCCTTAATCTGCTTTGTAAGTTTTATTTTTGTACCGTGCTGTTGAATTACTATTAAGCATCGTTCCCGCATCTGCGGGACTCTTCAGCGCTAATGCAAATCTCAGCAATAATAAATCCATGGCCAACCAGGTAAATCGTGATTCTCCATTGGCAGCAATACGGATTGTTGAATTCAAAAATCTCATGCTGGGAAGGTTTGTCTTTATCATGGCTCTTAGAATGATGAGCACATTGGTAGGATGGTGGATTTATGAATTAGCGGGTGACCCCTTTGCCATTGGTCTCATTGGTCTGTCAGAAGTAGTCCCCGCTGTTTCCATGGCACTATATGCCGGGCATGTGATTGATCTCAGCGAAAAAAGAAAACTTATTTTAAAAGGGGTTTTCTTTTATTTCTGTTGCGCCTCTGTTCTTTTATTTCTTTCTACGGGTCTTGTAAAAGAACATTTGAGTAATCATTGGATAGCCATTTGTATTTATGCGGTTATTTTTTGTTCAGGTATTACCCGTTCTTTTACAGGCCCTACTTTTACAGTGCTGCTCGCCTATATTGTGCCAAGACAAAATTTGCAGAATGCTACAACCTGGAGCCAGGGCACATGGTTAACAGCTTCAGTTACTGGTCATGCGATGGGAGGTTTCCTGATTGCAGCCGTTGGTAATTCAGGAACATTGATTACAATCTGCTCGCTTATCATATTTGCATTCATCATTCTTACACAGTTAAAGCCTCAAAAAGCACTGGCACAAACTGCTGAAAAACGAACATGGGACAGTGTAAAGGAAGGGTTACGATTTGTATTCAGAACAAAAGAAGTTCTGGGCGCCATGTCGCTCGACCTTTTTGCCGTATTGTTTGGCGGGGCTGTGGCCATGGTGCCGGTGTATGCAAAAGATATTCTCAAAGTCGGCCCGCAAGGATTTGGTTGGTTGAATGCCGCATCTGATATAGGCTCTATCTTCGTCGTTGTATTGCTTACCATTGCCCCGTTGCAAAAAAAACAGGGAAGAAAATTATTCTTCGCCGTAGCTGGATTTGGCGCCTGTATCATCATTTTTGCCTTATCAAAATGGTTCCTGCTTTCATTTACAGCTTTGATGTTCGCTGGTATGCTTGACGGTGTTAGTGTTGTGGTAAGAGGAACCATTCTGCAGTTAAAGACCCCTTTAGAATTGCGTGGCCGTGTAATGTCAGTAAATTCGATGTTCATTAATTCGAGCAATGAGTTGGGACAATTTGAAAGTGGTATTGCCGCAAAGTTCATGGGAGTAGCACCTTCAGTAGTATTTGGAGGATGCATGACCTTGTTAACGGTAATTATTACATGGTTCAAAGCACCAAGTTTACGTAAGTTGAAGTATTAGCCCCCTGCCCCCCGAAGGGGGGACTTAGAGTGTAAATACTTTTTTGGTTTGGCAAGTTCTTTAAAACTAAATTTATTGTTGTGTTACCAACTTCTGTTCCATGATTGAGCTTTTGTTGCGTCGCACTCTTCAACAAAAATAATTCTATTGATCTTTGCTTAACGACAAACTATAAACTACAAACTACTTATGAACCGTCGAAACTTCGTTCATTTATCCGCTCTTACTATAGGAGCGTTGACTATTACTCAGCAAAAAATATTTGGTTCTTTTTTTGATGACCCCTGGAAAATAAAATTTCTTCGAAATGATATAAGCATCTTTACAGAGCGAGGCGGCACTATTGCCTTCCTTTTATCCAAAAAGGGAATTGTAGTTGTGGATGCCGAATTTCCTGATCAATCCAAACATTTAATTGATGAGTTAAAGAAAAAAAGCGATGAACCATTGAAGCTTCTCATCAATACGCACCATCACCAGGATCATACGGCAGGCAATATTTCATTCAAAGGAATTGTAGAACACGTACTGGCACATGAAAACTCCTTGAAGAATCAGAAGAATGTGGCCGTAGCTCAAAAAATTGAAGACAAACAATTATATCCTGATCAAACTTTTACTGATACATGGTGCGAGAAAATCGGGAAAGAAAAAATTTGTCTTTATTATCATGGCGCTGGTCATACTGATGGGGACGCTATTGTTCATTTTGAACACGCCAATATTGTCCACATGGGTGACCTTGTTTTTAATCGCCGTCATCCTTTTGTTGACCGGGGGGCAGGTGCCAGTATAAAAAGCTGGATCAATGTATTGGATAAAACGACCAATCACTTCAGCAATGACACCATTTTCATCTTTGGTCATGCCGCCGATGGTTATGAAGTAACCGGCACAAAAGAAGACCTTAAAGCATTTGGTGAATATCTCGGTAAGGTGCTGAATTTCGTTGAAGGGGAAATTAAAACAGGAAAATCAAAAGATGAAATCTTAAAAACAGCTGCATTGCCTTTTGATACACAATGGAAGGGTGATGGATTGCAAAGGCCGTTGCAGGCGGCGTATGAAGAGCTTACAACAAAATAACCTGGATTATTTTAACTGTTCAGATATTCGTTGATCAAGATTTAATTTTTCAATCGCAACAATTTTTATTTTTTTCATGCCTGGATGAAGGGGATTAATAATAAAATTGAATTCAGAAGGAATCACCGGGGAAGGAACTTTTAGCAAAGCAGTTTTCCCGGAAAGCAACCATTTGTCTCCTGTTTTCATAATATTTACCGGCGCCGGGTATTTATTCCAGTTGCCTGGTAAATTTTTTATAGAAATTTCATCAATGGCTGCCTTACCGGTTACTTCCAGTGTAAGAATTGAAAAATCATCTTGTAAAATCCCGGGAGGAGTATTCGTTAAACTTTCAAGTACGGCCAGGGATTTTGAAGAAGAGGTATAAATGGCCGGTACTCCAGGACTATTCCATCTGCCTCCATGAATTTTTGAGCCATTCCCGCTTAAATCATGAGAATATTGATTACGACACACCCTGTATAAAAACATAAAAGGGGATTAGGAATAAACACCATACTCTAAACGGCCAAGCACACGATAAATTAATCGTATTCCGAAACTGGTATCTAAAAGATCAATTGGCTTTTTACCACCCAGGGCAATCAGATTTGAATGAAGCCATTGATGGAGATTTTCTTTTGCCCCAAAAATTTCAAGACCCTTGCTCACCACCTGTGCCAATTCAATAGCCTGCTCAGATTTATAAACATCCAATAGTTCATCATCATCTTTTCTTTGAATATTTCTGTGAGAAGTATGGAGTAAGCTACTCATTTTATCCATCGTAATACCAAGGTAATCACTTAAAGATTTTAATGATGATTTGCGAACGCCATGACGGGTAAGGTTAATTAAGTCAAGATCGCTGGCAAGGGCTTTCGGTACAGACTTATTACCACCTAATATTACCCTCATGGTTTCATAATGAACCGCCGCTTCTTCCATAAGAGAGATTGCCGGTTCATTTGTTGGGTATAGTTTTATTTTTTTCTTCTTTGCCATTTTCCAAATTTATGACATTTTGGTTATAAAAATTTCATTTTGTCGTAATTTTTTTGTCCATAGCCACTAAGCTTTCCAGTACATAATAAGTAATAGGGCAAAAGTTGGAATTCTTCAAGGTTAATTGTTTTCTTTTTATAAACACATCTTCACCAGTATATGGAAAACGGTGACAATCGGACGGTCTTTGTTCGTAAATGGAACAAAAATTATTGTCTCCAAGAAAAGGGCATGGTGTTGATTTTACGACAAAGTCTCCCTCTTCATCCACCCTTAAATAGGTTTCAATAAAATCACTTTCACGGATTTTTAAATGTTTACTGATGCGTTTAATATCAGGAGTCTTAAATCTTGGTGAATAATTTTTACAACAATTGGCACATTGCAGGCAATCAATTTTGCTGAAGGCTTCTTCATGAAGTTCAGGCAATTTTTTTAATACTTTATTTTTGTCAGCTTTTTGTAAAAACTGCTTGTAGAGCTTTTGCCGCCCGCCTGATTTCTTTTCCCAATTATGCAGTAATTCTGTATTCATGAAAATTAATAATGAAAAGATTGCCAAGGTACCAAACATTTGGAGAGTGAAGCTTACTTTTACTGTTAATATATGCAAACTATTTACGAACAACTGTTGATTCTTATATCCACTCCCTTTTATTTAATTATTATCGGCCTGGAAGTGGTGTTAAGTAATTACCGGCATAAAAAAGTCTATACCTGGAAAGATTCTGCAGCCAATGTTTACCTTATGTTATTGAATGCTTGTATTGATATTTTTGTACGTACGGGTTATCTTCTTGTTCTTAATTATTTTTTTAATTTCCAGGTTTTTTTATTTACCAATGTTGTGGTGTACTGGATTATGCTGCTGGTCCTGGAGGATTTTCTTTACTACTGGCTGCACCGGTTCGATCATGAAGTAAGATTATTTTGGGCTGTACATGTAACACATCATTCATCCCCGCAACTCAATTTTTCTGTTGGCTTTCGCTCTTCCGTTTTTCAGCCGTTGTACCGGTTTATTTATTTCATCCCCCTGGCTTTATTTGGTTTTAAACCCATAGATATTATTTTCATTTATTCAGCAACCCAGATTTGGGGAATTTTTGTACATACAGAACTGATACACAAAATGGGCTGGCTTGAACATATACTTGTTACTCCATCGCATCACCGTGTGCATCATGCTTCCAACCCAAAATATCTTGACATGAATTTGGGCATGTTTCTTATTATCTGGGACAAATTGTTCGGAACATTTCAAACTGAGCTTCCCACTTACGATTATCAACCATTGAAGTACGGGCTTACAAAACCTATCGAAAAAGAAACGCCTCTCACCATTGTCTTTCATGAATGGAGCAAAATTCGCAAAGATCTTTTACGCAATGATATTAGCTGGAAAGAAAAATTTTTTTACGTCTTTGGCCCTCCCGGGTGGAGTCATGATGGCAGCAGCTTTACCAGCGACCAGCTTCGCCGGTTGGAGGCAAATGAATCCGTCGCTGCTGATAATGTAACATCTCAGGATATTAATGCACAATAGTGATGTTTTTCACATCCGGCACTTCTCCTTTCCTGCCATAAACCTTAAGAATATATATTCCCGGGTTTTCCTTGTTCACAGGTATATAATAACCAGTGAACGGATTGTTTTGGATCAGCAACCAGGGCTTCCATTCACCGGCTACTCCGGAATATTTGCTTTCATCCCCTAACTTTGCCCCGCCTAAACATATTAGATACAACTTATTACTTTATAACATTTATGAATCTTTTCGAACAACAATCCAATGAATTTATACCCCGGCATATCGGTACGATCGGGCAGGAAAAAGAAATGCTGAAAACAATTGGCGTAAACAGTCTTGATGAATTGATCAGCAAAACCATTCCTTCGCCTATCCGCTCGCATTCGAAATTAGATTTACCGGATGCCGTTAGTGAGGCGGAATTATTGGCTGAATTAAAAGAAATATCACTCCGAAACAAAACTTTTCGCAGTTATATTGGCCAGGGCTATTATGATACGATTGTGCCGTCTGTTATTCTTCGCAATGTTTTTGAAAATCCGGGCTGGTATACACAATACACTCCTTACCAGGCAGAAATTTCGCAGGGACGTTTAGAAAGCTTGTTAAATTTTCAAACCGTGGTAAGTGATCTTACCGCATTACCAATTACTAACGCGTCCCTGCTTGATGAATCCACCGCTGCAGCAGAAGCAATGAGCATGTTTTTTCACCACGTAAATAAACCAGACGAAATAAGATCTTCAAAATTCTTTGTTGACAAAGAAATTTTCCCCCAGACAAAGGATGTGATTATAACAAGAGCAACACCATTGGGAATCGAAATTGTAATTGGAGATTTTAAAACAACTGATATTGATCACACATTTTTTGGCGCTATTGTCCAGTATCCGAACAACCTGGGCTCAATAGAAGATTACCGGGGATTTATTAATACAGTTCATAATGCCGGTGGTTATATTGCTATGGCCACCGATCTTCTGGCACTTACTTTACTAACACCTCCCGGCGAACTTAGCGCTGATGTAGCAGTCGGTTCTGCCCAGCGTTTTGGCGTACCTCTTGGCTATGGCGGCCCCCATGCGGCATTTTTTTCCGCAAAGGAAGATTTTAAACGAGCTATGCCAGGCCGGATTATTGGTGTCAGCATTGACGCGGAAAATAACCGGGCTCTACGTATGGCGCTGCAGACTAGAGAACAACACATCAAAAGAGAAAAAGCGACTTCAAATATTTGCACAGCCCAGGCATTGCTGGCTAATATGGCAGCTATGTATGCTGTATATCATGGACCGCAGGGGTTAAAAAATATTGCAAAGCGCATTGCACTGCTGACTCAAATTGTTGCAGAAGGAATTGAAGAAAGAGGATTTGAATTAATTGCCGACAATTTTTTTGATACCATTGTTGTAAAAGTTGAAGATATAAAACCATTCAAAGAAAAAGCTGAACGGCAGCAAATCAATCTGCGCTATATTGATCATAAACATATAAGTATTTCGCTTGATGAAACAGTTACATTAAATGATCTCTTTGATCTGATTAATTGTTTTGAGAATGACATTGATCCCGTTGCCTTTTCATTGGAGGAAGAGGATCAGATCAATCATATCCCATCATTTGCCCTCCGTACATCTTCTTTTCTCTCGCATCCTGTTTTTAATTCCCATCATAGTGAGACGCAAATGATGCGCTACATCAAGCAACTTGAGAATAAAGACCTGGCCTTGAATACATCAATGATTTCGCTGGGCAGTTGCACTATGAAATTAAATGCAGCGAGTGAGATGATGCCGTTAAGTTGGGTACATTGGAGTCGTATGCATCCTTTTCTTCCTGCTGACCAGGTTGAAGGATATAAGCAAATTGTTGATGAGCTTACAACTTATTTAAATGCCATCACCGGTTTTGATGCCTGCAGTTTGCAACCCAACAGTGGTGCCCAGGGTGAATTTGCAGGACTGCTTACCATTCGCAACTATCATTTGGCAAATAAAGACGCTCATCGGAACGTTATATTGATCCCGATTTCTGCTCATGGGACTAATCCTGCTTCGGCGGTGATGGCAGGAATGAAGGTAGTCGTGGTAAAAGCATTGGAGAACGGTTATATTGATGTAGCCGATTTCAAAGCAAAGGCTGAACAAAATAGTGCGAATCTTGCCGGCACGATGATCACTTATCCAAGTACCTATGGAATTTTTGAAGAAGAAATAAAACTGATCTGCGATATTGTTCACCAGCATGGAGGACAGGTGTACATGGATGGAGCGAATATGAATGCCCAGTCCGGATTAACTTCTCCTGCCGCCATCGGTGCTGATGTTTGCCATTTAAATTTGCACAAAACATTTTCCATTCCTCATGGTGGAGGCGGTCCCGGTATGGGGCCCATATGTGTCAGGAAACATTTAGCTGCTTATCTGCCTTCTCATTCGTCAATCGTGAATCGTGAGTCGTCAGTTGAAAAAACTCACGCCTCAGGTTTCACGTCTCACGGTGCTGTAAGCGCTGCACCCTACGGAAGCGCAAGCATCCTCCTCATCAGCTACGCTTACATTCGCCTGCTTGGCGCTGAAGGTGTAAAAAAAGCAACCGAATACGCCATATTGAATGCAAATTATATGAAGGCAAGATTGGAAAAGGATTTTGATATTTTATACACAGGTCATGGCGGTACCTGTGCACATGAATTTATTGTCGATCTCCGTCCATTTAAAAATTCTGCAGGTGTTGAAGCGGAAGATGTGGCCAAACGTTTGATGGATTACGGCTTTCACGCACCCACCATGAGTTTTCCTGTACCCGGAACCTTTATGATTGAACCAACTGAAAGCGAGGACAAAGCCGAACTGGATCGCTTTTGTGATGCCTTACTGAGTATTCGTGAAGAAATAAAAGATATTGAAAAGGGGAGGACTGATAAAAAAAATAATGCATTGAAAAATGCACCACATACACAATTGACAATTTGTAATGATCAATGGGCGAGGCCTTATTCAAGAGAGAAAGCAGCATTTCCCCTGGAATATGTAAAACAAAATAAATTCTGGCCTTCAGTAGCGAGAGTGAATAATTCAGTGGGGGACAGAAATTTGATTTGTGTGTGTGAGCCGGTAAGCAGCTATGCTGAACAGGAAGCTTAATCAGGAGTATTTTCACGCATCCTTTTTCAGAATCATGGGATAATACCCACCGACAGGTAAGCCATTCTTAATCCCAGAGAAAAGCAAGTGGATCAATATGGGACAATTAGCCCCAGAAACTTTTTAGATAGTCCATTTAAAACTGTTTATCTTTAAAATTACCATCCGGAAATTTTCTCCCTATTATTTTTTAACCACCAAAAATTTTCACAATGAAAAAATTAATTTATTGTACGGTCGTATTGACTGCAATGTTGGCTTGTAACCAGGAAGCAAAAAAAGAAACTACTGCTTCATCAAACACAGATGCAAAAGCCTTATACGAGAAAAACCTTGCCATTCTTCAATCTGGAATCAGCGCATTTGAAAAGGAAGATATTAGTGGATGGGCGGCAACAGTGGCAGACAGTGCCAAATGGAACTCACCAATGTATGGAGCATCACAAGGGAAAAAAGAAGACTGGAAAAACGTATTGATTTCTTACCTCGCTGATTGGGATAGTCTTAAACTCGAAAGTCCAAATTTTTTGCCGGGTATTGATTCTGCCACGCATGAATTTGATGGAAGCGTAAGATATTATGGAGTGTGGAATGGCGTTCACAAATCAGGAGTAAGAACTTCAGTTAAATTCTATGCCACTTATGATTTTAATAAAGACGGTAAAGTGGTTTCTGCGGATGAGTTTTTTGACGCAGGTGGCTTGATGAATGCGGTGAAACCTAAATAAACATTGCCAGGTATTGGTTCTAACTAAAGGGATCCTTCCGTTTGGAAAGGTCCCTTATTATAAATTTCTTTAAGCAACCTCATTCTTTGTTGGCAGTTTGATTTCGAGTTTCTGATTTTCGGCATCGTAAATATTTTTTTGAAGTCAGGATAATTTTTTCCTAAGCTGTTGTGAATATCAGGCTATAGAATGTGTAATCAAAATCAGAATAAACTATCTTTGTGTTATAAAAAATTTAATCATGTCATTGCTGAATAATAACAATCAGAAAAAAGGAAAAAAGGGAAATAAAAACCTGAAGAATAATCCCCAGGGTTCTAAATTTATTCCGAAACCCGGTCCTGGCAAGAGTGGAGGGTTTTCACAACGGCCACACAAAGCTGGTGGTACAAGAGGTAGTTAGTACAACGACAAATTTCATCGTTCATAACATTTCTTTTTTAGTGTCAGTGGACCCATTCAAAATTTGTCGCCGAGTCCACGCCTTGCACACAAATCCCAGGGTGAGACATCGGCTCGCAACCCGCAGCTATCGGGCCCTCGGCAAAAAAGAAAACCCCCATGTTGGCTGTAGTGCTTTCAGTAGTCGTTTGAGATTGCTTTCCAAACTTCAATTTATGGTATAATCTGC
>Ga0137463_1000356_pt1 | contig 16396 bp, 18 predicted proteins | sample EasRivERMGT800_2_FD_102333 | JGI IMG/M metagenome (GOLD analysis project Ga0137463, IMG submission 102333) | Soil microbial communities from meander-bound floodplain in the East River, Colorado, USA - East River MetaG ERMGT800_2 | ecosystem: Environmental > Terrestrial > Soil > Floodplain ...
AGCCCTGCGCTGCTAAAGGCGACGCGCTTCGAGATCCATTCGGTGCTGAAGCAGGCGAACCACGATATCGAGAGGCACCAGTTCAACACCGTCGCTTCGGCGGCGATGAAAATATTGAATGCCCTGGACCGCCTCGTGGGTACGGACTCTCCGGAAGCCAAAGAGGGTCTGTCCATCCTGCTTCGGCTGCTCGCGCCCCTCACGCCCCACCTCGCCCACCACCTCTGGCGCGAGCTCGGCTTCGGCGAAGACGTCCTCAAGGCTTCCTGGCCGGAGACCGACGCTAGAGCTCTGGAGCAGGACGAAATCGAGCTCGTCCTCCAGGTCAACGGCAAGCTGCGCGGCCACATGCGAGCCCCGAAATCCGCCGGGCGCGACCAGCTCGAGCAGCTCGCCCTCGCTCACGACGCCGTGACGCGCTTCACGAACGGCCAGGCGGTGAAGAAAGTCGTCGTGGTCCCCGGGCGGCTCGTCAATGTGGTCGTTTGAGCGTTTCCTACACGCCGCCTTCGCCGGCGTGATGGCCGCGCTTCTCGCCGGTTGCGGTTTCCATCTGCGCGGCCAGGCGCAGCTGCCTTTCGAGACGCTCTACATTCCGGGCGGGAATCCGCTCGTGGTCGAGCTGAAGCGCAACGTCGCGGCGGCGAGCAAGACGCGTCTGGTCAGCAGCTCGAGCGACGCGCAGGCCGTGCTCGGCTTCACCCAGGAGCTGCGCGAGAAAGTCATTCTTTCCTTCAACGCCGCGGGCCGGGTGAGCGAATATCAGTTGCGCTACCGCGTGGGATTCCGGGTCACCGATCCCAAAGGCGCGCAGGTTTACCTGCCGACGAGCGAAATCCTGCTGACGCGCGACGTCTCCTACAGCGACGCGCAGGTGCTCGCCAAGGAGACCGAGGAAGCTCTGCTCTACCGGGACATGCAAAGCGACATGGTGCAGCAGATCATGCGGCGCCTGGTCGCGGCCAAGCCGGCGTCGGCCCCCATCGAATAGGCCATGGCCACTCTCAGGCTCGAGCAGCTGGATGGACACCTTTCGCGCGAGCTGCGGCCGCTGTACGTGATCCATGGCGACGAGCCGCTGCTTGCGCTCGAGGCCGCCGACGCGATCCGCGCGCGCGCACGCGCAGGCGGATTTTCAGAACGGGTCGTCCTCGCGGCGGAGCGCGGCTTCCACTGGGGCGAGCTCGGCGCGAGCGGCGCGAGCCGTTCGCTTTTCGGCGACAAGAAGCTGATCGAGCTGCGCCTTACCTCCGGCAAGCCCGGAGCCGACGGCGCCGAGGCGATCGAAGCGTTTTGCGGAAGGCTCCCGCCCGACGCGCTCACCGTCGTGACGCTGCCGCGCCTGGACAAGGCCGGCCAGGCGTCTTCCTGGTTCAAGGCGCTCGAGCGCCAGGGAATCGTCGTCAACGTCTATCCGGTCGAGCGAGCGCGGCTTCCCGAATGGATTGCCGCTCGCCTCGCGCGGCAGAAGCAACGCGGGAGCGCCGAAACCCTGCAGTTTCTCACCGACTGCGTCGAAGGGAATCTGCTTGCGGCGCATCAGGAAATCCAGAAGCTCGCGCTGCTCCTTCCGGCCGGAGAGCTCGACTTCGACCGCGTGCGCGAAGCCGTGATGAACGTGGCGCGCTACGACGCTCTCAAGCTCACCGAAGCGATGCTCTCGGGCGAGCGAGCGCGGCTCGCGCGCATGCTCGAAGGCCTGCGCGGCGAAGGCGAAGCGCCGCCGCGCGTGCTGTGGATCCTCGCCGAGGAAATCCGCGCCATCTGCCGCGTGCAAAACGGCATCGCAGCGGGCCGGCCGCTCGCCGACGTCCTGCGCGAAGCGCGCGTGTGGGGCGATGCACGGCAGACCCTCGTGGGCCGCGCCGCGAAGAAGCTCCCGCGCGCGGCATTGCTCGGGGCACTCGAGCACGCCGCTCGGGTCGATCGCGTCGTCAAAGGCATCGTCAAAGGCGACGTGTGGGACGAGCTGTTGCAGCTCGGGTTGACAGCAGCGACCATTTGATGAAGGCTGGGGCTCCTCAGCCTTCATCAAATGGTCGCTGCTCTGGTTGCGGCGGTCGAGGACGCGGCCGACGGTGTAAGATTCGTCGGCGTTCCGGAGATACGCGCTGCCGGACCGAGAATTCGAACCGGGAATCCATGAGCGACTTGTACGATTTTTCGGGAAAGACCTTGGGCGGGGAGAATCTCGAGCTCAAGACCCTTCGCGGCAAGGTGGTGCTGGTGGTGAACACGGCAAGCGAGTGCGGGTTCACGCCTCAGTACGCCGGCCTGGAAGCGCTCAATCAGAAGTATCGCGCCCGGGGGCTCGAGGTGCTCGGGTTCCCCTGCAACCAGTTCGGCGCGCAGGAGCCGGGCACCGCCGCCGAAATCGGCGCGCTCTGCCGGAAGAACTACGGCGTGTCCTTCCGGATGTTCGACAAGATCGAAGTGAACGGCCCCGGCGCGCATCCGCTCTATAAATGGCTGACGCAGGCGGCCCCGGGCATTCTCGGGACCGAGGCGATCAAGTGGAATTTCACCAAGTTCCTGCTGGGGCGCGACGGCAAAGTGGTCAAGCGCTACGCCCCGAAGACCGAGCCCGGCGCGATCGAAAGCGACATCGAGGCCGTGCTCGCCGCATGAACGCGTTTCGATTAGGATGATCACGAGGAGAACCCATGGCCCATACCTTCCCTGAGCTGAAGAGCAAAGCCCTCGCCGAGCTGCGCGAGATCGCGGCCGGAATCGAGCACGAGGCGGTGAAAGGATACACGCAGCTGAACAAGGACCATCTGCTCGCCGCGATCTGCAAGGCGCTCAACATCGACATGCACGTGCACCACGAAGTCAAGGGCGTCGACAAGACCGCTATCAAGACCCAGATCGGCGAGTGGCAGAAAAAGCGCGACGAGGCCCTCGCCGCAAAGGATCGCGGCAGGCTGAAAGTCGCGCTCAACCACATCCACCATTTCAAGCACCAGCTGCGCAAGGCGATGGTGTAGAACGCGGCGGCAGGCAAGCGAGGCCCCAACATGAACCCCGACAACGTCATCGACGTCACGCGACTCATCCAGCTCGCGGTCGCGCCGGTGTTCCTGCTGACCGCGGTGGGGACGATCATCGGCGTGCTGTCCATCCGCCTCGGTCGGGCCGTCGATCGCAGCCGCACGCTCGAGGAACGGCTGCGCCAGCTCCAGCCCGAAGGGCAAAAAAAGGTGCGAGCCGAGCTCGAAGTCCTCGACCGGCGCGTGCGCCTCGTCTATGGCTCGATGGTGCTCGCCGTGTTGTGCGCGCTCTTCGTCGGATTGTTGATAGCGGTCGCTTTCCTCGACGCCTTCATCGATATCGATCTGTCGAAGTTCGTCGGGCTGCTCTTCATCGGCGCGATGCTCGCCTTCATACTCGCGCTGATGGTGTTCTTGCGCGAGATTTTCCTGGCGGTGTCGAGCGCGCACAGCCGCATGCGCTAGGGAAAAGCGGCGGCGGATTCATCCGGCGGAGATGGCGGACTTCCTCCGATGGGATCCCGCTACGATCAGATACTCGTAGAGCCGGCATTCCAGGGGGCCGTTGTAGAGCGGCGTGCGCCGAGACGCGGTCAATCTGATCAGCTTCGGAAGTCGCGTATCCCCCGAAAAGAGGTAGCAGCGCCAGCCCGCGTAGTATTTCTTCAGCGTATCGCCGAGCTTCGGGTAGAACTCCGCGAGCGCCGCCTCCTCCCCGATCCGCGCGCCATAAGGCGGATTGGCGAGGAGCACGCCCGCACCCGCCGGGGCGCCGCTATCGAGAACGTCGGCCTGTTTGAGTTCGACGCAGTCGGCAAGGCCCGCTGCTTCCAGGTTGAGGCGGGCTTTTTTCAGCTCCTCGCCGTAGCGGTCGCGGGCGAAGATCGGGAGCCGCTCGTTCGGCTTGCGGCGGGCGAGCGCCGCGTCGCGCACTTCATTCCAGCGCCGGAGATCGAATCCCGCGAGGCGCTCGAAGCCGAACCCGCGCGCGTGTCCCGGCGGGATGGCGAGCGCCATCATCGCCGCTTCGATGACGAGCGTCCCGCTGCCGCACATGGGATCGAGAAGGGGCTCGCCTGAGTTCCAGCCGGTGAGCTGCACGATGCCGGCCGCGAGGTTTTCCTTCAACGGGGCCTCGCCCGCGTCCCTGCGGTAACCGCGCTTGTTGAGTGGCTCCCCCGAAGTGTCGAGGTAGAGGGTGGCCGCGGCCTTGTCGAGGAAAGCCTGGATGCGCACCTCGGGTGAGCGCGTGTCCACGTCGGGCCGCCGCCCGCGGTCGGCTCGAAAGCGGTCGCACACCGCGTCCTTGATGCGCAAGGTCGCGAAGTCGAGGCTCTTCAGCGGCGAACGGATCGCGTTGACGTCGACTCGAATGCTCTGCTTTTCGCCGAACCATTCGGGCCAGCGCACCGCGAGCGCGGCCTCGTAGACGTCCTGTTCGTCGCGGTAGGGCGCGCGGGCAAGCCGCATCAGGACTCGCGTGGCGAGCCGCGACTCGAGATTGGCGCGGTGGCAGACCCGCATGTCGCCCTCGAAGGCGACTCCGCCCGGAACGGTTTCGGTCTTGTGCGCGCCGAGCCGGCTGAGCTCCTCCGCGAGAAGCGATTCGAGGCCCCTCGGGCAGGAGGCGAAGAAGGCTTGCAGGCTCACGGTTGATTCTGCATGATGGATTCGAGGGGCTTCACTAACGGGACCGGAGCCTAACACAGCCTCGCCATGGCCAACATCGCAGGCCTTCTAAAAGCACAGCTCGCCACGCCCGAGCGAATTCTCTACCGCCAATTCATCGAAGGCGGCTGGCGCGATATCTCCGCGCGCGAAATCGCCGCGTACGCGGCGCGCTGGCAGGCGTTTCTGCGGGCCGAAGGCCTGGCGCCGGGCGATCGCGTCGCGCTGTGCCTGAAAAACGGCGTCCACTGGGTCGCGGCCGACCAGGGTGCGCTCGGGCTCGGCCTGGTCATCGTGCCGCTCTACGCGGACGACAACCCGGAAAACGTCGCCTGGTGCCTGGAGAACAGCGGCGCGCGCCTGCTCGTCGTGGAGAACGACAGCATGGCCGACGCTTTGGCCAAGGTGAGCGCCGCGCTTCCGCGCATTCTCACCGCTCAGGGCGACGGCCACGATGCGCTCGAGTCGGTTCTGCCAAAGCAGGCTCCGGAGTTCGAAGTCGCGCGGCTCGAAGACGGCGCCCTTGCCACGATTTGCTATACCTCGGGCACCGCAGGCAGGCCCAAGGGCGTGATGCTCACGCACGGCAATATTCTTGCCAACGTCGCCGCCTGCGGGCGTCTGCGCATTGCGCGAAGCGACGACGTATTTCTCTCCCTGCTCCCGCTTTCGCACATGTTCGAGCGCACCGGCGGCTACTATCTGCCGCTCTCGCTCGGCGCGAAAGTCGCCTACGCCCGCTCGATCTCGCAGCTCGCGGAGGACCTCGCAAGCGAGCGCCCCACCATAATGTTCGCGGTGCCGCGCGTGTTCGAAAAATTCGCCGCGCGCGTCAACGAGGCGCTCGCCAAGTCTCCCGCGAAGAAGCGGCTGTTCGAGCTCGTGGTGGCGGCGGGGGGGCGCGCCGCGCGCCGCGAAGCGGGTTTGCTGGATCGGATCGTTCTCGCGCTCCTGCGCGGTCGCGTCGCCCGCCCGGTGCTGGCGAGGCTGGGCGGCAGGATGCGGCTCGCGGTGCTGGGAGGCGCGCCGCTCGATCCGTCGATCGCGTGGATGTTTCTGGGTCTGGGGCTGCCGGTTCTCCAGGGATACGGAATGACCGAGGCCTCGCCGGTGATTTCGGTGAATCGACCGGAGAGCAACGTTCCCGAATCGGTGGGTGCGCCCCTCGACAACGTCGAGGTGCGAATCGCCCCGGGTGGCGAACTGCTTGCAAGAGGCCCGAGCGTCATGAAGGGCTACTGGAACAATCCCGAGGCGAGCGCCAAATCGCTGGACCGCGAAGGGTGGCTCCATACCGGCGATCTCGCGGAAATCCAGGACGGCAGGATCTTCATACGCGGGCGCCTGAAGGACGTGCTCGTCCTTTCGAACGGCGAAAAGCTTCCGCCGCAGGACGTGGAGCTCGCCATCCTCGGGGATGGAGTATTCGAGCAAGGCATCCTGATCGGCGAAGGCCGGTCGTTCCTGACGCTCGTGGCGGTGACCCGGGAGACCGACGAGAAGAGCCTCATCCAGCGCGCCAACGAACGCTTGAAAGCATTCCCGCGCTACATCCGGGTGCGGCGCGTGGTGACGACCCGCGAACCCTGGACCGTCGAGAACGGACTGCTCACGCCGACCCTCAAGGTCAAGCGCGAACGGGTGCAGAAGAAATTCGGCGCCGAGATCGAGCGCGCCTACGCCGCCGGCGCGCTGGACTGACGCCCCCGGAGCGGGTGCCGCTCCGGGATTGCCGAGTTCGTCAGGGCAAGAGCCTGGCAAACCTCGCGCGGATCTTCACGGTGCGCGCGAGGCCGTCCATGGCTTCGAGGAGCTGCAGCTTCAGGTCGGGTTCGAGCTCCGGCTGGCGCGCGAAGCTCTCCACTTGTTCGAGGGCGCCGACATCGACCTGTCCTCCGATGAATGCGGAGAGCCAATTGTTGACGAAGAAGATCTTGCGCGTGCGCTTGAACTCGGGCAAGGCGGCGAGCGCGAGATCGAGAAACGGCTGGGTCAGCTCGGCGTGCTCGACCGCGTTGAAGGGGCCGAGCGCCGCATCGATCCAGCTCTCGGGCAGGCCCTGCTCGTTGAAGAAGCGCTCGAAGTAGAGGCGCTTCGCATCGGCGCTGCGCTCGGCCGCTGCGGCGGCGAAAGCGTAGCGGCGGCCGTCGTCCCCGGAATCCGCGGCGATCTGCGCGGAAAGGAGATTCTTCGCCTCCGGGTCGTCGAGCGCGAGCAGCCGCGCGACGATGCGAAAGCGGTCGCGCGAGCTGAGCTTCACCCCGGGGATCTCCAGCGTGTTCGCGAGGAGCGATTTGAGCCGCGAGCGGCCGCTCTCCGACCAGGCGCTCGCCGTGAACGTCCTGAGGAAGGTGATGCGGCGACCCGGGGTGTCCGCGTGCAGCATTCCCTCGGCAAGAAGGTGTTCGAAGCGCGGCGCGAGAGCGTCCCGCTGCGAATCGGTCGCATAGTGGAGAAAGGCGACCTGCGCGCGTTGCAGCAGGCCGGCGAGCGTCACCGGGTCCCGCTCGACGGGGGCGACCCGGACGACGAAGTCCAGGTACGCGAGGGGCGCGATCTCGGCGTCGCGCACCGATTCCCAGAGCGAGCCGAAGACGAGCGCGCGCAGCAGATCGCCCTGCACGATTTCCGGGCGCGCGAGCACCGCCTCGCGGCTCGACGGGTCGAGCAGGAAGCGCCCGTAGCCGTAATCGCCGAAGTTGGCGAACGCGAATTCGATCTCGGGCATCCCGTCGATCGCCGGAACGCGCGTGCGCTCGCCGCGCAGCGAGGCGTCGGCCAAACGGGGCGACCCGCTTTCGGGCAAGGCGAACACCGTCAGCTTCATCGGCCAGTTTCCGCCTTCGTTGAGCGCGTTGTGCTGCTCCAGGACCGCGTTCCTCGGCCGGCCCTCGCGATCGGTGTCCCAGGCGAGGCGCACTTCCGGCATGCCGCGCCGCTTGACCCAGGCTTCCGCCCAGTCCTTCAGCTTGCGCCCCGAGGCCCGTTCGAGCGCGAGGACGAAATCGCTCCAGTCGGCGGCCGCGTGGGCGTGCTTCTTGACGAACTGCCGCACCGCCCTGCGGAATACCGGCGCGCCGACGTAGAACTCGGCCTGGCGCAACACCGCCGGCGCCTTGGCGTAGACGATGTTGCCGTAGGCGGACTTCGCCGCCGAAAGATTGGCAAGCGGCCGGTAGATCGGCGTCGTCCCCTGCGTGACGTCGGTCCGGTAGGCGGCGGTCTTGAGTGCGTGGAAGGCGTTCCAGACCGAATGCGCCGGGAGCAGAGCTTCCGCCGCCTTGGCCGCCATGAGGTTGGCGAAGCCTTCTTTAAGCCACAGGTCGTCGAACCAGCGCATGGTCACGAGATCGCCGAACCACTGATGCGAGGCTTCGTGAAAGACGAGCTGCGCGCGCGCGAGGATGTCCATTTCGTTCGGCGCGGACGGAAACAGCACCGCATCCTCGCGCAGAAAGCTCGCCCCGGCGTGCTCCATGCCCCCGTAGGCGAGCTCGGGGACGAGCACCAAATCGTACTTGGGAAACGGAAAGCGGAAGTCGAAGTAGCGCTCGAACCAGCGCAGCGCCTCGCGATTGAGCCGCAGCACCTCGGGGGCTTCCTGCCGGGCGCGCGCGAGCTGCGACTTGCGAACGAACAGCCTGGTTTGGATTTCCTTTTCCCTGGCGGGAGAGCCCTGACGCCGTTTGCCGGCCTGCTGCGCTCGCGCCGTCTTGCGCCCTGCGGGAGAGGATTGAGGCGAAGCGGGAGCCTGAACCTCCGCGAAGGGTCCGACGGCGAAGGCGAACACATAGCTGCTGATCGGCCGAGTCTCGGCGAATCGAAACCGGCGCTGGTTGCTCGGCGCGTCCTCCGTTGCCGCGATCGGAGCATTTCCCACGGCGGTCCACGCGCGCGGCAGGACCAGCTCGAGGCGGAAACGCGCCTTCAGATCGGGCTGATCGAAACAGGGAAAGGCGCTGCTCGCGTCCGAAGGAACGAAAAGCGTATAGACGTATTCGGAGCCGTCCTCGCGGTCCACGTAGCGCGTCACGGCGCTGCCCGACAACGCGATCGGCGATTCGAAGGAGAGCGTTACACGGTTCCTTCCCGTCCGGAGCAACCGCGCCGGAACGATCAAGTGCTCCTGCTCGAGCTTCGCCTTCGCGGGCTTTCCGTTGACACGCAGCTTCCCCACGCGCGCCGCGCCGCTCAAGGGGCGCCAGTCGAGCACCAGGTCGGGCACGCTGCGTGGAAGGGTGACCTCGACCGTCGCCGTCCCGGTGAGCTTCGTCGCACCGGCTGTGACGCCGATCGTCAGCGCATATCGAACGTCACGGTAGTGTTTTGCGCGCCACTGCGCGAGCTCGCGCGAGACGCCGGGCTCGAGTCCGGCGGCCGGAGCGGCGCTCGCAATCAGGCCTACGCTGAGAGCGAGCACCGCGCCGCGCATACCGGACGATCCTGTTGCGCCGCGTGTCTTGCCGCGACGGCCGTCAGCTCTTCGGCAACTTCGGCGCGGGCCACGCGGGCAAGGGAGCGCCGGGCTTGCGCAGCATCCGCATCATGCGTAGCGCCATTTCGCGTCCGCGATAATAGCCCGGGACATAGGCCGACTCGGTGAAGCCGAGCGACTTGTAGAAGCTGCGCGCGGTATAGTTGGCCGCGCGCAGCTCGAGGTGAATCGTGGCGATCCCGGCGGCGTAGGCGGACTCCGTCAGCCATTCGACCATGCGCTGCCCGATTCCCAGTCTCTGGTGCGAAGGTCGCACCGCGAGCAGATTCAGATGTGCATGCTCGTCGCCGAAATACATGATGGCAAAAGCGACGAGGCGCTCGCGGTCGCAGGCGAGCAGCGTGAACGTTTCCTTGTTTGCGATCGAGCGCGCGACGCGGTCGGGTCCCCAGGACCAGCCGAGACCCGTCTCGATCAGGTCACGCGACATCGCGGCGATCCTCGCCGCGTCGGCGGGCCGCCCGGGTCTCAAGGTGATGTTTTTCGCGTTCATATCGCGGAAATCGAATGCAACGAGCATGCCAAGATTAGCACGACATTACAATTTCGGGGATACCCTGCGAGCCTAGAACGGCTTGACCACGGCCAGGAATACGGCAGCGGCGAGGAACACCGTCGGCACCTCGTTGAACCAGCGGTACCAGACGTGCGATCTTGTGTTGCGGTCACGCGCAAAATCCGCAAGCAGCTTGCCGCAGTACAGGTGGTAGGCGATCAGGAGGGCGACGACCCCGAGCTTGGCGTAGAGCCAGGCGCCCGTGAAGCCGAAGCCGAGCCACAGCCAGACGCCGAAGACGAGGGTCAGGATTGCCCCGGGGGCCATGATGCCCCGGTAGAGCTTGCGCTCCATGACCTTGAAACGCTCCTTGCTCGGCGCATCCTCGGCCATGGCGTGATAGACGAACAGGCGCGGCAGGTAGAACAGCCCCGCGAACCAGGTCACCGTGAAAATGATGTGCAGCGCCTTGATCCAGAGCATCGCTATTTGAGCAGCCGCCTGCGGAAAAGCACGGTTGCAGCATAGAACCCCGCCGCGGCGTAGGCAAGCAGCGCGAGTGCGTGCGGGGCCACATCCGCCGGAATCTGGCCGAGCAGAAGCGGCCGCGCAAGCGCGACGGCGTGGGTGAGCGGCAGAAACGCGGCGATCGCCTGAAAAGCGGCGGGCAACTGCTCCACCGGAAAGAACACCCCGCACAGCAGGCTCATCGGCGTGATGATCAGCGTGAAGTAGTACATGAAGAAGTCGTAGCTGCGCGCCATCGCCGTCACGGCGAGGGCGAGCGCGCCGAAGGTGAGGCCGACGAGCGGCACCAGGGCGAGCACCCACAAGGAGAGGAGAGAACTCGAAAGGCCGAGCAACCACACGACGGCAAGGATCGCCGCGCCCGAGAGCACGCTCTTGGAGGCCGCCCAGGCGAGCTCGGCGAGCACGACGTCGTCGAGGTCGACGGGCGCGTTCATGATCGCGTCCCAGGTGCGCTGCACGTGCATGCGCGAGAAGGCCGAATACATCGCCTCGAAAGTGGCGCTGTTCATCGTGCTCGAGCACACCATTCCGGCGGCGAGGAATGCGATGTAGGGCACCCCGCCGACCTCGGGCAGCATCGAGCCCAGCCCATAGCCGAGCCCGAATACGTAGATCATCGGATCGGCGAGATTGCCGAGGATGGAGGGAATCGCGAGCTTGCGCCACACGAGCAGGTTCCTGCGCCACACCGGCACGAAGCGCAGGCTCATCGAGGGCGGGGCGAAGGCGCGCATCAGTCGCGAAGCTCCCTGCCGGTGAGCTTCAGGAACACGTCTTCCAGGTTGGCCGGCCGGTGCAGGTAGCGCAGCTCCTGCCGGCCCGAGAGATCGGCGAGGAGCGGTGCCGGATCGGTCGCGTAGCAGAACACGGTATCGCCGCTTTTTTCCAGGCGCGAGGCGAGCGCTGCCGCCCCGTGATCGGCCCAATTCATCACACCGTCGCCGTGCACTTCGACCACGTGAGGCTCGATGTGGCGGAGGATCAGCTCGCGCGGGCTCCCCTCGGTGATGAAGCGCCCGCGGTCCATGATGGCAAGCCGCGCGCACAGCCGCTCGGCTTCTTCCATGAAATGCGTGGTGAGGACGATGGTCTTCCCCTGCGCGAGGAGCTGCTTCAAGCGCTCCCAGATGAGATGGCGCGCCTGCGGATCGAGCCCCGTGGTGGGTTCGTCCATGAAGATCAGGTCGGGGTCGTTGATGAGCGAGCGCGCAAGGGTCAGGCGCCGCTTCATTCCGCCCGAGAGCGCTTGGATTCGCGACTCGGCGCGCGCGGCGAGGCCCGCGAAATCGAGCAAATGGGGGATACGCTCCCGGATGACTCGCTCAGGGAGGCCGAAGTAGCGACCGTAGACGAGCAGGTTCTCCTCGACTGTAAAGTCGGGGTCGAGGTTGTCCATCTGCGGAACCACGCCCACGCGCACTCGGGCGGGCCGGGCTTCACCGGGCACGGGCCGCTGCATCAGCTCGACCGAGCCGCCGTCGGGATCGGTGAGGCCGAGGCACAGCCTCAAGGTGGTGGTCTTGCCCGCGCCGTTGGGGCCGAGCAGGCCGAAGCATTCTCCCGGCGCGATGCTGAAGCTCACTCCGGCGACCACCTCCTCGCCGCCGTAGAATTTCCGCAGATTGTGCGCCGCTAATACCGCCATGAACCCTTGACGATGTTCTTGATGATGTTCAGGCGTAAGTGGAAGAAGTGGTCGGCGCCGGGAATCACCACGACCGGCAATTCCTGCGGCCGCGCCCATTCGAAAATCTTTGCGAGCGGGATGGTTTCGTCCCGCTCGCCGTGGATCACGATCGAATCGCCGGGCACGGTCTCCGAAGGAAAGCGGCCCACCGCGACGCCCACGAGTACGACGCGAAGCGGACGGGTGCGCTGGGCGACTTGAGTCTGAACCGCTGCGCCGAAAGAGAATCCGGCCAGCACGAGCGGCATGTCGCCGAAAGTCTTTTTTGCATGCGCGATGACGCCGAGCATATCCTCCGTCTCGCCGCGACCTTCGTCGTGTTCGCCCTCGGAGGCACCGACGCCGCGAAAATTGGGGCGCAAAGACAGGTAGCCGAGTTCGACGAAAGTTTTCGCGAGAGTCTGGACCACCTTGTTGTCGAGCGTGCCGCCGTAGAGCGGATGCGGATGGGCGACGAGCGCCGCGCCGCGCGGAGCACCTGCAGGACGCTCGAGGACCGTCTCGATCCTGCCCGCCGCACCGTCGATGAAGATGCGCTCGAGCGCCCCGCTCATATACGCAGGCGTTCGACCACCCGGCCGCCTTGGAGGTGCTCCTCGATGATCTCGTCGATGTCGGCGCGGTCGACGTAGGTGTACCAGACCGCCTCCGGGTACACCACGACGCAGGGCCCTTCCTCGCAGCGGTCCAGGCACCCCGCCTGATTCACCCGCACCTTGCCCGGACCGGCGAGGCCCAGCTCCTTGACCCGCTTCTTCGCGTAGTCGCGCATCCCGCTTGCGCCTTTGTCGCTGCAGCAGGCCTCGCCGTTCTGGCGCTGATTACAGCAGAAAAAAACGTGCTTTTCGTAATAGCCCATATCCAGTTACGGAAGGAAGCGCTTCGATGGAGGCGCCGGCCGGACCCGCGCAAAGCGCAATTATAAGCGGCAGCCCCTGCGCTTGCCCGTGTCCTGCGGCCCGCTGCTAGATCCGGGTGCGCTGGTGCGCGGTGGCGAGCAGGACCAGGTAGAACATCGCCGCGAACGGCCACGCGGCGGAAACGACGCGCGTCACGCCGTTGAGATTGAGGTAGTGCCCCTGCTGCCACAGAGAAAGCGTGGCCGTCAGGTAGGGGTTGGCGGGGGAAAGGTTGACGATCGCCGTCGCCGTCAGCAGCGCGAGCCCGGCGAGCGCCAGTTGCACGGAACGTGGAAACCCCGCGGCGATCAGCAGGAGCGCGATTCCGGCGGCGGTACCGTAGAGGGCGCCGGGTGTGACCCAATCCAGGACCGCCTGGGGGCCGACCAACAAACCGAAGGCGAAGCTGCGAACGGCGAACGCAACCGCCACCAACGCCACGGCCAGCACCCGCGTCGGCTGTCTGGGCGCGCAGAGGCAGAAGGCGAGCAGCCCCGCGGCGAAGACGTTCCCGCACGCCACTCCGGCTTCCACGCGCACGAAGACCTCGGCAGGGTAGAGCTTTCCCGAAGGCGCGCGGAACAGATCGCGCAGGTCGCCGGTGCCGAAGAGCAGCGTTTCCGGATTGAGCTGCGACAGCAGCCACAGACCGATCAGCACGAGCCCGAGATCTATCCTGCGGCCGGGGAGCATGGAGCGCTCGCGCAGTCGCCGCAGCCCTTCCTCGAGCCGCAGTGCCCGGCTCCCCGCAACCGCGACGAGCGCCCCGACGGCGCCGCCTGCGGCATTGGCAAGCAGATCGAGGTTCGAGGAAATGCGGCTCGGAAGATAGAGCTGCAGCGACTCGAGGACGAAGCTCAGCAGGATCGCGCAGACAATGCCGAAGACGAATGCGCTCGCGCCGCGCAGCCGCGGATGCGCGGCCCGCGCAGCGAGGAAACCGAGCGGAAGGTAGCCGAAGACGTTCACGACGACATCGAACACCGGCATGGGCCGGGTGAAGGGCGCCGCAAGGAAGGCGAACGGCGGCAGGCCCCGGTCGCGCCAGCCGGAGAACGGATGCAGGCTCGCGTAGACGACGAGCAGCACGTATGCTACGAACAAATAGCGCGCAAGAGAAGATGGCTGCTCGCTGCCCATGGCTGATGCATTTTCTCACGGTCGCGCAAGCTCGGCTTCGTATACGGCGAGAGCGCCGGCTCCGAGCAGCGCGAAGGTGATTTGCCCGATCGCTTCGTGTTCCTGCGTGAACCGCCGGCACTCGAGCACGGCAATTTTGGCGGCGTGTTCCATGGGATAGCCGTAGACGCCGCAGCTGATGGCGGGAACGGCGATCGTGCGGATTCCGTGCGCGAGCGCAAGCTCCAAGCTCCTCCGGTAGCAGGAGGCGAGGAGCAGCGGCTCACCGCGCGCCCCGCCGTTCCAGACGGGGCCGACGGCGTGGATCACGTACTTCGCAGCCAGCCGATAGCCGCGGGTGATCTTCGCATCGCCGGTGGCGCAGCCGCCGAGCGTGCGGCACTCGCGCAAGAGTTCGGGGCCCGCGGCGCGATGGATTGCGCCGTCGACCCCGCCGCCGCCGAGCAGAGTGATGTTCGCGGCGTTGACAATGGCGTCCACCGAAAGCCGCGTGATGTCGGCCTCGACGGCGCGCAGCCGCACGGACATCTAAAAATATTCCGTTCCCAGCAACCAGGCCACGGCGGCGATGAACGCCGAGCCCGGAATGGTCAAGAGCCACGCCCAGACGATGTTGCCGGCGACGCCCCAGCGCACCGCCGAGAACTTCTGCGCCGAGCCCACCCCGACGATCGAGCCGGTGATGGTGTGGGTCGTGGACACCGGAATGCCGAGGCCGGTGGCAAGAAACAGCGCCATGGCGCCGCTCGCCGAAGCGCAGAAGCCGCCGACGGGCTTCAACTTGGTGATCCGCATGCCCATGGTCTTGACGATGCGCCAGCCGCCGAAGAGCGTCCCCAGGCCCATCGCGGCCTGACACGCGAGCACCACCCAGAAAGGCAGCGGCTCGTTTGCCGCTGAAAGCCCGGATGCGATGAGCAGCATCCAGATGATGCCCATGGTTTTCTGCGCGTCGTTGCCGCCATGCCCCAGACTGTAGAGCGCGGCCGAGACGAACTGCAGCCGCTGGAACCAGCGGTCGATCCGCCGCGGCGTCGAGCGCACGAAGATCCAGGACACGGCGATCATCAGGGCGATGGCGAGCACGAAACCGAACAGCGGCGATACCACGATCGCCGCTGCGGTCTTGAGAACGCCGCTCGCCACCAACTTGCCGGCCCCGGCTTTCGCGACGCCCGCGCCGATGATGCCGCCGACCAGGGCGTGAGAGGAGCTGGACGGAATGCCGTAGTACCAAGTGATGAGATTCCAGGTGATTGCGCCGCACAGCGCGCCGAAAACGACGTAGTGATCGATGATGGCCGGATCGACGATGCCCTTGCCTATGGTGGTGGCGACCGCGAAGCCGAACACGAGAAACGCGATGAAGTTGAAGAACGCCGCCCAGGCCACCGCCCAGTGCGGGCTCATGGCGCCGGTGGAGACGATGGTCGCGATCGAGTTGGCGGCGTCGTGAAAGCCGTTCAGGAAGTCGAACGCAAGCGCGAGCAGGATCAGGAACACCACGATTTCGAAGCTGATCGACATGCGGGCCGGAGCCGTGGATCAGGAATTCTCGAGAACGATGCCTTCGATGATGTTGGCCACGTCCTCGCACTTGTCGGTGACCGTCTCCAGGTGCTCGTAGATCTCCTTCAGCTTGATCAGCTCGCGGGTGTCGGGCTCGGTGCGGAACAGCTTCGCCATCGCCGCGCGCAGCACCTTGTCGGCGTTGGTCTCGTAGCGGTCGATCTCGCCGCAGATCTTCATGATCTGCTCTGCGTTGGCCATGTTGTCGAGCAGCTTCACAGCCGCACTCACCTTCTCGGCGCAGGCGACGCAGATCTCGGCGAGGCGCTTCGCCTCGTCGGGGATGTGGTGGATGTCGTAGAGGAAGACGCTTTGCGACACGTCCTCCATCAGGTCGAGGATGTCGTCCATGCGCGTGATGAGCTGATGGATCTCGTCGCGGTCTATCGGGGTGATGAAGGTCTGGTGCAGCAGCTGGATGGTCTGGTGGGTGACGGTGTCGGCCTTGTTCTCGATGGTCTTGATGTTGCGAGCCCGGCTCTCGGTCTCGCGCATGTCGTCCATCATCGCCTTCAGCTCGACCGCGCCTTGCAGGATGAGCGCGGCGTGCTCGGTGAAATAGGTGAAGAACCGGCCTTCGTGGGGCATCAGGCGTGCGAACATGGCAACCTCGGAAGTGGGGAAGGAAACATTGCCGCGCGCATTGTAGCCGGATTCACCGCCGGAAACCGAGCGGTCAACGGACCTTGATTTCGATCCACATGCGGTTCAGCAGCCGTCGCTGCCTGCGGTCGAGATCGCGCAGCATCTCCATCCGGGCGAGTTCCGTCTTGCCGGGGAACACGGCCTTGTTGCCGGCGATCTCGGGCCGGATGTACTGCATCGCGTCGGCGTTGGGGTTGCCGGCGCCGATGGCGTTGGTCAGCTCGGCGGAATTGCGGCCCTCGAGCATGAAGTTGATGAACTTGTGGGCGAGGTCCG
>Ga0137463_1000357_pt1 | contig 16380 bp, 17 predicted proteins | sample EasRivERMGT800_2_FD_102333 | JGI IMG/M metagenome (GOLD analysis project Ga0137463, IMG submission 102333) | Soil microbial communities from meander-bound floodplain in the East River, Colorado, USA - East River MetaG ERMGT800_2 | ecosystem: Environmental > Terrestrial > Soil > Floodplain ...
CCCGGTACAATCACGGGCATGAGCAAACTGATTTGGGCAGCCTTGGGCGTAGTATTCGCAGCCTTCTGCATCTGGCTCGTGGTGCGGCTAATCAACCGGCGAGAGCGGTGGGCGAAGCGAACGTTGATGTGGCTGGCCGTAGCGCTGACCCTGTATTTTCTGAGCAGCGGTCCGGCAGTTTGGATTTTCGTTCACTACCTGCCAAAATCGTTTGCGCCTGTACTCACTGAAGTTTATTTCCCGTTTGGCGCGCTCGCCCAGTCGTCACCAACGTTCGAGAACTTCGGAATCTGGTACATGCATCTGTGGGTCAGCCAAGACGACCAGTTGAAGAAATGGCAAGAGCCATAGAAGTCGATTGTGACGTGGCCATTATCATTCACTAGCCTTGGCAACTAACGTCGCAGCTTACGTCGTCACCCCAGACAGACCGCCGAGATCAACGAATGTGTCAGGTTGTATAGGACTTAACCAAAGCCCGGTCAGTTCGGCAGTTCTTGTGAGCCCCTGGCGTCCGGTTGATTCCAGAACAACCGGACAGATTCCTGTTAGAATGGCCAGTCACGGCACCCTCCCCAAACGTTTCAGAATTCCGGAGCACAGTCCATGAACCCAGCTCGCATCGGGAAATCAGATTGGCTGCGATTCTCGCTCGTTTTCGGCGTCGCGATCGTGTTTCTACTTCCCACCGCGGCGTCGGCAAATGAACGTGCCGCCGCCGAGAAAATGCTCACGGCGTACGAGCAGACGGTTCGCCACATCAGTTCATTCCGCATCGAAGGAATTGCGAAGGAATGGGATCACGCAGCACTCCAGGGCGATCCCGAGAAGCTCACAGACGCATTCAGTCGCATGACCAAGACGACCGTCGTTCATCACGACTTTCGCTGGAAGGTCGCTCAAATCCAGCAACGTCCTCCGCGAGCCGGGGATCGTGTCCGATACGCGCCACTATCGGGGGTTGAATATCGATTCGACGATTTTCTCGGTGCCAATCAGGGATTGCACATTCAATGGGCCAGCCCGGATGCAGACGAGCCAGTCAAACTCGATCACCTTGCGGTGCGGTTAATGGGAGCTGCGAAAGGGGATGAACATTCGCGGTATCTCGATTGTGAGAACGTGCTGTTCGGCTTCATGCCGGGCGATAACCAGCAACCCGTTTGGAAGGTCATGCGCGAGGCCGCGACTCTCGAGCTATTGCCTGACACCAAAATCATCGCGCAGCACAAAACCCACGTAATCAGGAGCACAGGGGCGTTTGGCACCCATACACTCTGCCTCGACCCAGAATTTGGTTTCCTACCCCGGCAGATCGTGATTCAAAGGCAAAACGGCCACTTGTTCAACGCGATCCAATTAGGGGTCGAACAAAATCCATCTGCCCGGCTCCCCGAGGCAGCCAGAGCGAGGCTGCAAGCCCGAGGCATGCTCCAACCGGCTTACACTATTACAGAGTCTGAAAATCGCCTTGCGAACTTACAACTTTCCGAACGACACGGTCAGTTTGTCATTACGGATTTCGATCACTCACAGCAGCAAACGGTGAAGAGCGGCGACAGAACTGAACAGAAACAGAACCGAACGGAATACCGCACTCAGGTTTTCGACTTGCGACCTGACAGTTGGCCGGCGGACGCCTTGCAGACCGCAGTCGATATCCCGAATGGAACACCTGTCAGTACGTCTGACGGAGTGAAGTCCTTCGTCTGGATGAATGGCAAGGTTGAGTGATCTCAGCCGCGGCCTGTGCGCATGTGGCCGTCGCCTTTGCAGCATTCTGGGTCTGGTTCGGCGCGCGGATCTTCAACCGGCGAGAGCGCTGGGCGAAATGGACACTGGCGGCAGTCGTCGGGTTGCCGGCTCTTTACGTCGCGAGTTTCGGACCGGCGTGCTGGATGACCGCACAGACTTGGAATCATTCCGGCGCACCTTCTCGCCAGAGGGGAATGAGCATTTACTTCCCGCTTGGGGCAATTGCCTTCGAGTCAAGAACGAAATCTGGGGCGTGCCTCAGTTGGTGGATACAGGCTGGCCTGCCATCCGCGGAACACCTTGCTGTTGTCCCAATGAATATTGATGAGACCGAATTCTTGGTTGTGATGGCCGGTCCAGACATTCATAACCACTTCCGGCTTCAGACTGCGACCGAATATGTGTTTGAATAGGCATAACTTCAAGGGCATCAAATTTCGCCCCGCTCAAAGTGTCCGTGAGCCCGGTCCGGTTGAATTGTGAACACCACGACACGCTGCCGACAACCGCAATCCGATCTTCCCGCCGCCACGCCACGCCGGCTACACTTGCGGCATGGAAGACGTGGTCGTCATTGAGGCTGGCACTCGCATCGGCGATTGGGTTTTTGCGGCTCTGGCCTTCGCCTTTGCTGCGTTCTGCGTGTGGCTCGGGGTCCGGATATTTAACCGGCGAGAACGATGGGCGAAGCTGCTGGCCATTGCGACCGCAATTCTCGCCGTTGCCGGTGCTGCGTTTGTCGGGCTGGGCCTCGTCCTAGACTACTACTTTGGCGGAGTCTGAGGCCACTTACGTCGCCTCTCCAGACATTCCGTCGAGTTCAAAGTTACCCACTATCCTGATTTGGCCGGTTTTGGCCAACGAGAATTCGCTTTACAACCCCAGCCGTCAACCGGCTCGGGTCACGGTAAATTTCTGGCCATCCGCCATGCGCCCCACATCGTCATCACAAATCCAACGAGTGACAACGCCATATCGAGCGCCGTCAGCGTTAGTTCAGTCGTCAATGGCTGTCGTCCTGAAAGCCGCGCTGCCTTGACCAGTTGGTAGTGAATGGTGACAGCGATGAGGATCGCCAGACCGCCGACGAACAGCGCACGGCCCGGATAGCGCTTCGCAAGTTTCCAGAGCCGCTGCAACACGGTCTATTCCTTCCGGGAATTTGCACTTCGCAATGCAGGACGCTTGGCCAGAAACTGGCCAGGATTGAATTCGGCTTCACGCCAGCAACTTCCAGAGCCCAAAGACAATGGCGAACACTCCGAAACCGGCCCCAACTGTCCGAAAAAGATCTCGCCAGAACCGATGGCGTCTTAGCCATAGGGTCACAAGCCGTGTCTTCCTGAAGGTCCAGTCCCGTCGGTTCTTATCCTTCTTTGCCATCCGGTCTTGCAGCCGCTCCGAAGCCTGAAAGAAGACCGTACAGATCGAGATGAGAAAGATGCCCATCCCGATCAAGATGTAGGGCAGCACTCCCGGCGGCAACTGGCGAATCAGCCACATCGACCTACTCCTTGCTTCTTCGCCGGTGACTTCTTCCGCGATTGCTGACATGCTTCGGCGCTTACTTCTTAGGGGCCGGCTTCTTCCAATTGAAAACTGACATTGGCGTCAACTGGAACGGTACATCGGCACCCGGTTCCTTCCATGGAAAAGCATAGTATGCCATTTTGCCGGACGAAAGTTCCGCAACGTACAGGGCGCCAGAGGCCATTGTTAGGCCACCCGCTGCGGGCATCTGCGCATAACCTGAGACCATCGCGTAGTGCGGAGCGGCATCGCCGGGAACTTCAAAATCCTTCGCTAAGTCACGAAAGTAGAATGAGCTAAATACGCCGCTCTGCCGGTTGACGCACGCCCCCTTGAGTTGCCCGGTGAGGAAGTCGAGGATGAACACGGCGTCAATCGGGTCGAGAATGCCGACGCCCGCGTTCCCGACGGGGACTGTGACCATCATGAACTGGTCGTCGCGGTCGGCGGTGGTCGCATAGGTCGGCTCGTGCGGCCAGAACCAAGCGATTGCCAGTCCGACCAAGATTCCACCCGCTAACCACGCCGCGCGATGTATGGCAAGCTTGTTCTGCATCGGAACTCTCCTTTTATGAGGAACGTTATGGCCAAATTCGGTTCTGTCCTAATTTGATTCAGATGGCGCGCCTTGAGTTTGACCGGGAGGCTTGACCGGCGTGTCAGTTCTTCTGTTTGCGCGGGTCATCATCCGGATTGACGTATTGGATCGACCACGGCCCCATTCCGTGAAACTGCACCACGGTCTCGCCTTTGATCCAGACGAAATGCTTCATCCCGGCTTCCCAGTAGCCGTAGGTGCCCGCCGGCATGGGCTGGGTGGCCTTCTGGTCGAACGTATCGCCCATGCCGATATTGAACTGCCCCGAGATGACCGTTACGCGCTCCGTCTTCGGATGGGTATGGACCGGGATGCGGTAGCCATCCGGCGCTTTGACTCGGAAGACAAACGGTCCCTCTTTGCCGGGGTCGCCCTCCAGTACGGCGATTTTCGCCCCCTTCGGTAGCGATGCCGGGCCGTCCTTCCATTCGATCTTGTCCGGCGTGTTCAGCTTGAAGTCTTCGGAATCGTGGTCCCCGATGACGGCAACGGCAACCAATGCAAGGGCGGTGGCGAGTGAGCGCATAATGCTCCTCCACGGCGAGTTGGTCCTGGACAGGTGCCTGCATTCTACACCGCCAGCACGACACCTTGAAACCAAAGCCCATCTTCCCGCTCTCGCGCCGCCCCGGCTATACTCGCGGGATGGTAACCACAGCCGAAATAGAGGCCAGCGCCCGAATGTGGGGATGGATCTTCGCCATCCTGGCCGTCATCTATGCAGCCTTCTTAATCTGGCTGACGGTGCGGATCGTGAATCGGCGGGAGGGATGGGCTAAATGGACGGTCTTGGCATCGACCTGCCTACCGCTGCTGTACGTGCTGAGTGTCGGTCCAATGTACTGGCTGAGCACGCGCGACCTTATGCCCGCCTCGGCAGAAAAGCCTCTGGGCATTCTGTACTTTCCTCTGGAGAAGCTTCCCCAGCAGATTAAGGACGGCCTCTTCTGGTATCAGGAACTCTGGGGCAAGTGATCTCGCACTTCCGTCGCCACTCCAGACATTCCGTCGACTTCAAACTGTACCATTACCATCGCCTGAGTAAAGCCGCGTGCGTGTGCCGGCAGGGCTCCGGCATAAGGGGGCATCACACCGTTGTTGAGTGGCACGCCCTGCGGCACTATCACGAGGAACGGCGGCACCACGAGCCCGGGAACGTGCCGCTCGAAACCGGGAACTTTCTCGCGTCGCAATCCGTCAAATCAGGCGACTTGAACCTCGACGACGCCGGACAGGAGACGAGAATGAACCGCAGAGAGGCAATCGCAGCGATTGGTACGGGGGGCTTGGTGATGGCCGCGAGTGCAACCGCAGTCGAGCCGGGCCCGGTGTTGACGGTCTCAGTCGTGATCCCCGAATTGTATGACTTGGACGGAAGTTTGGCATTGGCCCCGACTCTCCGGAACGCCGGTTACGGGTTCCGGTTCTTCGTCGTTGTCGAAAACGTGTCTGCGGTGGACACGTACGTCTGGGCAGAGGGGAATTCGGACGGCAACGATACTCTGTCGTTCGAGGTCATTGGGCCGGACGGCGCCAAGAGAGTGATCCGGCGGACGACAATTGACTTTTCAAAGAACGTCCCGCGAGCCGCACGGTTGGCCCCGAATGGGTTCCAAGTCTGGGCTGTAAACTATGACCCGCCCCCCGATCGAATGGCAGAATGGGACGCATTCCCGTTCGGAGCGAAGAATACTCGACATGAAGTGACCTTGCGAGCGGTCTTCGAACAGCCCAAGAAGGAGTGGGGCGAGAAGCTGGCAATCTGGGCTGGGCGCGTTGTCTCCCCGACTTACAAAGTTGTCCTGGAGAATCAATGACCATCGGCAAGCCCGTGCCGGGAAACCGATCTGCGCGCCAGCCGGACAAACTGCCCGTTGAGTAGCTTGCACATCCCGTCAGTTGACCGTTCGTCGGTGCGAACATGAATCCGAGTCGTCCGCACCTTCTCGCGCTCAAGTGAGGTCCGAGTCAATAAATTCGCCCAGACATCGCCCCCGATCTCGCAGGCGAAATCTCAGCGAGCTTTGGTGCGATCGCGTTCAAACTTCTGCACGTTTTCGAGAATTCGATCAAGAGCTTCGCTCGCCTTGTCATCTTCGTGCAGGAGACTATGGTCTGACGGACTCACTAGTTGGCGGCCTGCGTGGGAATTGATCGACCGAACGACGACGGTTTGGAGCCAATCGTCACCGATGGCCTTGGGAGAGCGTGCCAACAGGTGACGGCAGCGTGGATCGGTAATCAGCTCGAACAGAAACTTTCGCTTCTCATCGGTGAGCGGATGTTGTCCCAGCGCCTCAATAATGGAACTGCGAACGTCGTGGGTCGCTCCACGATTGTCTTTCTCGACATAAAAAGTGGCCCGAAGAAATGGGACATTGCCGGGCAACCCAATTCGGACCAGTTCGCGAGCGACGTAACCGTTTGTGAGCACTTCACTTTCTTCGCGAATCGCCTTCCTCAGGTAGCCTTCGCGCGTTCCGGGATCATCGAGCGTTTTCGGGGCCGCTGCCGGGAGCAGACGCGAGATTCCAATGATGCTTGCAGCGCGACCGTACCACCCAATGTCCGGTTTGGGATCGTCGAGCAGTTTCTGGAGTCGTGGCACGTCCTCGCGAGCGAACGCCTGTTCGGCATTGAGCATGATCCGGGTCACGAGTTGAGTGTGGATCTCCCCTGAACGTCCTTTTGAATCCGCCCAATCCACGTCACTCCACGGCTGTCCTCCCTCCAACAGGTTGAAGAGTTCGCCTTTCGTGAGCCGCGTTTGCCACGGTGAATCAAAGAATCGGGTGTGAAAGTCATCCAGGTCGTGGGTTCCATATCCTTTATTCTTCGCGAGCAGCAATACCTTGGCCTCGACCTGACGATCCAGCGCGGCCAGTTCCGCACGAGCCGCCTTCCTCAACTCTGCATGTTTGATTGCCACGAGGCGATACTGCTCCTCAGGATTGGACTGCGCGAGCCGATGCGCGGACAATTCGGCAAAGTCAAACTGCTGCTGCAACCGTTGTTGCCAGGACCACAGACTGTCGCGAGTGTCGCCGTGCCTGGCCACCCATTTTGCGAACGTCGCGCAGGTCACGTCGGCACCTGTCATCTGACGCAATGCCCGTTCGACATGCTCATCGACGGTGGCTTGTCGCCAGATCAGATCGAAACAGAGTGGATCTTCGTCTTGTTCACCACCCCATTCATTGGGCCACCCATTGGCCCACACTGGATGTTGTTCCGACAAGAATCCAACCGTCGGCGCCGTGCCAGCGAGAGCATTTGGACCAACTTGAGCGATGAGTTTCAAATCGCCGGGGTCTTGCAGAGTGGCCAGTGCTTCGATGGCCATCGCCCGAATATCTGGATCTTTGTCAAAGACGAGCCGTCTCAATTCCGGCTGATCTTTCTCTGTGGGCCAGCGAAACTCTTCCGAGTCAACTCGCAGTAGCGCCGTCGAGTGAATGTTCCCGAGTTGATCTCGAATCCACGGTCGCTCGCCCATAAGCCGAACCAGATGGCTGACTCGTGGATAGATGGGAGTTCGCGTCGGGTAGCCGCTACTTACCATCCTCTCCGCAGTTTTCTCGTCCGATACCTTCTCGGCTAGAGCCATCAGTTCCCCCGTGACGATCGCCGCTCGCTCCAGCCTCAAACGGACACTTAGCAGTTTTCCTTGGTCAAACGCGTCACGGAATATCTTGAGATTGGCCTGGCGTCGTACGGCTGCGTATGCCTCGTGCCCTTCCGAAGTGCGGAACGAAGGTCGACCAGACCTGGCTGCTGCCGGAGGGGCAACGGTGATGAACTCGTCGCGCGTGAGGACGCCGTCCTTGTTGGCGTCCAAGTCATCGAAGTTGTCGGCATAGAGAGCCGGCGGAGCGACCAGCAATGTGGCGAAAAGGGTGAGAGTGCGATTTTTCATCACTTGCCTTTTTGAAAGTCAAAGCTGGCCGTGAATCTTATGCGGGGCCGCTTTTCGATGTCATCCTGAAAGACAGAACTCGCTTTAGGCTACCGCCAACGGTTGTCCGGGTAAGGACTCAACGTCCCCCGTCAGTTTACCAGATCTTGCGCCTCGGCCAACTCCCGATCTTCCAAGTGCATGTAGCGCTGAGTCGTCGTAAAGTTGCAGAGGCTCAGAACCTAAACAGCTCGCCAACCGAGTCATCCTCCACCGCAACATGCAGATACGCCGACGTGATCGACACGTTGGCGTGCCCCGCGGCATCGCGGACCTCAGCCAGTGTGCGGTGCCCCGCCAACGCGTGCGAGATGAACGTGTGCCGCCCGTGATGGATCGTCAGCGTCTCCAGGCGCTCCCGACCCAGGACCTTGCAAGCGGTGCGGAACCGACGTCGCAGCGTGTGGCGGGATAGGAGTCGGGTTCCCCGGCCTGGGCGCAGCGACGCAACGAACAGCTGGTCGGACGTGGCGCCCAGCCGCAGTCTCTCGGTCTTCCACTTCGCCAGGTCGGCCAGCGTCCCCGAGTCCCACCACAGCGGCACGATCCGCGATCGACCGCCCTTCGAGGCCCCGCGGCGGATGCGGATGTGGGGGCGAGCCGCCTCGACACGAATGTCGCTGATCCGCAGGCCGGCGATCTCGGAGACACGCAGGCCGCAGCAGCAGGAAAGGCGGACCAGGATCAGATTGAGCCAGCTGTTGGCCGAACGGCTGGCCTTGCGCTGGAGATCTGCCAAGACGGCGGCCAGTTCGCGGCGGGATAGGATCTTCGTGGCGTCGATGCGGAGCGCGGAGCCGGTGTGCATGCGGGTGTCTTTCGCGGATCGAGGGACTGATTGGGCAGGGCAGTCAGTTACCTCGGGGGCGGGGGGAAGGCAAGCGAGAAGGGAGGCAGTTTATACAGCCATCCTTTTCCCGATGCCAAAACCGCAAACGATGATCGGCCGCGTTTACGACGAGAGCACCCTGCTTGCACTCGCCCACGCCTGCCAGCGGGCCATTGGGCTTGCGCAACGGCCGCCGCTGGATCGATTCCTGGGGCAAAAGGACGAGATTCGCGCGGGCGAAGAGTTCCCCGACGAAAACAGATACTACACCGATTAGTCGCGGCACTCACCGGTCGTCTGCTCGCCCGGGGACGCAGCGAAAGGACGATGAGCGTCTAAGGTTAGTTAGTCGCGGTCAAGCGGTACACCTTCGCCAGAATCCGCTTCTTCAGGTCCTCGTCCTTCACGTCCTTGGCCAGTGCGTAGAAGCTATACGGGTACTTGACCATGTGGCTACCGACGATTCCGCCGACGTGGCGCTTCACTTGAGCGGCCCAGTACTCGCGGGTGAGCGGAGACGGTGCCTGGGGCAGGACCGGTTCGCCCTCGCCCCCATTCGCGCGTGCCCCCCGGACCCACTCCCAATATGCCGGGACGCCCTTGCGAGCCAGCTCCTTATGTCCCATGCGATGTAGCTCGACCAGGGCGTGACCGATAGTCATTACGTGCCCGTCGAAACCGTCGCCAGCCGCCTTCAGAAACTCCTCGAAAATGAAGTGGATGAACTTCTGCTCGTCATCGAGGCCCACGAGCGGTTCGGGGTCCTGCTCGACCGCGCCCTTCGTTCTCCCGAAGCTCTGGACCATCTTCCGCAGGCCGGCGATCCGTTCAGGTGTCGCGGCCTCGGGCACTTCGCGGAGGGCCTTCAAGCTGGTAACCGTGAAGATGATGTTGTGGCCTTTGCCACGCAGCGTGGCGATGCCGGCGTCGAGGTCTTCAAGCAAACCCTCGGTCAGGTTCGGATCGGCGGCCTCCTTCGGCCGGGCGGCAGCGTAGATCGGGTTCTTCAGCAGCCCGCCGTCGAGAAACGCCAGAATCTCGTTCTGCGTGTCCTTGTCGAGCTTCTGCTCGCGGCAGAAGAACGCGGACGAGATGACGGCGGCCGCATTGTGCCCGAGGCCGAATGTGTTCCCCGTCTCGGCGACCCGGCTCATGCCGTCGAGGCCCTTTACGATTTCCCGCGGTCCGATCGGTGCGTCCTCCGACGGCTTCTCATCCTCTGCGGCGCGCCCGTCGAATAGTGCTTCGGCGCAGAACGGTGCTCCGGCAATGATGAGCCCAGCCTTCATGAGTTGCCGCCTAGTGATCGCGTCTGAACGTGTCATGGAACCACCCCCGTTGGAACATGTGTGCCGCGGTTCGGCAAACGGCCGTTGCGGCGGACGAACCACGCCTGCAAGAAATAACGCTAGCGCGTTACACAAGGACGCCGTCTTTTTCCAAAACCCGCTTTCTAACCCTCGTTCGCATGTCGATCATTTTACGCAGACGTCGCCACCTGCCGCGTGCAGGTTCCAACTCCAGCAATGTTCCGACAGTGTCGTTTGCCAGCGCTCCATTCTGCCGTCGCAAAATCTCGCCTCCGCAATATGAAAGCACTTCGACTTGGTGGACGAGGCACTCGTTTCTGAAACAAATCGGGGCGACAGGACACCGTTAGAACTTTTTGTCGCCGGCGTCCGGGGCTGGGAAGGGCACTTGCGTAAACAGGTGAGAAATGGAAGTCCTTTCCTGGAATGATCTTGTGGCCTCCGATGACCGCAATGTCACGCTCCAAGTGGCCTTTTTCGCCTATCCACGGTTGCCTTCTCTTACAGGAGTTGGCCGGCCACGGCTCACATCTCCGAGGTCCCTCCGATCAGAAAGATTAAGCCAGTAAAAGTGCCGGATGACGAAGAAGAAGCATACATCGATCCCAGAGATTAGATCATTTCCCGTTTGAGGGCTTTGTTGCCTGCAGCACGCCCAGGAGGCCGCCCCACCACTGGTGCCAGCCCGGTCGACGGCGTGACACGTCGAGCATCCCCAGCCTTATCAACTGTCCTTGATGCCGCCTCGTCCCGCGAACGTCGACGATCATTAACCGGCCGCCAGGGCGAAGCACCCGGACAGCCTCGTCGATGGCTTTTGCCCTGGCGCTCCTAGGAATGTTGTGGATGGCCAGACTTGAAACAATCAAATCGAAACTATTGTCCTCGAAGGGCAGGGCGCTCATGTCGCCCGTGTGCAGCTCGATGCGTTCGGCCACTCCCTCGGCTACCGCGTTGCGCCTGGTTGCATCGGCAGAATTACCCGATTGGTCGAAGCCGCGCCACAAGTCCACGCCCACGGCTCGACCTGTGGTGAGACGTTGAGCAGCCATAAGAAGAACTGCGCCTCGACCGCACCCCATATCGAGAATGCGTTCGTCACCTCGAAGATTTAACTGGTCCAGCAATTCGGCCCAAACCAAAAACTTGCCGCGAAGCGTGAAGTGCAGGTAAAGCGCGGCGATCATGAAGACGAAGAACACCGCAAAAAAGAACCGGAAGCGTCCGGAAGTAACCGCCTCGTCGATGGCGAGTGCCAGCTCCAGGAAGACCAGGAAGGAGATGAAAGCAAACGCATATGGGGCGTCGATCCCGTAGGATCCGCGTCGTGGAACATACTGGGACATGTTAGGTTCTCTCGGAAACGGATAATATTCTGCCGTCGAATGTACCACTTCTTACACCTGGCGGCGCGGGTGAATTTGGGAGGCACGCCCCTGAGGTACTCCGAAGGGCGTGCGGATCAAACCTGCCGGACACGCTCTCTTCACAAGACAAAAAAGGGGACGTTCATTCACGATGAACGTCCCCCTGTGTCGAGAGAACAGGACGGCGATTGAACTTTTTCTGGCGGGAATCCAGGGCTGGGATACAGGGTTGAGGCGGGAAATCGGATTACAATGCCAATGAGGTAGGTGGTTGCGGGACCGGGCGCAATACGTCCGTGATCTGGGATACGAGCCACAGTCCGACGGCTGAGCCAACGAGCGCTACGGCGAATAATCCGAAACCCATGAGCGGCCCCCCCCTTAAGTTAAGCGTCGACTTCAATATCGCCCTGGACTTTGGCCTGGCAGGCTAGGATGTAGCCCTCGGCTTTGTCTTGATCGGTCAGCGCATCCTCGACGGCCATTGTCACCTGGCCCGAGACCAGCTTAACGCGACAGGATGCGCATGTGCCGGAACGGCAGGCGTTGTCGATGGAAACACCGGCCGTATCTGCCGCGTCGAGTATCGTCGCATCGACCGGGACGGGTGCGGTCACGTCGGAAGCCAGGAAGATAGCCCTGCCCGCGATCTCCTTTGATCCCGCATCCTTCGTGGTCGGGTTGCGTTTGATCGTCCCGAACGCCTCGGTCTTGATTTGTCCATGGGGGACGCCGAGCGAGACAATTGCGGCCTTGACCGCGTCCATCATCGACGGAGGTCCGCAGACATGCACCCGATGGGCCACAAGATCAGGCACGGTCGAACCAGAGCAGCGCCGATGCCGAAACAAGGGCAACGGTAATAGAAAGGACAATGATTGGCTTCGTTTTCACGGGACGCGCGCAGAAGCGCCTAACGAGAACAAGATCAGCTACAGGCGGAGCGCGGCGCGGTAGCTGCACGGCGGGTCTGCGGGGAGCAGCTACCGTGACGCGCGGAGCCTGTTAGCTGCATCGCATGGTTAGGCGTTCGGCCCGCCTCGGCAACCTAGCTTTTATATCCCGGAGGAACCGAGAAAATCTCAGCTTCAGGCGAAGCCAGGTCGGCAACACCGTTCGGGTTGAGTGCCTGTGCACCGGCGACCGTGTTAAGGGACTCGCGAAGCAGCTTGATTTTGCCTCCCTCGGCAACGAGGTATCCCGCGAACAAGTGATGGATGAGACGCCCGGTCGACGCCGCGCGCGTATGGCTCAGATATTCGGCGAACACCTGATCCTTTGTGTCGATCAGGACCGTGATATTCTCGGGTTTGAAGCTGAAGCCGGGATAAAGGTTGCCGCCGACAAAATCATACAAATTCGCGATGGCTTCACGCCCCTGATGGCGGGTCGGGATACCGAGCGAATGGAGAAAGGGGAGTTCCAGCACGCCGTCCTCGGCGAACAGCTCGGCACATTTCTTGCCGTCGGGGACCGCGGCAAGAAGGTCTAACAGTAATGTTTTTGCATCAGTCATGGTCATTGTCCTCAGGAAAATTGGCGGACGCCGCCAGGGGCGGCGCAGTACGATCAGTTCGGAAAGCTGTCGCCGAACATCGGGAGCCCGCTCTTCGATCCGTCGCGCGTGGCCTCGTCCTGGATCACGTCCCAATGTTCGGCGAGCTGGCCGTTTTCGATGCGAACTATGTCGACCACGATCCAGTTTGCCGGGGCGCCGAATCCTGAAAAGCGGCCATGAAGCACGACATAATCGCCCGAGGCCACGGCCAGCCCATTTTCGTAGCGAAACTCGGCGGGCGCTGCCTTAACGAGATCAAACAGGCCTTCGCGGCCGGGCGCGATATAGGCACTGTGCTGGATATAGTCGGGCGACCAGAAGCGTTCGGCCGCGGCAAAGTCGCGTTTGTTGAACAGCGTCTCAAACGCTTCCAGCACGAAATTCTTATTTTGCTCTTCGTTGCTCATTGTCTGTCCTTCTCTTCGTTATCTGTTGGGTAGGAAAAAATATAGGCAAATCAAATTCCCGTCGCAATCGCGAGCCGGGTGGTGGTTGCTGAAAGGATGGCGCCAGCGACGCCTAACAGCCCGTTGAAAAATGGCCGCCGGCCTCCTCCGCGCCGTGATCGTTCGTTAGAATCCGTCCGTTGGTGGTTTTGGACACTCCGGCAGGGATGGAACGATGGGATTGGGACGACGGGGCGGCGAACGGCAGGAGGAACTGTGGGTCCCGGCGGCCAGGCTGCCGACATCTCCCGGTCACATCTTCTATGAGAAGCTGAATGGCCTCCTGGCCGAAGCGGGATTCGACCCCTGGGTCGAAACGCTGTGCGCTCCATACTTTGCGAAGACCGGCCGGAAGGGGATCCAAAGTGACGAACCAGGAATTTCGGCTCTTACGGAACCACGGGGCAGGGGAACCTTTGGGCATGAAAAAACCTCCCGCCGATACCCAGGAAAATCACCCGAGCTTGGCCGGAAGGTCTTCCACATCCGCGGCGGTCTGGTCCACCGGACCGCGGATTCTGTGCCACTTTCTGTGCCAAGGACTTTTGGCGTCGACGTAAGTCTAATCGGGACAACAAGACACCGTTAGAACTTTTTCTGGCTGGCGTCCAGGGCTGGGAAGCCGGGTTACGGTGGCGGATGGATGACGGTAAGTCTGTGCAGGATTGATGGTTACGCAATTGGATTGAGTACGTCGCCGTGGTTCAGGGCTGCGGCTTGTGCCACTTTTTGCGGCGGTTGTCGAATGCCGGGTAAGTTCCTTCCAGGACGTTGACGGCGAAGCTGTTGATGTCGTAATCCTCAATTGCCCCTGTCGCGTAATCGATTTTGTTGCCGTCTGACTTGTCGATCTTGCAGCAGATAATCTGGTCAGCGTCGCAGTACACCGCGAGATTCGGGTTGTGTGTCACAATCATCACCTGACGGCGGGCACGGGCCTTTCGGATGCACTCCACGAGAAGGCGCACAACGGACTCATTGTCGAGATTGTGCTCGGGCTGGTCGATGATGATCGGTATCTCTTCTGTGTCAAGCAAGAGGTAGAAGACGAGCAGCAACGCCCCTTTTTCGCCGGGAGACAATTGCGATATGTCCTTCCCACCGAGCCGAAGGTTGTATCTGATCTCAAGGTAGTCGAGTCCGAAGACATAATCGTAAAGATCGTTGATCTTCTTCTTCTCCCGTAGCTGAGAAGCTATTGAGACGGATTCCCGCGTGCCGTCACGCTCCAGGACGGAAAGCGCGTTCATTACTGCATCGGTAAAAGCGACAACCGAGTCCGTGGAATTGAGGTCATGCGACCGAAGCAGATTGCGCATTGCTGCTCGGCTCTCGTCCTCACCGTAGAACGTCCCTTTTCTTCCACGGTGAATGAAGTCCAGAAAATTGCTCTCAAAGCCGCTGTTTGCTACCGATGCATCGAACTCAAGCTGAATCGAGTGCGTGGACGTTGCTGCGTCGGATGCAATCTTCTGAACCGGTGCGTAAAGCTCTTCATAAGCCTGACGCATGGCTAGCAGTTCCGAGTGAAGTTTGCGAACAAGATCACGCCGTTCCTCTCGAAGTCTCGTCAACTCGTCGGGAATAACTTCGGTTGCTCGCTTGATGCGATCCTTGAAGTATTCAATGGTATCAGCCTTATCTGCCGCTCCGACTATCCCGGCGCGTCGGGCATTTCGGACTTCCAGTTCTTTTAGGTAAGCCTGATACGCCTTTTGCGGTGCGTCCAATCCGTCCTGGAGCTTTGAAATTGCCTCCTCGGACTGTTTCGCCAAGGTCTCTAAACCCACAACTGCTAGTTCCGTGTCGGTAGCCGCTTTCCCATCGGTCAACACCTGAATCTCCCCAAGACGGGCAGTGACACGGGTAACTGCATCAGCCAAGGGCGTCTTATTGATCGTGACACTCACTATGTCATTGATTACGAACCCTGCCTCCGCGAACTCCTCCTGATGCTCGGACACGAACGTCTTGTGTGACTCCTCAAAGTTATCGACGTGCCCCACCAGCCGATTCAACGTAGCCTGTTCGCCGACCAACTCCAGCCGTTCACCCTTCGCCTTTTCAAGATTCTCTCGACACGTATCGAGTTCCTTCCTCTTTTCGTCAATCTGCTTGATGGCTTCTTGTGTTTTCTCGTCGTTTGGGTCCTCCGGCGGCTTTTCGATGACGACGAACGGAATCTTGTCAAAGGCATCCAACTCACCTTGCTTAAGAGCAAGCGCTGTCCGATACGTCTTGAGCGTGTCGTCGCTCATTTCCTGCTCATTCCGCACAATTGTTTCGTTAAGAGCGCGAAGAGTGTGCTGAACTTGAGCAAATGCTTGTCGTCGCGCTTCAATCAGATAATCGAGCAGCTCATCGAGCGTGCCCAAACCGAGTTGTTTCTCTGCTGGGACGTGTGAGAAGATTACTTTTCGCAACTCTTTGCCGAAGTTGGTTTCGTTACCTGTGGCAATCTCATTGCAGAGTGCCTCTATGAAATGTTGCGGGAGGTATCGCACACGCTCCGGCTCTCGACCATCGGCGCTCTGGCCGAGGTTCACGACTACCGGCGTTCCGTCTGCCCACGTAAGAGTGGCAGTGAAGTGTTGCGCCTTATTCCCGGTACCTCTGAATCGGTCTTCATTGAGGAATTCCATTTTTGAGCAGTGGGAATTGCCGGCGAGTGCAAGAATGTCCGCCAGAGCGCTCTTCCCGCTGCCCTTGTTTCCGATAATGGCAATGAGTCCAGGGTTTAGTTCAATTGCCTTTCCGTGAAACCAGTGCTCGTCGAGAGTCGAGCCATCGACTTTTGCAAGTGTCAGGCTGGTGATGTACTTCGTGGGATGCTGATCTACGTGTTGCAGTTTCTGTGGTCGCGCTCCAATGTGGCATCGGAGTGCTGGTTCATGGCAGACCTGCCGTAGCCCCTTAAACGTTGGCTGGGCCTTAAGCCATGTGGCGCGCTGGCTTGGATAAACCCCATAATCAGCAACTCTGTGGGCATCGCTGCCGCTAAAAACAGGTTTGGGATATCCTCCCAAATTGTC
>Ga0137463_1000358_pt1 | contig 16362 bp, 15 predicted proteins | sample EasRivERMGT800_2_FD_102333 | JGI IMG/M metagenome (GOLD analysis project Ga0137463, IMG submission 102333) | Soil microbial communities from meander-bound floodplain in the East River, Colorado, USA - East River MetaG ERMGT800_2 | ecosystem: Environmental > Terrestrial > Soil > Floodplain ...
GCTACGCGAATAGTTCTAAAGGATTCATCACTCAGAACCGCTCACGTTGGCATCAGCATTTTTGAACCGACCACCAACAAATACTGGTATAATTACCAGGGTGATCATTATTTTGTTCCTGCCAGCAACACAAAAATTCCAACCTGCTATGCTGCCATGAAATATTTGAGAGATAGTTTGGTGGGGATTTCCAAAATGGAAAATGACACAGCAATTTTTTTTCTTCCGGGTGCTGATCCAACTTTCCTTCATCCGGATTTTAAGAATCAGCCGGTATTTATGTATTTGAAAAATGCAAATAAAAAACTTTATACTACTGATATTCGATGGAAAACGGAAGCTCTTGGCTCGGGATGGGCATGGAATGATTATAATGAAAGTTATATGGCGGAAAGAAGTCCCATGCCTGTTTATGGTAATTTAATTAAATGGATACAAGACAAAACCAATAATAATGAACCAGTACTCATCTACTCTGTTCCTGAAGTAAATTGGAAAGTTGATTTTAATATAACCCAGGGAAATAATTTTTTTGTGCAAAGAAATATTGGAGAAAATGTTTACGATATATCAGAAGGAAAAGAAAGGCTTAAAGAACAATCAGTACCATTTGCTACCAATGGAATAAAAGCAACCCTGGAGTTGTTACCTGATACAATCCATAAAACTATTGGTTTATTGCCTTTGCCCGAACTTCAAAAATTACTTCTTAATGCAACACTTCATATTAATGGAATAAAAAGCCAACCCACCGACTCCCTTCTCAAACCCATGATGCATCGTAGCGATAATTTTTTTGCTGAGCAAACTTTATTGATGGTGAGTAATGAATTACTCGGGGTAATGAATGAGGAAAAAATTATTGATACTCTTTTGAAAACAGATCTTAAAGACCTGCCGCAAAAGCCCAGATGGGCGGATGGCTCGGGACTTAGCCGCTATAATTTATTCACTCCGCAGGATTTTGTTGCCATCTTCAATAAAATGAAAAATGGATTCGGGATGGATCGCATCAAAAACATTTTTCCAACCGGTAATGAAGGCACTCTAAGCAATTACTACAAAGCAGAGAACGGATACCTGTTCGCAAAAACCGGGACACTCTCCGGTGTTGTTTCTCTCAGTGGATTTTTATACACGAAAAAAAATAAGCTGCTGATCTTCTCTGTACTTGTTAATAATCATAATAGTTCTGCAATGGCAGTGAGAAAAGCGGTAGAGAAATTTATTGAAGGAATCAGGAACAAGTATTGATAAAAAAGTATTACACAGCTTCAAAGAAATTATTAATTATTAATTTTTCATTATTCATTTACAGGAACTGTGCAGACACCAGGTATCTCCAATCGTAATTATTTTTTTCATAGGCGGAAGTGGGTTGAATTTTTTTACTCATCACTTCCGGTGTAAGAATTTTCTCATTTACAAGTTTCCTTTTGGCTTCATGAATCATTTCCTGCACAGAAGGCAACTGCATCCAGAAACGCTGGGGTGGCTCAAGACCTATTTTGTCGGCCCTCCAGGCTATAGCTGCCGGCAAAGCGTTTCCCATTGCCTTTCGTAAAATCCATTTGGTCCAGCCCTGCCTGATTTTAAAAGGTGATGAAAGTGAAAAAAGAAACTCAACCAATTCATGACTAAGAAAGGGGAGCCTTACTTCACGGCCATGGGCCATACTATTGCGATCCGCATAGCGTAATAATTCTTCAAGACCATGCATGCAGGTATTAAAATATAAAACACCGTTTAATGAAAAAATAGAAGGGGTTGTATAATAAGCCTCTTTACTTTGAAGGTGAACAAAATCTTTAGTAAGGTCTTCCTGTTTCAATGCATGTAACAGATATTGCCTTTCTAAAAATACAGAAGCAAAATCAGGAAACAGGGCAGCGATAATATTTTTGAACCCAAACTTTTCATCTACTCCCCTCTCTTTTGCTTTTTTTAACTCCCCGCTGCTTAAGAGTTTTCTTTTTATAAAAAGTTCCTGCCAGTACCATTTATAATATTTGTGATAGCCGGCAAGTATTTCATCGGCACCCTGCCCATCCAGCAAAACTTTTACATTGTTTTGCCTGGCAAGTTCAAATACTTTGTATTGCGGCAATGTGCCGGCACTGCCAAATGGTTCATCCTGTTGTTGAATTATTTTTTGAAAAAGGATGGGAATTTCATCTTCACTAATAATTGTTTTAAAAGATTGCAGTGAAAAATGTTTTGTTACTTCATCAATATATTTTTCTTCATTTTTTTCAAATCCGGGAAAAACAGCGGAAAAAGTTTTTAGTTGATTGTTTGTGGTTTGTAGTTGACAGATGGCCGCTACTATTGAAGAACTGTCAAGACCACCACTTAAGCTGGTTCCTAAAGGCACATCGCTTCTCAACCTTCTTTTAACTGATGTGGTAAAAAGTTCATTAAATTTTTCAATTGCCTCTCCATCTGAAAGAGATTCATTTTGCTCTTCAATGTTTATATTCCAATATTTTTCTATTGCTATGGAAATATTTGAGGCAAGCGTGATCCTTATAAAACTGGCAGGAGGCAATTTTTTTACATGCTCATAAAATGTTTCATCAGGCTGATTTGGATTATCAGTATAACCGATGGTAAGAAAATTAAAAAGCATCTTTTTATTGAACTCCATACCTATGCCGAGAGCCCAAAAGGCTTTTATCTCAGAAGCAAACCAAAATGTTTTCCGGTTATCATCACAGATGTAATGAAATGGTTTTTCACCCAGGCGGTCTCTTGCCGCAAAGAGTTCTTTTTCCTTTTCATCCCAGATGGTAAAAGCAAACATCCCGTCAAATTGCTGCAAACAATTTTCTTTCCAGCAATCATAGGCCGCGACAAGAACTTCGGTATCAGTCTGTGTCCGGAAACTATACCCCTTCTTTTTCAATTCATCACGCAGTTCAATGTAATTATAGATTTCACCATTATGAAGAACGGTATAACGATCCAGGTAATGAAATGGCTGAGCTGCAGATTCAGATAAATCAAGAATGGATAAACGCCTGTGGCCAAACAGAACATTTCCAGGTTGGTTTTGCCAGGAACCTTCTCCATCCGGTCCGCGATGGGAAAGAGCATCCATCATCTTTTGGAGATGCTGTTTGGAATACTCGTTTGAATTGATTTGTATAATGCCAGCAATGCCGCACATAGGTTAAAGTTCAAGATATAAATAACAGGCTCCCACTAATCCCCGAAAGGGAAGAATCCAACCCACAGGACCTGAAGATCGGAATTGTTTTATAGAAAATATGGAAGAACTAAAGCTTGTTGTTGTACTATAGCACTGCTCCCTCTCTTTTGGAGAGGGAGCTGGAAGGTGAAGCCTAAAAATTGATGGGTAATCTTGCTTCTGTATCATCCCAGGCCATTACAAGTTCGGCGCCCTTGCTGATTGGTTGAAATACCATCGTAAAATATTCAAAATTTTCAGAGGTTTTTTTTATCGGGATATCAAAGTGCATGAGGTCCCTGGTGCTATCAATTTTTAAGCCCCAGGTATAAATGTCATTGTTTAAAATTATCGTCCATTTATTTTCATAAGGAATGCAATAAATAATGTACCGTCCGGCATTTATTTTTTTATCCTGTATGTTGACATTTTGAAAAAATTCAATTTCGGTAGCTTCATTGGCACCGAGCCGCCAGGGGTCGCCATACTTCAGCAAGCTGCCGAAAATTTTACGGCCTTGTTTATGAGGCCGGCTATAGATAACTCTCATAACCGGCGGGGTTCTAATATCATGGGCCATTTTTCTCTTCGAGTAATCAACCGGAAAATAGCTCATATCCATCGGCGAAACGTCTACAATGGCATAAGGATTTGCAGATCCTGTATTAACAATCGCCGTATCGGATTTTTGTTCCGGCTGATCAGAATTATTTTTTTCATTCTTATCTCCACAGGAGATAAAAAATATGGCAGAAATAAAAAAAATGTACACAGTTTTAATCATCATGCATTATTTTATGCTAATAGGCAAGCTTGTTTTTATGTTGTCCCAGGCCATCACAAGATTACAGCCATTATCTGTTTTTTCAAAAGTCATCACCAATGCTTCGACAGATTCATTTAACTTTTCTACGGGAATAGATGTTCTTAAAATATCTTTTTGGGCGTCATATTTAAAAGCTCCCCAGGTATCAAGGTCTTTATTTAAGATGATTATCCAGTTATCGGGATTTGGAATAGCATATAATGTATAGCGGCCCTTCGGTATTTTGTTTTCGCCAATTTTCACATTTTTATAAAATTCGATTTCGGTTGCCTCATTGGCTCCCAGGCGCCACACTTTCCCATATTCCACAAGATCGCCAAAAATAATCCGTCCATTTTTTTGGGGGCGACTATATATCACTCTCATCAAAACAGGCTCTGTTGCTTTATCCTGAATTTTTAAAACCGGGTAGTTATTGGGATAGTAACTTACATCCATGGGTGATTTATCAAGGGGAGGAAGATTATTGGATTGCCCCTGGCAAAATAAAGCACTGATAAGAATAAAAGTTAAGGGGGTGAATCTTTTCATAAAGGGCTCAATTTTTTGAAAGAGCAAAAATAACTGTTTGAGGTTGCATGGAAAAAAGTTACGGTTCTGAGTTACAGGTTACAGGTTAAGCGGATTTAATGTTCTATTATTTCCTCATACATTGTACGGGCAAATAATTTCAGATCGGGGAAAAAACTTTGGTAGCACTGAAGCAGGGTTTTGTAATGTTCTTCAAATAAAGAAGCAGCCGTTTCACTCTCTGTAAGGTAACTGGCTCTTCTTACAACTCCCTCAAAACTTGATTCGGTTCCCCACCTGTTGCGATAATTGTATAACCAGTTCTGCATTTTCATGTAAGGAAACATGCGTTGAAAATGTTCAGGTAAATAATTTATGTGCTGATCGAGGACGTCATAAACCTTTTCTGAAAAGTCCTGCAAGCTTTCCTCCGTAAATTCATCAGGATCTATGGCTAAAAAATGATCATATACTACATCAACAAAGGCGCCGCTATATAACCGATAGCAAGGCCTGAAAATATTCTTTGCCATTTTTGTTACTTCGTGAGTATCTGTAAAAGTATCAATGGCACGATGCAGAACAATCCCCTTTTGAATACCCCCTGGATAACTAAATTTTTTTTTGCCTTTTACAAAATCGCTTATGAGATTGCCCACTAAAATTTCTTCGTGGTTAAAAGAAAGATATGCGTGGGCGAGGTAATTCACAGACACAAGGTACAAGGTTCAGGATACAAGATAAAAATGCGCAAAGGTCTTATCAGCTCGTCGAGTTCAATGATTTTTGTTTTTTGTAAAGACGGTACGAATAAATTGCCGGAATAAGTACTACTGTAAACATAATCGTAAAAAATGCTACCATGGAAGCCACAGGAGGAAGCAGTAAACAGATTACAGCAATAAAAAGCCCGCCGACAAACCAAAGCTTCCCTCCAAGCAAATGTGTTTTTCTCCAGTTATCTTCATTTTCCAATGTCCACGGCAAACGAAAACCAGCAAAATAATTGGGTTTTATATTATGCATATAATTGCCGATAAATGCGAACAACAGCCCTACGCCAGCGAGGATTAAGCGTGTGCTGAATATTATTTATCTTATCCAACTTTTTTAAAAAAAATTTTGTTCATAATCGAACGATGACACGATGAATGGTAATTATAAATGCCCAGCGGTTAAAATCCCTATCTACTGTTAACAGGAATTAACACTCACCACCGCTAATCATAAATGAGTTGCGGCAGGGTGTAACCTGTAATACTTTTGGTGCGTCAAACAGTACGAATAAACAATTACAACATAAAATCAAAAAAATTAGAACAGTTATGAAAAAGATTATGATGATGCTTGGAATGGTGTTCACACTTAGTACAGCATTTGCTTTTACAGGTGAAGAAGCAGTAAACAAACAGGCTTTAAATGCGTTCAAAACTGAATTTGCAGGCGCAACAGACGCCACCTGGACAGTAGGTAGTGATTATTATAAGGTAGACTTTACTATGAATGATCAAAAGTTATTTGCTTTTTATAATGCCGAGGGCGGATTTATGGCGGTTACGCGATATATTTCTTCCAACCAGTTGCCGCTTAATTTACAAAGCAGTCTGAAAAAATCTTACAGCCATTATTGGATCAGTGACTTATTTGAAATGGCAACCAATGATGAAACAGGATATTATGTTACAATTGAAAATGCAGATACAAAAATTGTTCTGAAATCAACAAATGGAAGCGACTGGTCTGTATTTCAAAAAAGCAAGAAAGCATAGCAAGCTGGTTTTGGTGTGTGGTAAACAACCCCGCTATCCGGCAAATCGGAAGCGGGGTTTCTCTTTACGAAATGCATTAAAAGATATTATTCGTTAATTCTATTAACAACGAACTCCGCCAGTCCTAATTTACTTGTGTCAGGCTGTAACATAAAATAGCTTTGTGTCGTCAAATTATTAAATCAAAAATTATTAATCATTAAAACCTTAAACCATGAAAAAGCTTATCATTGGATTAGCCGCAGCATTAACCTTAATTTCTACAACTGCCTTTGCGGGAGAAAAAGAAAAATCGAATCCGGCATTAGCAACCTTTCAAAAAGAATTTAAAGAAGCTACCGATGTAAAATGGCAGGAAGGAAAGGACGTCATCATGGCGGCCTTTGTTCTAAACAATTTCCGTGTTGAAGCTTACTTCAGTTATGCGGGTGAGCTGCTTGGCACAGCAAGAAATGTTTTATTCAATCAATTGCCATTAATGGTAATAAAGGAAATTAATAACCGCTATGGATCAGTTCCGGTGTATGAAATCACAGAATACACTTTAGGCACAGACACATTTTACAACATGACGGTAGAATTGGCAAACAAAAAACTAAAAGTGAAAGCTACAACGTCAGGAGAACTTTCAGTAGAAAAGAAAATAAAAAATTAAGCAGTTCTTTATATAAGCCTACAGTTGAAAATCCCCCGGTTTTCGGGGGATTTTATTTTTTTTCCTCCTCCATATCCCTCTTCACAAGTGTAGAGAGACACTACTCTTTCTTTTCAAATCCTTTACTTTTGCCACCTAACATTTTTAAGCATGAACAAAGGACCCGTTTCACAATTCATCCTGCATCATTATCGTCATTTTAACGCAGCCGCATTGGTAGATGCAGCAAAAGGTTATGAACAACATTTGCTTGACAGCGGAAAAATGATGGTCACACTCGCTGGAGCTATGAGCACGGCAGAACTTGGTGTATCGCTTGCTGAAATGATACGACAGGGAAAGGTCGATATCATCAGTTGTACCGGCGCTAATCTTGAAGAAGATATAATGAATCTTGTAGCCCACTCTCATTATAAAAGGATTCCTGGTTACCGGGATCTTACTCCCGAGCAGGAGTGGGCGTTATTGGAACAAGGATTGAATCGTGTTACGGATACCTGCATTCCCGAAGAAGAGGCGTTCAGAAGAATTCAGCACAATATTGTAAAGCTTTGGAAAGATGCCGACACAAAAGGTGAACGATTTTTTCCGCATGAGTTTATGTACAAACTTTTGCTGAGTAAGGTAATGGAGAAAGACTATGAAATTGATCCCAGGGATAGCTGGATGATCGCTGCGGCAGAAAAAAATTTGCCGATCGTTGTCGGCGGATGGGAAGACAGTACCATGGGGAATATTTTTTCTTCCTACATTATAAAAGGTGAAATGAAGGCAACGACCATGAAGAGCGGCATTGAGTATATGGTTTGGTTGGCCGGTTGGTATAGAAAAAATTCTTCGGGAAAAGGAATTGGTTTTTTCCAGGTCGGCGGGGGCATTGCCGGTGATTTTCCCATCTGCGTGGTGCCCATGATGTACCAGGATCTTGAATGGCATGATGTTCCTTTCTGGAATTATTTCTGCCAGGTTTCTGATTCAACTACTTCCTACGGCTCTTACTCAGGTGCAGTACCCAATGAAAAAATTACATGGGGTAAGCTGGATATTAAAACGCCAAAATACATTGTAGAGAGCGATGCTACTATTGTAGTGCCACTGATCTTTGCGTGGATCCTGGGATGGTAAATTTCTTTAGTGGAGCTAAGAACAAATCTTCTACATATTCCTCTTCGCTCCTTCCCAGGCTCTGGCAGGTTTCAATGCGCTGATTAAATAACTGATGATGATAATTCTCACAATAATGCCTCCAATAGCTCCCCTGAAACCCGAACCCACTATGGCCAGGATCCATAAGCCGATAAAAACTGCCAGCCCAATGATAATTGCCGTGTAAGGTTTTTTCTTTGTCCAAAGAGCAAGCCCAACAAATATTGCTGCTTCAACCAGGGCAATTCCAACCAATACGGGTGTAAACGTTAAGCCAGTAAGCTCAATAGAAATAAGTTCACCGATAAACGTCAATACTGCGGTTACAAATAATGCGTTTCTTGCTTTTCTCACTCCCGCTTCATATCCCTGTAGTTCTAGTTGTTTTAAACCATCGTAGTAGTCGGCAATTTCATTTTCAGTTCCTGTGTTTTGGTTTAATGCATTCTCATTTTGATTTTCCGCCATACCGCTGAATTTTGGTTAACTAAAGTAATTAAAAAAAATGTCTAAGGATCGTTTAAGCGGGATAATGAGCAAGCTGAATAATATATTAAAGAAGATCAGCAATATAAGAGACGCTCACTCAAAATATGAAATAAAAAAGAGGCTGCATGAAAAGCCAAAAAAATACTTTTGGGGCAACCTTTAAATCTTTTAAAATCCTCTTGGTGTTTCCAGAGGTATATCTCTCTTTAAAATATCATTCCTGTTTGCCATCTCCCAGGCTGTGTAAAAAACCAATTGCGCTCTTTTAGCCAACAGGTCATAATAGATTTTATCAGGTGTATCGGTGGGGCGATGATAGTCAGCGCCAAGCATTCCATCATAATAAAAAATGATCGGCACTCCTTTACGTGCAAAATTGTAGTGATCACTGCGGAAATAAATGCGATTAGGATCTTTAGGATCATTGAATTTATAATCAAGCTCAAGCTTTGTGTATTTATTATTTGTGGCCTCGCTTATCGTTTTCAGATCAGTACTTATTTTGTCATCTCCTACTACATATACATAGTTTGTAGAGTCCCCCTGCTTACGGGTGGCATCAATACGTCCAATCATGTCAATATTCAGATCTACCGTTGTCTTCTCCAAAGGAAAAACAGGATGATTAGTATAATACTCAGAACCCAACAATCCTTTTTCTTCTCCGCTTACTGTCATAAACACCATTGTCCTGCGTGGGCCTTTGCCCGCAACTTTTGCTTTGGCAAATGCTTCAGCAATTTCTAAAACACTTACGGTGCCCGATCCGTCGTCATCAGCGCCGTAATAAATTACAGTATCGCGCTTTCCTAAATGATCGTAATGGCCTGTTACAAAAACATACTCATTTTTCAAATCGGATCCTTCCAAAACACCTAAAACATCACTGCTCTCAAGAGTATTAGACGCTTTAGTAAAACTTAGCGTGACAGTAGCAGAATACGTCTTTGGTTCAATAGTTCCTGCTTTTGCCTTTGCATAATCCTCACCCATTACAGACCTTGCAATATTTTCAGAAACCTGGAACTGATTGGGACGTACTACTCTTTGGAAGGCGTTCAGGTACATGTTGCCTCGTATATTTGTTTTTTGCTGACGCGGAAAATTATTACCAATCACAAGAACCGCGACGGCTCCATTTTTTTGGGCGGCATCAATTCTTACAAACTGATTTGCAAAACCTCCTCTGCCCTGCCCTTGATTTTGAGGGGCCAGCATCAGGACTACCTTCCCGCGAACATCTAACCCTTTGTAATCATCCCTTGTTGAATCACTAATTCCATTGCCAACAAAAACAACTTCTGAAAAATGATACAAAGCGGGATTATTTTGACCCACATTTACAGTAAAATCTTTGTCAAGTTCAAAACTTTTTCCATTCACTTCAACAGATGTATTGATCAAAGAATCCTGGTAAACTGCATAAGGTAACTGGTAATTTCCATTATTACCCGGTGTTAATCCAAAAGATTGAAACTGGCTTTCGATATAAGCAGCCGCTTTTTTTTGTCCCGGTGTTGCTGTTTCTCTTCCTTCCATTTCTTTGCCGGCAACGATGTACAAATGTTTTTTCAGATCATCAGCGGTGATTGTTTTTGCAAAAGTGACGGGATTTGTTTTTTTCTCCTGCTTTTGCCGGGCAGGTTGCGCTAATGCAATTATGGAAGGCAGAAGGTATAAAACAATCAACAGTTTTTTCATGTGCATTAAAAATTTAGAAATAATTCCAAACTTAATGGAAAACAGAGAGAGAAAAATAAAGAATTGATAAACGGAAGGTTTTCCGTGATTCAGATCAAATCTAAAATTGTAAATCCTGTTTCTGAAATTACCGGCAGGCAATTTTTTCAACTCTGACTTCATGGCGGCCACCACCCTCAAATTCTGTATTCATAAATAATTCCACCATTTTTTCAACATCACCTTCACGGACAAACCTGGCAGGAATGCAAATAATATTTGCATTATTGTGCATTCGGGATAATTGGGCAAGTTCTTCGCCCCAGCAAACGGCGGCGCGTATGCCCTGGTGTTTGTTGGAAGTAATCGCTACACCATTTGCACTGCCACATAATAAAATGCCGAATGAAGCATCGCCGGTCTCCACCGCAGTAGCTACCGGATGTGCAAAATCCGGATAGTCAACAGAATCCTTTGAATGTGTTCCAAAATCATGGTAAGAAACCCCTTTTGCCTCCAGAAAAGAAATCAGGTCCTCTTTATACTCAAATCCTGCATGATCACTGCCAATGGCCACGGGTTTGCTCTTATCAAAATGAGTTTGCATAAATCTGAATTAAAAAATTAATAATTCATAATCTAAAAACAAAGTTACATAGACTCTTGCGAGCATTATTCATTTTTAATTCTTAATTACAATTAACTCCACTCTTTTGCTTCTTCTTTTGCCCTGGCCCTGTTGATACGGCTGGCGATGATTATGCTTGCTTCATACAAGGCATACAGAGGAATAGTAACAAGGGTGAGGCTGAATGGATCAGTTGAAGGAGTGATAATGGCAGCCGCAATAAGAATAACAACAAAAGCATGCCGACGATATTTTTTTAGAAACCGGGCAGTAATGACTCCAATTCTTGTAAGCACCATTACCAGTAACGGCATTTGAAATAATACACCAATACCAACGGTAGTATAAACCAGGTTTTCTACATAATCAGAAAAAGTTGGTTTAATCTCGATCAGTGGACTAAGTGAATAAGAGAAATAAAAATTTACCATGAAAGGGGTAAGTACATAATAACCAAATCCCACTCCCAGAAAAAACAAAACTGATACCCAGAAAATAACCCCTCGTGTTTTTTTAATTTCTTTTGGTTTTAATGCAGGGCTTACAAAACGCCAGAATTCCCAAAAAACATAAGGAAAAGCAATAACAAATCCACCAACAAAGGCAACCGTGAATGAGGAAATAAATTGACCCGTCATGGCTGTACTGATAAAACTGACCTTGGTACCGGCCATACACAATGTATTTCCGAGGCCAAAAAAATGGCCAGCCTTGCATAGCCACTTGTAAGTAATAAAATTATCATGCGCCGGAGCCAGCAATATTTTGTCAACAATTTCCCGGACATACACAAAAACTCCAATAGCACCAATTAGAACAGCAACAACAGCACGGATAATATGCCACCGTAATTCTTCGAGGTGATCGATAAACGACATTTCAGCCGCAGTATCCTTGTTTCGCCTGTTTAAAAAATCAAGTAATGCCATTGGAAATAAAGTGGAGCAAAGATAAGAGTTACGGGTTGCGCGTTATCTGTTACGGGTTTTTTACTGTTGAAGAATATTTTTATTTGGTCGATTAACACGAAATTAGTGACCCGCAACCGGATTATTTTAATTTCTTCAGTTTTACAGTTTCAATACGGGTATCACTGACGTTGATAATATCAAATTCATAATCTCCGATAATGATGCGTTCTTTCTGACGAGGAATTGTTTCATGATAGTTGATGATGTAGCCCGATAAGGTTTCTGATTCAGTAACGGGAAGATCAAAATCATATTTTTTATTCAGATAATCTACTTCAAGACGGCCTGAAAAAATATATTCTGTTTCCGAAAGTTGTTTTTCTATAAACTCTTCTGCGTCATATTCGTCTTCTATTTCTCCAAAAATTTCTTCAAGTACATCTTCCATCGTAATGATGCCGGCAGTGCCCCCAAATTCGTCTACCACCCAGGCTATACTTTTTCTTTCTTTTGTAAACTTACTTATGAGATCAGCAGCACTCATACTTTCAGGCACAGCAGGAATGGGTAATAAAATGGACTGCATATTCGGCGGGTTTTTAAAAAGATCAAGTTGGTGTATGTAGCCAATAATATGATCAATATTATTTTCAAAAACTACCAGTTTGCTAAGCTTTGTCTCTACGAACCTTTTTCTTACTTCCTGCATGGAAGCATTATGATCTATCCCGGTGATTTCCTTACGAGGTACCAGGCATTGCCTGATCTTTATTTTTGGAAGCTCCAAAGCATTTTCAAACAATCTTGTATTTAATTCCTCCCTCTCATCGCCCATATCATGGCTTTGTTGAAAAAGCTGGTCAAGATCATTACGATTCAATGCAGCTTTCTTCTCATTATAGCGGACATTGAACAAGTATTTTAAAAGCCATTCAGCCAGTTTGATGAGGGCTGAAGCAAGAGGATACAACATTTGGTAAAAAAAATCAATAATAATTGCAAATCTGTTGAGCCAGGCATTGCTGCGTGCTCTGAATATAGCCCGTGGTATAAATTCGGCAAAGATGATAACAACAAATGTGGCAATGATGATTTCAACAAATATGTCAATTGTTCCGGGTATTTGCTGATTAATTTTTCTTTCAAGGTAAACCCACGCCGGTCTCATTACAGTAGAAACCTGCAAACTGAAGAACACTAAAAAGATATTGAACCCAACAAGGGTGGTTCCTAAAAAACGAACCGGGGATTCAGTGAATTGGCCCAATAGCTTACCAGCGGTGGTTCCTTGTTTCTTTTTTAGTTCAATGCCCAAACGGTTGGCACTGTAAAAAGCCATTTCAATGCCTGCAAAAAACCCCATCAGCAGCAATGTAATCACAAACCATATAATAGTTTTGGCGTCAAACATTGACGTAAAGATAACTCTCCGCTTACACACCTGCCCAATTACAATAATTTTTTTACGGTGCCAGGAATGAAGAATAAAAGAAACTATTGATGTATAAACTCTTTTACAATTTTTTCAGCTTCTTTACAAGCCCTGTCAAACTCATCGTTTACAATTACTTTATTAAAACTATGCTTAAAAGATATTTCATAGCTGGCTTTGTTAATCCTCGCCTGAAGGCTATCGTCCGATTCGGTGCCTCTCGATTTTAATCTTTTTTTTAATTCTTCTACCGAAGGAGGTTCCACGAAAATGCTAAGACTGGTTTCCGGATATTGCTGTTTTACATGGATGGCTCCCTTTACATCAATATCAAGTAAGGGAATTTTGTTCATGTTCCATATTCTTTGTACCTCGGATTTTAAAGTGCCATAATATTTTCCTTCGTAAACCATTTCCCATTCTACAAATTCATCATGCTGAATTTTATCCTTAAATTCTTCCTGCGAAATAAAATAATAGTCTGTTCCATGTTTCTCAAGCCCCCTGGGTTCACGGGTAGCGGCAGAGATGGAAAAGCTTAATTGCGGAATTGTCTTTAACAAGTAATGAGTAATGGAAGTTTTACCTGCCCCCGAAGGAGCAGTAATAATGATGATCCTGTTTTCAGATGCCATGTGCAAATATGGGGGAAAAACCGTTTATTTATTCTTTACCTGGTTTTGTTCATACCAGGTATTGTATTCCCGAATAGATGATAAGTTAAAAATGCGAAATAATTAATAAAAGAAAAATTTTCTTCATTGGCTTTAATTTAAATTGTGCTTTAAGCTCTCTTTATTTCTGCCCCTAATTTTCTCAGCCTTTCATCGATATTTTGATATCCCCTGTCAATCTGTTCAATATTTTGAATTACACTTTTTCCCTCAGCACTTAATGCAGCTATCAGTAATGCAACGCCGGCTCGTATATCAGGGCTGCTCATGGTAATACCTCTCAATCTCTGTTCCCGCTCCAAACCAATCACCACAGCACGATGAGGATCGCATAAAATAATTTGTGCTCCCATGTCAATCAGTTTGTCAACAAAAAATAACCGGCTTTCAAACATCTTCTGGTGAATAAGCACACTCCCTCTTGCCTGGATGGCTGTTACCAATACGATACTAAGCAAATCAGGCGTAAATCCGGGCCATGGATGGTCATAAATCGTCAGTACCCCCCCATCAAGATATCGATGTATTTCATATATGTCCTGTGAAGGGATATGAAGATCATCATCTCTAAAATTCATTTGAATACCGAGCTGTTGAAATTTTTCCGGAATAATCCCTATATGATCAAGCCCTGCATTTTTGATCGTAATATCACTCTGCGTCATAGCTGCAAGGCCGATAAAAGAACCGACTTCAATCATATCAGGAAGCATCCGATGTTCTGTGCCTCCCAGGTAATTTACTCCTTCAATCTTTAACAGGTTACTGCCAATGCCTTCAATCTTTGCACCCATGTTATTCAGCATTTTACAAAGCTGTTGGATGTATGGCTCACAGGCGGCATTATAAATCGTTGTTTTTCCAATTGCCATAACCGCAGCCATAACAAGATTAGCAGTACCCGTAACAGAAGGTTCGTCCATTAATAAAAAACTTCCTTTCAGATTCGGTGCCAGCAAATGAAAAAATCCATCCTCAGTATGATAGTTAAACGAAGCTCCAAGCCTTTCAAAGTTTACAATATGGGTGTCCAGTCTTCTTCTTCCTATCTTATCACCACCGGGTTTGGGAATAAATGCTTTTCTGAAACGTGCCAGCATGGGGCCGGCCAGCATTACAGAACCCCGCAGCCTGCCGCTTTTTTTTCTGAATATTTCGCTGTGTAAATAATCAATATCAACATCATTAGCCTGGAAAGTACATGTATCCTTTTGGGTCCTTTCAATCTTCACATTCATTTCAGCTAATAATTCAATCAAAAGATTTACATCAAGAATATCCGGAATATTACTGATGGTAACTTTTTCCGGTGTAAGTATTACTGCGCTGATAATCTGCAGTGCTTCATTCTTTGCACCCTGGGGAATGATTTCTCCGGCTAATTTTTTTCCGCCATTAACTTCGAAAGAATACATTGAAATTTGAAAATTTGTACCGAAGGTATCCCTTCGGGAAAAATGTGATAATTTGAAATAGTAGCCACAAGATAAACAGAAAAGATTTTTAAAGAAAAAGGCTGGCATGTCTCAACACACCAACCTTAAACGATAAGCTTCAAACCTCAAACGGTTTAATATCTTTTCTTTTTAAACTGTCCCCCGCCACCGCCACGATCATTGCGATCGTTACGATCATTACGACGACCGCCGCTGCCTCCACGTGGTTGAAATTTTCCTCTTTGCTTCCCGTAACTCCTGTTTTCCTGCTGAGGCCGGTATGCTTTTACAAATGGCGTATTGGTAAATTCAAGTTGTCCTTCAGTTATATTTGTTAACTCACTTTGTATTGCATCATCATGTACAAGCTCCTTATGCCAGTTATTATAGGCAAGCTTCATGTAGTAAGCAATAGCATTAGCAAAACCCAATCTTTTTTCAGGATTGTCTTCCTTTAAAGCTTTGTCAATTATAATTTCAAGGTTTTTACCAAGATGCGAAAACCTTGGATGACGTTTTGGATACGGCAGAGGATCGGGTTTGCTTTTTAGTGTTTCCCTGGTAGGAATAGGATATGGCGATTTTACATCAAGCTTGAAATCGGATATAAGAAAAAGATGGTCCCACAATTTGTGACGAAAATCTTCTACATTCTTTAAATGAGGGTTCAAAAAACCCATTAATTCGATTACTACCTGTGCATTACGCTGGCGGTGCTCGGGATCATCAATAGTAAGCACGTACTCAATCATCTTCTGAATATGCCGCCCATATTCACGCATTACTAAGTAATTTCTCGTAGTATTATACTCCATGGAAAATTTGATTACCCGCAAATGTAGAGAATATTGGTTTAATTGTTTAACCCCCCGGGATTAAACAGGCGATATGTTATGATTGGGGTGTAAATATTAAGTTATTGAGGGGTTTGGCCAAAAAATTTGCAAAAAATAAGGGGCCCCGAACCAAGGCCCCTTTTACAAGCCACCATCCTCTTCCACCTAAGAGGTCATTTA
>Ga0137463_1000359_pt1 | contig 16315 bp, 12 predicted proteins | sample EasRivERMGT800_2_FD_102333 | JGI IMG/M metagenome (GOLD analysis project Ga0137463, IMG submission 102333) | Soil microbial communities from meander-bound floodplain in the East River, Colorado, USA - East River MetaG ERMGT800_2 | ecosystem: Environmental > Terrestrial > Soil > Floodplain ...
AATTACGAAACCTAATTGGTTATCGTCTCTCTTCAACTTTGCGAAGATTTTTTCTATCGCTTTTCAGCACCCATGCCTTTTACATAAAAACTCCTCCCGTCCTTCGTGCATTAACAAGGCAAAAACTCTCAGGAGGGACTCGTCGGTTTCAATGTCACTTCTCATCCCATAAATCAAATTTCAGGAATTCCAGGTAATCCTTCACTACATAGCCAGCATGCTTTCCGGAGATATAGAATCTTGCAGAGCTATGCAGGTAATCGATGGGGCTACTGGCCAACTTCCATCTTTCTGTACATGGATTGTTGTGTATATAGTTTAACTTTTGCAAGACAAACTTTTCGGTTTTGCATTCCTTCACATCGAATGAATCTTCCCATACTTCATGCTTCTGTCCACCCGGGGCCTTGCCGGCCACTCTTATGCTGCTGCCTTTAAAAGAATGTCAGGCAGAACCCGGGCAATGATACTGCCCGATCGAAATCCCAATTGTTGTGCGTAGTTTTAGTTTCCAAGTAATACAGGCTGAAAATGGAAATATGCCGGTTCGCTAATCCAGATAATCCGGCGGATATAACTTCTGACCGTAGTTTTCATCGATCCCTTTTAATTTTTTCTCGACTTCAGGGGTCATTTCGGGTGGAAGAAAGGTACCCGCTGCTACCGACCTGCCTATTTCCTTAAGAATTTTTTCTCCACCTCTGGAACCAATGCACAACATGTGCTCTATCCTATCAGTTTTTTTTTAAACATATGAATCAAACCGCTTTTAGGTATATTCACGGACGAACCTTTTTCAGCTTTGTAAGTTTCATTCTCTGTTTTTACTTCAATTTCCTCTTCCATTACATAAAAAGCTTCATTGAAGTCTGCATGTGAGTGAGGGTTAGGTCCGCCATATTAGCACACCTGGTTGGGCGATAAATCAGATTTTTAAAACAATTAAATTCATCGAAGATTGAAGCAACTATTTACGAGAACGTTTTCGTAAAAACAAAGTGCTAACAAAATACAAATGCGGAGATTGTTTCGAAGAATAATTAATTTTCAACTTGTCATCTAACAAGTCAACCTTTGCCACATGCGTAAAAAAATTTTTTTGCTGAGCCTGCTAAATCTTGTCATTATTAATGGACGTGTTTTTGCTCAATCAGATTATGTCGGAAATTCTTTTCAACCTCCCCCTCATCCGAGGATTTTGCTTTTTAAAGGCGAAGAAAATACATTAAAGAAAAATGTTAGCGCGAATGCGACATGGAGTAAGATACACCAGGCTATAATGAATGAATCCGATAATTTAATAACAGTTGCTCCTATTCAACGAATCCAGATAGGACGCCGTTTACTGGATAAATCAAGGGAAGCTTTGCGCCGGATGTTTTTTCTGTCTTACACTTATCGTATAACAGGAAACCCAAAATATGCAGAAAGAGGAGAAAAAGAATTGTTGACTATTGCAGGATTCAGCGATTGGAACCCTTCACATTTTTTAGATGTAGCAGAAATGACGATGGCTGTTGGCATAGGCTACGATTGGTTATATAATTATTTATCTCCTGCTTCAAGAGCCGTCATTAAAGAAGCTATTTTGAAAAAAGGGTTAGAGCCTTCTTTGGATTCAAAATACAATAGCTGGCTAAAAGTTGAGCACAATTGGAACCAGGTATGTAATGCCGGTATGACCTATGGCGCTATAGCTATTTATGAAGACGAACCGGCATTGGCAAAACAAATTATCAATCGTGCTGTGGACGCTGTTGTATTGCCTATGAAAGATTATGCCCCGGATGGAGGATATCCTGAAGGTTATGGTTATTGGGGCTATGGTACCAGCTTTAATGTAATGTTCCTTAGCGCTATTGAAAAACTCTTTGGAAAAGATTTTGGCTTAAGCAAAATGCCCGGATTTTTACATACAGCCCGTTTCCTTGAAAACATGACCGGTACAACAGGGAAACCTTTTAATTATTCTGATGCAGGAGATAATGGAGGACTCCACCCGGCCATGTTTTGGTTTGCCGCCAAAGCGAAGGATCTGTCCTTATTGTGGGCAGAAAGAAATTATTTAAATGAAAATCCACAGAAATATATTAATGAACGTTTGCTGCCTGCAATTATGCTATGGAGTAATGGTGTTGATATAAATAAAATCACTCCGCCAACATCAACCATGTGGGTAGGCCAGGGCAAAAACCCCGTCGCTTTAATGCGTACATCCTGGACAGATACAAATGCTATTTATGTGGCAATGAAAGGGGGTTCAGTTTCCGTTAACCATGCACACATGGACATTGGCTCTTTTGTAATGGATGCCGATGGCGTTCGTTGGGCTATGGATTTTGGCATGCAGGATTATGAATCGCTGGAATCAAAAGGCATACAACTTTTTGGCAGAACGCAGGATGCGCAACGCTGGACGGTCTTCCGTTATACCAACCTCGTACATAATACGCTTGCCATAAACAACCAGCACCAAAAAGTAACAGGGTATGCTCCTATAATCAGTTCAGGTGCTGGTCCTTCTTATATGAATGCAGTTACTGATTTAACCGAAATCTATAAAGGCTCCGTGGCTAAAGCTAAACGTGGAATTGCTATCGCAGACAAAAGTTATGTGGTAGTTCGTGATGAGATTGAAACACTGGATAGCAGTACAACTATACGCTGGACGATGCTAACACCAGCAACAGTGAAAATTATTGGTGCGAATAAAGCCGAATTAAACCAAAAAGACAAAAAGCTAATATTGCAGGTTGAAGCACCATCAAATATTGTAATGAAAACCTGGTCAACAGATCCACCTAATAGTTATGATGCTCCTAATCCGGGAACAGCCCTGGTTGGCTTTGAAATTACTGTTCCTGCACATACAAAAGTAGTATGCAATGTAAAACTGATACCAGAAAAAGCTTTGAGTAATGCAACCAAAAAAATTCAACCTTTAAAAAACTGGAAATGAAAAATAAGTTTTTGCGAAATTCTTTTTGGTTAGTTTTTATCTTTCTTATTTTCATTTTATTTAGTTATAACTCTCCGGGTAAAAAAGAAAAGACTACTTCCACTTCTGATCTGGAAGTAATCAGGAATCGAATCATTAATGACCTGTTAGGGCCGCCTGTTAACGAGCAAAAAGTACAGAAACTTATACAATCCATTAATCCTGACGGAAGCTGGCCAGGAATAAATTATAAGGATACAACCAAGACCGGATTTCAGCATAGTATTCATTTGGAAAACATGCTCGACTTATCAAGAGCTTATAAAAAACCAGGAACAAAGTTTTATCAGAATGCCGAAGTAAAAAAAACGGTTTCATCGGCGCTGGATTTTTGGATTGCACATGATTTTATTTGCGAAAATTGGTGGTGGAATGAAATGGGAACTCCTAATTGGATGATCAATACAATGCTGGTTTTAGATGATGACTTAACTGTCAAACAAAAAACAGAAGGAGCACGAATAGCAAGCCGGGCAAGCCTTACAGGTTTCGGGGCCAGGGCAGGCGGCGACTTTGTACCTATTGCAGGAATGGTAGTTAAGCAAGGACTTTTTAAAAGAAACGACTCTATTGTACAAAAAGCCCTGAACGTGATGGCTGATCAAATTAAAATTACCACGGATAGAGGAATAAAACCTGACCTCAGTTTCCATCACCGGGTCGATAACGTAACATCAATTCATAGTTATGGCACCAATTATGTAAGCGCCTTTGCTTATTGGACCGTAAAAACAGCCGGAACAAAATATAAATTACAGGATGAAGCACTAAAACTATTAATTGATTATTACCTGGATGGCGTTTGTAAGTCTATGGCATATGGCATCTATCCGGACCCTGGTGCAAAAAATCGTGACCTTAGCAGGAAAGGCGATCTTGGTCCTGCTGGTACTGATATTCCCGAAAATCTATTAAAGTCTTCTGATTACAGGAAAAAAGAATTAGAGGAGATTATAAAAATCAGAAGGGGTGAGAAAAAAACTGAAAACACATGGAACGGCTATTATTGGTGGTCATCCTATTTTGTCCATCAACGCAAAAACTATTTTGCCTCGGTGCGAATGCATTCTTCGCGGCAAAATAATGTGGAAGAGCCTTATAATGAAGAAGGATTAAAAAATCATCATTTAGCTGACGGTTCAAACTTTTTATCACGAACAGGCAGAGAGTATATTGATATTTTTCCCGTTTGGGATTGGCAGAAAATTCCAGGAACTACTGTAGTGCAAAAACCTGCTCTCCCTCATTGGAACCAGATCGCAAAAAAAGGATTGTCTGAATTTGTTGGTGGCGTATCGAATGGAGAATTTGGTGCAGCTGCATTTGATTTTAAAAGCGTACACGATCCACTTAAAGCCCGGAAAGCCTGGTTTTTCTTTGATCATGAATACGCATGTCTTGGAGCAGGTATTAGTTCCGGTGCTGAATATCCTGTGGCAACTACATTAAATCAATGTTTATTGAATAAAGATGTTATTGTTAAAACAAAAAACCCTGCTCAAATATTGAGTAAAGGGGAACATAATTTAAAAGATGTTTCCTGGGTGCTGCACGATAGTGTAGGTTATTTTTTTCCTTCTCCGGTTTCTGCAAACATTAGTAATACTGCAGCAAGTGGTAATTGGCGGCAGATAACCCATCAATCAAGAGCCACTGAAGAACCGGTACAAAAAGATGTTTTTACTTTGTGGTTGGATCATGGGAAAGAACCGGTTTCAGCAAGTTATGCCTACATTGTCGTGCCTGGAATTTCAACATCGTCCCTGGAGCAATACAGCAAAACAAAAAACATAACTATCCTGGCAAATTCATCGGAAATACAAGCAGTGCAAAGCAGAGAGCTAAACATTAGCGAAGTAGTATTTTATCAACCTGGAAATATTAAACTGGGGAATAACATTATTCTTGCAACAAGTAGTCCTTGTGCAGTAATGGTTAAATTAAAAGGTAAAACAATCGACGAAATTTGCATTTCCGATCCTACTGAAAAATTAAGTTCGATTCAATTATCAGTGAATGTTCCGGTCAAAGCCTCTGATACAAATTGGCATTCGATATGGAATAGAGAGAAGAAAGAAAGTGCGATATCTATTGATTTGCCTGGCGCTGAAAAGGCGGGGAAAACTGTCGTTATGAAATTTGGCAAATAAAGCCTTTTTTTATTTTCTGTTTCATCATATACCATGCAGAACATATTATTAAAAAATTATTACAGCACTGCTATTGTGTTCAAATCGATTTTCCGGAATTATGAATTTTAGTTGTTAGCTTGCCCCTTTGAAGAATGCTTGTTATGGAGCCTGTTAACCTGAAAAAACTAGCACAATTATTAAATCTATCTATTTCCACTGTATCAAAAGCTTTGCGCGATAGCTATGATATAAGTAAAGAGACTAAAGAAAGAGTAATTGCTCTTGCCAATGAATTAAATTATCAACCGAACCCACACGCCAGCAGCTTACGCAGGCACAAGAGTAAAACGATAGGGGTTATTATTCCTGAAATTGCTAATAATTTTTTTGCACTTGCTATTAACGGTATTGAATCTATAGCACAGGAAAAAGGGTACCATGTGTTAATTTATATAACGCATGAAGCTGTAGAAAAGGAAGTTGCACTCATTAAGCATTTGCATAATGGACGTGTAGATGGAGTACTCATCTCTCTATCCGGCAGCACTAAAGATTATAATCATCTTAAAGAGTTTCAGGAAAGAGGTTTACCAATTGTATTTTTTGATCGTGTATATGAGCATCTCAACACGGCTTGTATTACAACAGATGATTATGAAAGCGGGTATAAAGCCACACAGCATTTGGTTGATAAAGGCTGTACTAAAATTGCTCACCTCATGTTCTCTGAGAGCACTTCAATCGGTAATAAGCGGATGAAAGGTTATGTCGATGCAATACAGGATAATGGACTTCTTTTCGATGAAAAAATGATTGTTCATTGTACTAATAATGATGAACAGGACTATAAGTTGCTGGAAAAATTATTTAAATTGAAAAGGCCGGATGGAATTTTTGCTTCTGTTGAAAGTTATGCGATTTTATGCTACGATGTATGTAATCGCCTTAGGCTTTCTATTCCTAAAGATATTAAACTCATCAGCTTTTCCAATCTACAGGCAGCAGCATTTTTAAATCCACCTTTAAGTACTATAAGACAGCCTGCTTTTGATATCGGCAAAGAAGCAGCATCAATATTGTTTAAAGCCCTGGATAAAAAAATGTTTAAATTAAAACAGGAGAATATCGTTTTTAAATCTACCCTGGTAGAAAGAGGTTCTACTTCAAATAGTATAATCAGGAAAGCGCCTCGTAATAAAAAGGTTTTTTAATTTAAGATAAGCGAGCAATCACTAAAAACGAAATAAATCTTCCTTATCGCATTTGAATCTACCGCAAAGTTCGCTAAGAATTTCGCAAAGGGGGCGCAAAGGTTATGACTTATTTACTACACGTTTAATTCCATCCTTTAACCTTAGCACATTAAAATTGATCAACAGGCTTAATTTAAACAACGGTTAATCTTAAAGCTTTCATATTTAGTATTAACAATTTTTAGTCCGGATCAGGTAGACATTCGCCTGATCAACTGGACAGGCGTTATAATAGGTGCTGCATCCACAGCAATTTCCTCTACGCCATTTTTTAAAATTCTTAAAACCTCTTCTGCAACTACCTTTCCTATTTGCGCAGGAAATTGTTCAATGGTGGTAATAGAAGGAGAAACGATAGAAGAGCGGGGGTCATTAGAATATCCAACAATCTTCAACTCGCCCGGCACTTGTATTCCGATTTCTTTTGCAAATGAAAGTGCTTCTAATGCAGTTACATCATTTGTAGCTACTATACCATCCGGGTAGGGCTTTTTAGCAAACAAACGATGCATAGTTTTTCGGGCATTCACAGCATTTAGTTCATGAAAAAAAATGTTGTCTTTTATCAGGGGGATAGCATTCTGATCCATTGCTTTTTTAAAGCCATCATACCTGTCGATATATAAATTGCAGGACCTGGGGCCTGATATATAAGCAAGGCGTTTACATCCTAACTCAATTAAATGCGATGTCGCCAAATACTCCCCTCTGAAATCATCTCCTTTTACAATACAAGCAGGATAAGGCTTTGTCGGTACACGGTCATAAAAAATAACAGGAATATTATTTTGCGTGAGAATGTCAAAATGATCAAAATCTGTAGTGTATAACGTACAGGCAACAATGACTGCTTCTACACGGGAGGCATATAATGTTTCGGCCAATTCTTTTTCCATCTCAATAGAATCATTGGATTGGCAAACGATCAAATTATAACCATGTTTATGCAAGCCATTTTGAATAATCGTTATAATCTCAGCATGCACGAACATTGAAATTCGCGGTACAATCATTCCGATCGTATTTGTTTTGTTCGTGCGAAGCCCGGATGCCATTATATTTCTCTTATACCCGACTCTTTGCACCATCTTCATTACTTTGGAACGGGTATCTACATGCACATGTGGATGATTATTTAATACACGGGAAATAGTGGCTGGAGACAAATCGAGTGCCTCTGCAATATCCTGTATAGAATTATTTTTTGGTCTGCTTTGTTTTTTCATGGTGTTTGTAAAGGATCGTAATCGCAAACATATTCGTTTTCATTATGGTTTGTTTACTCCCGTTAATTACCGTTAAAAAAATTGATTTCCTGATTCCGGCATTTTGCTTATTGCATCAAAATGGTTTTTTCGATACTTATTTTTTCTTGTTTTATATTATTTCCATTCCCGGCGTATATATTCTTTTCAAACTTGCTATGCCTTACAGCATACGTTTCTGTACCAAATCCATTATTATACTGAATAAGATTATCAGCAATATTTAAATTTTGAGAACCTTGTTGCATATATTCGGTCATTATACCGCTTCTGTCATTAGCTTCTATAAGATTATTTCTAACCAAAATATTTTTACATTCAGTGATCAAAATGCCATAGTAACCATTACGGGCTATTTCACAATTGAAATCCCATTCTGATGCTTACCATAATCAACGCGAACAGAAGTTAATACACTTCTACTCGCCATTGATCGTACTGAATCAGCAGCTCTTTTTGTATATGGTACGTTCACACCTACTGCTGAATAATGACGATAGACATATTCATAATCATCCCTAAGTATTCTTGCCTTTTCTGAAATAATGCCGTATGAATGTGGTTGCTCACCTAAAACAAAGCGTGCCGTGTATTCATATCCAAAAGCAATTCTATTATTAGCAATTGAAAAGAGATCTACACCTTGAGTAAATGCTACCTGGGCTGCGCCGGCAAACTCACCCAAACCTAATTGTACATGCCCCTGGTCCCTCGTGCTTTCCTGACACTGGCCATCTGGATAAATATATTTGAAAATGCTTCCGTTCACAGACCCGTGCAGAAAATGATCGACGGCATTTTTAAACATTTTGCGATTGTCTGTGAATATCGCTATTGCTATGATTGAGTGAATCATCGCACCATCCCAGTTGCCATTGGCCTGCGGAAAATAATACCGCATTAAAGGATAATACACCGTCATTAGCATATTGCTGAATGCATCAATATCTTTTTGCTGCCAGCCGGCATTGGTATAGCGTAAAATTTCTGCAGCGTTACAAAGAACATGACCCGTCCATGCCGCCAGCAATTTAGCGTCGTTATAATCAAAATCCCAAAGTACCGGCGACCATTCATTAAGTATTTCAATAGCTTTGTTTGCATATTTTTTTTCGTTAGTAATATACCAAAGCAATGCATAGTTATAAGCCATGCCTCCACTTTTTGATAAATCTTCCCCTCCGATATTAGGTTTGCCATAAGGCCCCCGAAGTACATGTGCATATGGTTTCACCAGAAAACCCGGGGTATCAACCAAATTTTTCAACCTGTCAAAAGCAGCTTTCCATGGTTGCTCACCTTTCAATACAAGTTGTTTCATATATGCCAGGTCAGCAGACGATTGGTTTATTCCAGGATGAATAAATTTCTGTGCAGAACCTTTTGATAATATCCCAACTGCAAAAAGCGTTAAGCTTAAACATGTAATTATCCTGGAACAGCTATTCATTCTGCTTATATTGGTTACTATACTGAGCGAGAAAATACGTCAGAGAATATTTTTACTACTACTACTCTAATTCTATTTATAAGGCATATCGTTTAATACCGATAACGGCACTTTTGTTGGTGGCCCTGTTAACTACAGAATTAATATAAATATAAGCCCTGTACTTACCGTCGGCAGTTTCTACCCAAACACCCGCTTCTGCTTTTAGATTTATAGCGTAATTAGGAGCAGAGGTAAAATTTAATTGCTGAAAATCCACGTCATCAATATAGATACCGTATTGCAGCTGCGCAAGATTATAATCCTGCAGACTAAATACCTTGATCTCTTTGGTGCTCCTGTTAACGCCCGCAGGCAATGTTATGCCCGGCAGGTATACCGTATCTGCCGCAGGAGATACGAGTGCATGATTAAAAGCACTGGTTGTAATATTTCTATATAAATATATCAGGTCTATTCTGTCGGCTTTGGTAGCAGCCGTAGCACTATTATAGATCGCCAAATCTTGTATTGAAATATAGATCATACCAGTACTATCACTAAGAACAAGGTTTCGGACGATATCCATTTTTGCAACTGTGTATGGTCCCATTTTATAAGATACTGTTTCGCCATTACTACTTTTTGCTGAAAAAGTAAATGAGACTGTTTTCCCCCGGGCTCCTTCCGGTACTACATAAAAGTAACGTAGTGTAGCGGCAGAAGTGTCTCTATTAAAAGTAACAGTTGTTTTTGTCCCACTGGTCACAGATGGCTGCGCAACAACAACACCCGAATCTGCACCATTAGGCTTAGTAAAAAATGATCTGTTTTCAAGAAAAGTTCCTGGAGCACCCGCAATAGAAGCTTCAACTTCTGCAGAAACTAATTTTCCTTTTGATGGGAGAATAGCCATTGCATAGGCAAATTCAATCGTTTGTGTGACTATATTCGGGCCCTGGGTTCTTTTAATAACATCATTTTGCAGGACATCTTTGGGAGTTGGAAGCGCGTAGTCCTGTTTTTTACATCCAACCATAAAAAGCAGTAGTGCTACCAGTAAAGATGTGTAATTAATATATATATTTCTACGTTGCATCACAATGGTTTTAAGTTTTAAAAATATTAACGCGGCTGAACCGTGATGTAAATTGTATAAGGTTTCCTTATCTCGCGGTTGCCAGAAACTACAGTGTACACCTTTGGATGTGCCAGGTCAGAAAAATCTGTCTTGCCTGTTACTTTTGGGTCCAGTTTACAATCGCTTGCCAGAGTAAATTGGGGGTAGAGGTTTTTTAAATCCGTACCGAATTGTACCGTCACCTTGATGGTCTGGGCGGTAGTATCAATTACCGCCGCTCCTACCCGTACGTTTACGAAATCACTCCCCAATAATTCAAAACTGCTTACATAACATTCCGCTCTTGTTGTGATAAGTAATCCATCTTCGTCTACCGGGTAATCTTTTTTGCAGGACAGGCATATGCAGGCTGCCAGTAAAAGCGTCCAGCCTATTGAGAAATATTTTTTCATTGTTATAATGTTTTAATTATTGTTTATTGTTGTTACACTTTCCTTATCTCCAGGGTATATTTTGGGTAAGGTTGGGGTTCTTATCCCGCTCGCCAGGTGGTATCCTGAAAATATAATCCTGCTGGTATTCCCTATCGGAAGCATTCTGGAAATAACGTGATGGTTGTGCACCCCAGGTATCAATACGAAAGACACCCGGACCACCCGGAGGTCCCCAAACCCTTTCAAGTGCCCTCCAGCGGCGGAGATCAAATCCACGCTGCCCTTCTCCTATTAATTCTACAATCCTTTCCTGTTCTATGGCATCAAAGAAAGCTTGTTTGGAGGCCGTTTTTGCAGCAGCCAATGGTGGCAGGTTGCCGCGGTGGCGGACTTTGTTGACCACATCAATGGCATCTGCCAGCGGACCGCTTACTTCGTTGGACGCCTCTGCATACATAAGGTAAACGTCTGCCAGGCGCACCACCGGCCATGCATAATCGCCATCGCTGCGTCCCTGCCCTGCGTAGTTGCGTACGAATTTGCGAAACACGTACCCGGAATTGCAACCATCGGTGTTATAAGTGATATAATTTGTTCCGCCGATATTTACTGTACCTGCCCATGTCTGATAAATGAAAGGACAGATACCGGTAGATTGAAGAGAGGCCATACCTACACTTACTTCGAAATCCCATTGGATGGTCGATTTCATTCGGTAATCACGGTTGGCATAGCTGCTCGGATTAACTGCAGAATTAAGTGTTGTTCTGGCAACATTACCCGAAGCAGGAACAGTAGGATTCATTGGGATCAGTGCAGGAGCAAAATCTCCGGTTGTTGTCAACTGGTACCTGTCTGCAATCTCGTAACGCGGGGAAACCCAGCACTGCGAACCTTCGTGTGAACGGCCAGCAAAATCACGCATTAGTTCTTCACCCTGGTTGGTGCCGGTACCACCATGTGTAAACACCATTATCATTTCAGGGTTGCCATTAGCTTTGGGTGTAAACAATGTATAATAGTTGGGAAGTATGTCTGCTTTGCCCAACGCATCTATCTGGCCGGGATCACCATTGAGGTACAGGGTTAGCGCATAATCGTTGATCACAGACTTAAAATCCGCGGCAGCAGCGGTAAAGGCGGCAGTAGCGGCAACGCTGCTTGGAGTAAAACCTTCCAGTTCGGGCCAGCCGTTTTTATTCCAGGAGCCCCAGTAGAGTTGCAGCTTGCCGCGGAGCGCAAGTGCAGCGGGTTTGGAGGCTCTTCCAAACTGTGTTGCTTTAACCGGGAGCCTGTCAAAAGCATAAGTAAAATCTGCCAGGATAGAATCTTTCACCTTCCCGATAGGGGTACGTGAAAGTTGTGCCACCGTTAAATTTTCATATACCACATTGGTGAAGTAAGGAACATCACCCCACATAGAGATGAGTTTGAAATAGGCCATGCCGCGCAACAGGGAGGCTTCTCCTTTAATTGTTTCAAGTACTGCAGTTGATGCAGTAGGGCTTTCCGCCTGCATTTTATTAACGTTGAAGATCACATAGTTTGCCCGGTTTACCACACCGTACAGGTATTTGTACATGTTATCAAACAGGCCGCCGTAGTTGGTGGGACCAAACATACCGCCTGTGTTAGAACTTTGATAAGCATCTCCCAGTCTCAGATTACCGGCGGTAGAGCTTTCACCACGGGCTCTTACATATTCGGCGTGCCCGTCAAGATAATAATCGCGGTCCCAGCATGGCCTTGCCGATGCATACAAACCCATCAGGCCGGCAGTGGCGTCAGCCTCAGTCTTCCAGAAAACATCAGGAGACAGTTCTGTAGTGGGTGGTTGATCGAGCAGGTCCTTCCTGCAGGAAGTTTGAAAGAATACACAGCCGACTAGTAATGATATTATAAATGTTGAACTCAGATTTACTTTTTTCATAATTATGAATTATGTCAGTTTTAGAAACCTAATTGAATGACTAGTGAATATCCTTTATTGATAGGATACAGGTTATTATTGTTACCAGCCTTTTCGGGGTCAAGACCGGGATAGGAAGTGATGGTTAACAGGTTCTCTGCTGAACCGGCAATACGCAAACTGTTGATACCTGTTTTTCCGAATAATTTTTTGGGAATGGTATAACCCACCTGTAGATTTTTAAATCGGAGGTAACCCATATCCTTCAGCCAAAAGTTAGTGGTAATGGTATTATTACCGCTTCCGCCAAGTCTTGGCCATGAGCCGCCGCGGTTTTCTACAGTCCATGGGTTATTCTAATGGTCCCATGTAGCCGCATAACGGGTCGTACTGAAATTCACATTATTAAATGCATTTAACCAGAAATCTTTCCTGCCTGCCGAGCCCTGGAAGTAGACAGCAATATCAATTCCTTTCCATGATGCGTAACCATTGAAACCAAAATAAGTAGTGGGCCTGTCGCGTTGAATATCCGGATATGCTCTCTGATCGTTTCCATCAATGCGCCCGTCCCCGTTTAAATCCTTTCGAAGGATATCACCGGGCTGTGCGCCTTGTGGGGTTGCATTGTACACATCTGCCCATGTTTGGGCAATGTTTGTAGCCTGATAAGCATAGACAAAGTTCCAGGGCATATTCAGGAAAATATTTGCGCCTCCGCTGGTGGCACCGCGTGCAATAAATTCATTCCACCCTTCGAGCAGGTTTTTATTATAGGAAACATTAGCGCTGGCACCATAATTAATATTGCCAATCTTGTCGCGCCATGAAAAATTGCCTTCAATACCCTGGTTCCTCACCTGTCCAATATTTGTACGGGGAGCATTAAAAGCCCCGCTCAGAAGGTTAGATAAATCCGAAGGACGGACGAGGCCCGTAGTAACCCGATCGTAATAATCAATTTCTGCTGTCAAACGGTTATTAAGCAAACCCAGTTCCAGGCCAATGTCTAATATGTTGGTTGCTTCCCAGGAGAGCACCTTATTGATCAGTTTGGTATTCACAAAGCCACGTGTCACACTATTTGCAATCATATAATTATTGGCCGCCAGTGTTGCCTGTTGTTCATAGCGCGTGATACCACTATTATTACCGAGGCTTCCATAAGAAACCCGCAGTTTGCCATTGCTTAAGAATTTATCAAGAAAGGGTTGCAGAAATTTCTCTTCTGTAAAACGCCATCCAACCGCTACCGAAGGAAAGAAGCCAAATCGTTGCCCCGGAACAAACTTGGAAGAGCCATCTACACGAAAGTTGCCTTCCAGCAGGTATTTATTAAAGGCAGTATAATTAACGCGCCCAATATAAGATTGAAGTCCTTCTGTACTTGAATTGCCGCCTGTGCTTTGTATATCTGTTAATGCTGCATCAATTTCATGAAGTGTTGGGAACAGCCGGTCGTTTCTTGAACTTCCCTGGAAACGATCATACCAGTATTCCTCACTATACACGAACAACGCAGATATATCATGGTTTTTCCTGAAAATAGTATGATAATTTAGACGTGCATTCATCAGGGTTTTATAACCCGTGTTAGTATTATTAACGATAGGCGCATTGGGTCCTACATATACGCGGCTGCCAAAAGACTTGGTTTGAAAATTATATGCCTGGCTGGGCATATTGGCATTCCAGCTAAACTGGTTATAATACGTGAGCCCGTAATCCAATGTTGCTGTTAATCCTTTCACCGGCGTCCAGTCCCAATACATACTGGTATTTGCTTCCTGACGGTCCTGCCGGGTAAGCGTGTTTACATAAACCATGTAGGGATTATATGCCTGGGGGTCTTCGCCATAGGCCATTACGCCGCCAAAATATCCTGTAGCCGGGTCATAAGGTGTGATACCCGCAATAGCATATTGCATATCAAAACCGGCCGTATTGGTAGGTGCCGGGTCGGTAAAACCTTCTTCCAGCGCATACGTAAATTTGGACCAGTTGCCATTGAATCTAATACCCGTGTTCATATTATTCCGGACCTTGTAATCAAAATTGAAACGGGCATTGTATTGTTTGTAATCGTTATTTATTTGCAGTCCCTCCTCATCTTTTATACCAACAGAAACAAAGAAATTGGATTTATCATTGCCGCCTGAAGCAGAAAGATTATAATTCTGAAAAGCGCCATCGCGCATAATGATGTTCCACCAGTCGGTATTGGGATAACGCAAGGGATCAATCATACCCAGTGCCATCCACTGGTCGATGGTGCCTTTTTTGAAAAGCTGGTTAGCAGGTAGTGTATTGGTGGCAGCGCGTCTTTGCTCCAGCGTTAATGCGCGGGGATAATCGGCCATAAATTCAAAACCTTTGGTAGGAACCTCAATCGCCATATTGCTTGTAAAATTGATAGTTGTCTTTCTCATCCCTTTACCGGATTTTGTAGTAATGAGAATGACCCCGTTGGCAGCTCTTGACCCATATACCGACGCCGAAGTGGCATCTTTTAATACAGAAATTGTTTCAATATCATTTACGTTGACCCTGTTTATGTCAACATCAGGCATACCATCTACTACTATCAGCGGGTTACTGTTATTAGATGTCCCCAATCCCCTGATGAGTAAGGTCGCGCCATTCCTGCCGGCCATACCCGTAGACTGCGTGGCAGCCAAACCCGGAACGAGGCCGCTTAGTCCCGCAGAAATATTGGGCAGGGGTCTGCCGGTGATTTTTTCATCCACATTAACCGTAGCAACAGAGCCTACCAGGTTAACTTTCTTTTGTTTTCCATACCCTACAACTATAACATCATTCAATGCAGTAATTTTTTGCTTAAGAGTGATGTTATACTCTGATTGGTCACCCACGACAGCTGTGGCTATTTCAGTATTTGTGGAGGAAAAAACAAGCGTAGCCCCGATCGCCGCATTAATTGTATAATGGCCTTTTTCATTTGTGGCCGTTGCGATATTGGTCTTTTGAACCATTACGGTAATGGCCGGTAAAGGATTACCGGATTCGTCTGTCACGACTCCTGAAATCGTTTTCATTTGTGCGACAGAAAAAAAAGGTGAGAAAGAAAATAAAAACAGAAGGGTAACTGCGAATAATAAAAAATTTATCCGCAAATAGTGAGGCGTTGGCATAAGCAATCGTTTTTCTGAGTTAAGAAATTAGCAATTCAAACTTGATGAAAAATTCTGGAATCGTTTTCAGTTTCGGCAGAAATTTTCACGAAAACGTTTTCGGATTATTTTTTTGTTGTAGAATTATTGAGAGAATTGACCCAACTGGTTTGATCAGTACAACTGTTCCAATGTGGTATATTTTTTTCACAGGAATTTGTTCTTATTAAATCGAAAAATCGCTGAATCTCTTATCTCTGTGCCATTGTAGAAATCAAATAAAAAAAATTGCCACTGAAATATTAAATCTCTGTGACGCTGTGCCCCGGGGTTATTAAATAAAAAACCCTGCTCCGTTGAGAACAGGATTACTATTCAAAAAAAACTTTGAAAAACGTAAGCCAATTTATTTCAAATCATATACTGCCCCTGACCTTCCCGCTCCATCCTTTCTCAACTACCCAGCGAAGTAAACGAAAACGAATTCTTGATAACCAGGGTCCAACGTTCTTCTTTATGATCCTGATCACAATTTCAAATACGATATATCCTATCAACACGGAGGCAATCCATTCAAGATTGGTAAAGGTCTGTTTACTGACCAGGGTCTTCCTGGCTGTAAGTCCCCAGAGATTATGAATGCTGCGAGTGGTAAAAAAACGGGAAATAAGTCTGCTGGCCCA
>Ga0137463_1000361_pt1 | contig 16292 bp, 10 predicted proteins | sample EasRivERMGT800_2_FD_102333 | JGI IMG/M metagenome (GOLD analysis project Ga0137463, IMG submission 102333) | Soil microbial communities from meander-bound floodplain in the East River, Colorado, USA - East River MetaG ERMGT800_2 | ecosystem: Environmental > Terrestrial > Soil > Floodplain ...
ACGATCGCTCAGATCGGTGAGCTGGAGGTCGTGCCGCGCCGCCAGATCGAGTTCCACGGTGTCACCCTCGAAGAAATGGATCTCGACGCAATGCTGGCCCGCCGACCGAGCGTGGTGCTCGTCGACGAACTGGCGCACACGAATGCGCCGGGCAGCCGCAACGCCAAACGCTACCAGGATGTCGACGAACTGCTGCAGGCGGGGATCAACGTCATCAGCACGCTCAACATCCAGCACCTGGAAAGCCTGTACGACGTCGTCGAACGGGCCACCGGTGTGAAGGTGAAGGAGCGTGTTCCCGATTACATCCTGGCGATGGCCGACCAGCTCGTGAACGTCGATATTTCGGCCGAAGACCTGCGCGAAAGATTGCAGCAGGGGAAGGTCTATCCGAAAGAGCGGATTGATACGGCGCTCGGCAACTTTTTCACGCAGGTCAATCTCACACGCTTGCGCGAGATGGCGCTCGAAGAGCTGGCTCACCGGCTCGACAGCCGGCGCTCCAACCAGGCTGGCGACGGGAATCAGGGGGGCTCGGAACGCGTCATGGTCTGCCTCAGCTCGGCCAGTCCTTCGGCCGAGCAGCTTCTGCGCAAAGCGGCGCGGCTGGCCGACCGGCTTAGCGCCCCGTGGTACGCCGTTTATATCCAGACTCCCAACGAGGAATTGCACCGGATTGACGCCGCGACCCAGCGGCGGATCACCAACACGCTGACCCTCACGCAGCAGATGGGAGGCACACCCATGACGTTCAAAGGGAGCGATGTCGTGAGCACCGTCGCGGCGTTTGCCAGTGAATACGGCATCACGCACATCGTGATGGGACGCACGAAACGCCCCTGGTATCGCCGCTGGCTCGGCCAATCAGTCCTCGACGGCCTGCTGCACGCTATTCCGACAGTCGACGTGATCGTCGTCGGAGATCGGTGATCGCCATCGAAACGGGAATGCTTTGCATGATCCGCCGTTCACGCCCCCGGCCGATGTCATGAGCTGGCCGACTGGCTGGGCATGGCGCATACTGGTTTCGAATGGGCACTGATCACAGTCATTTTTTTATGGAACCGGGCTTCCACATGATTCCAGCAGACTCAGCCTGTCGATGGCGATCATTTGCGGCGACGACGGTGATGTTCGTGCTCAGCTGCGGCATGTGCGATCGCGCGCGGGCCGACGAGCCGGCGGCCCAGGCCAAATTCCCCGCAACGGGCGGGCCCTGGCGGACGCCGCTGGTCAGAGTCGTCGATCTGGACGTTGGTGAAACGCAGGCCGTGACGTTGTGCAACGGCAGGAAGGTTTCGGTGAAACTGACCGGGCTCAACGAGACTCGCGACAGCGTCCGCTCAGCAGTCAGGCGGGCTGAAGTGGCTGTCGAGGTCGATGGTCGCGCCACTCAACTCGCGTCGGGGAACTACAATCTTCCGACCCGCCTCGGTGACGTGCAGATCGATTGCTCGATCACCAGCGGGGTTTACACGAATACGAACAGCGACGCCTGGGGGCTCGACAAAGCCGCCCGGCTGCGGTTGTGGCCCGCCGATTCCCCCCTGATTGAACCGGAGACATTTGTGTATCCGGTCAAACAGCGCTGGTTTGCCTCCGGAACTCAAATGACCAATGAACCCTCCTATATCGACGGCATCGAATCGCCCGCAGTCCGCAAGATCTACTACCACAGCGGCGAGGATATCGGCGGTGCGGAAGGGCTCGTCGAAGTCGTCGCCGCGACCGACGCGCTGGTGGTTTCAGTCGGGCTGGATGTGCTCGCCGGACAAGAGAACACGAAGGAACACGAGACGCCGGTCGCCCAGCGGTACGACGTCATCTACCTGCTCGACAACCAGGGATGGTATTACCGGTACAGCCACTTGTTCGAGATCGACAAGCGAATCGTCCCGGGCCGGATGATTCAAAAGGGGGACCGCCTGGGCCTCTTGGGGAAAGAAGGAGCCAGCGGCGGCTGGTCGCATCTGCACTTCGAAATCAAGAGTCGCCAACCCTCGGGCAAGTGGGGAACGCAAGGCTCATATGGTTTCCTGTGGGAGGCGTATCGCCGGCAGCACCAGCCACGGATTCAGGCGGTCGCCCGTCCGCATCACCTGATCTTCGCCGGCGAAAGCGTCCTCCTCGATGGCAGCAAATCGTGGAGCGCCGCCGGGACGATCGACCGCTACGAATGGCAATTGAGCGACGGCTCCAAAACAACCGGCGCAACGGTCACGCGAAACTATCCGCATGTGGGGGAATACAGCGAAGTGCTGCGGATCGTCGATTCGGCAGGGCGGGTCGACTACGACTTCGTGTTCGTGCAGGTCGTGAATCGCGACAACCCGCAGGATCTGCCGCCGGGGATCCACGCCGTGTACTACCCGACGTTCGGCATTCGTCCGGGTGATCCGGTGACGTTCAAGGTCCGCACGTTCGGCACGACAGACGGCAAGGAGCTCTGGAACTTCGGCGATGGAACCGACCCGGTCGAAGCCCTAAGCGACGGCAACGTCGAGCGGCACGCCAAAGATGGCTACGCCGTCACCGAACATCGGTTCGCCAGGCCGGGCCATTATCTTGTGCGCGTCGAGCGGTCAAACGCGCGCGGCGAAAAGGGAACCACGCATCTGCAGGTGCGAGTCGGCGAGGATGAGTGAAACTGGCCGGGCCCGCAGCGGCCTATGCCTCTCCTTAATTCAAATCTCGCATCGCAAAAGCAGGTTCCTTCCCCCTCGATGGGGGAAGGTTAGGATGGGGGTGGGAGGGTCAATCGACGCTCGCCCCTCACGCGGCTTTGTAGGAGAGAAACGTTGTTTAACCCCGAGCCGGGCACCGCCGCGAAGAGCGGTGGTCCGAGGCCCCAGCCTGAATGGGCGTCGCCACAGTTGAACGATGCGGCTCCGGGTTAAACGACCCGATGCAATGTCTCCCGGGTCACTGCGACCGAGTCACCCCGTCCGCGACAGCCGATAGACTGTGTCATCCTCAGCTTCGACCTGACGCAGGAACTGCATCACCGCCGGCTCAGGTTCCTGGCGGGCCGTGGGAAAGACGGGGGTCGCCGGGATCGGCGTAGTGGCGTGGATCACAGGCTCTGCCGGAACCGTCGCGCGACCGCGCGAGATCCAGGTGAGGATCGCCGGAACCATGATGATCGACACCAGGAGGCTCGTCCCCACGCCGATCGTCAGAACGAGGCCCAGGCTGTACAGACCGCGATGTGCGGCGATCATCATGCTGCCGAAACCGACCATCGTCGTCGTCGAGTTGACGAGAATGGCATTGATGACGCTGGCCGAGGGAGTATACGGTCCGGATTGCGATTGCGACCGGAAATCGTGAATGACGTGCACCCCGCCGTCGACCCCCAGGCCGACCACCAGCGGCAGCACGATGAGATTGGCCGGGTTCAGGTCGATGTCGAACAGTCCCAGCACGCCGAACATCAGCGTCATTCCCGCCAGCGGCGGCAAGAGGGCCAGGAAACAGTCGCGGAGATTCCGAAAATCGATGAGCAGCAAGAAGCAGACGGCGATCAACGCGTAAATCCCGGCCGTTTCGTAACTGTGCTTGATCGCCTTCGAGGCTTCGTAAGTCTGGAGCGGCGTGCCGGTCGCTTCGGGATCGACCGACCGCACGTCCGAGATGAATTGTTCGAGCGGCTTGATGTCCCAGATCTGCGATTTGGGATAGACCTGGAGCAGCCACTTCCCATGCGGGCTGATAAACCGTCCGACGAGCGCCGGGGTGAGGTCAGCGGGACTCACCGGTTCGGGAGTCGCGATCGCCGCCAGCCCGTGCAGCCGGGCGAGGAGATCGGCCGAGAACCGTGCCTGATAGTCGCGCAGCAGCCTGACCTGCTCATTCTCTCCCATCTCGGAAAGTTGATCGAGAAACCGGCCGATCTGCTGGCAGGCGGCCGATGCCGTGGGCGACGGGGCTGCCTTGAGTACTTTTTCAATCCGCTCCAGCTCCCCCCCCACCAGGCTCGGGTCGAGTTCCATCGGCGCCTGCGCGCGGGCCGGCAGAGACGCCAGTTGGGCGCTCACCGCCTGCACCAGGAGCTGTGTATCTTCGGCAGCCTGCCGCGGAAGGATCGCTGCCAGTTCTTCGACGTGATGTACTGAAGGCAACGCTTCGAATTTGCGTTTCAGTTCGAGCACCTGCTGCGGGCTGTCGGCCAGAGACACGGCGAAGAGGAGCGAATTGTCGGCCTGGTCGAAGATCCGTTTCTGCACCTCGACCGAATCCAGACCCTCGGCCTGGAGGTGCAGCAGGTTGTAGTCGTATTCCACGCGGGCGCCGTAGGCAGAAATCCCGGCGATCACGAGGGTCGAGCAGGCCGTCACGAAGATCGGGTACTTCGACGTCAGGAGCCGCAGCCAGCGGCTTTCCAGCGGACTGGGGAGCGCCTGCCCGGCCCGGTTGCGGTCGGCCACGACGAGCACCGCCGGCAGCACGACGAACGCTGCCACGGTACAAATGAGAATGCCGCCGCCCGCGATGATTCCCAGCTCGGCAACGCCGGCAAAATCGGTGAGCACCGCGCAGAAGAAGGCGACTGACGACGAAATGGCCGCCGTCAGAATGCCGGGACCGGTTCCCGTTCCCGTTTCGATCACGGCTGCCTCGGCGTCGAGCCCTTCATGTCGGCACTCAAGATACCTGAGCATGTACACCGTGGAATAGTCGATCCCGATGCCGATCAACATCGCCGCGAACGACACCGACAGAATGTTGAGGTGTCCGACGGCATATGTGGTGAACCCAAACGACCAGGCCATCCCCACCAGCAGCACGAGATTTCCCAGGATGGGATACCGGAGCCCCCGGAAGCCCATGACCATCAGCGCCGCCACCCCGACGAACGAGAGGATCGAGGCGTAGAACATCGAGGTCTGCGACGAACGCATCTCGTCGCTTTCGAGCACGGGGATGCCCGTCAGCGAAAGCCGCGTGTGCGGATGCCGTGTGCCGACTTCGGTCAGAATTTGGCGGACTCGGTCAATCGACGGTGATGACCCGTTAAAGTCGCTGGCGGTCGCGGTGGGCTGGACTTTCACGAAGCCCATCGTCCCCTTGTCGTTGAGCAGATGGCGGTCGCGGAAGACGGTTTCCATCTGCGACATCTCGGCCGGCATCTGGGCCTGCCAGGGTGAATTGTAGTGCCGCGGATCCCGCGAAAACGCCTCGAGGCTCGCCGACAGGATCACCGCCTGGCCGAGGATCGGTTCGCTCATCATGGCGGCGATCTGCGGGGGCTGCGCGGCGGCCCGTTCGAGCGCCAGGCGCAGCTCGCGCACGAACGAACGGAGCGTCAACAGGTTGAACTGCTTCAGCAGCGGACTGAATTCGTCGAGCTGCGTCAGAATTCCCTGAAGCTGCCTGGGTGACGAATACTGCAGCGCCTTCTGCCGCAGGTGGCTCAAATCGACTTTGTAGAGAACGTTTTTGACCAGGTCGGTTTCCCGCTGCAGACGGGGACCGAGGTCGTCGATCGCGGCGGTGATCGTGGCCGAATCATCTCCTTCGACGACAACGACCATGTCTTCAGTCACGTCGCCGAATTCGCGGGTGTAGTTCGTCCACCGCTGGTGGTATTCGGTGTCGGGATCGATGAGATCGGCGCGGCTGGTGCGGAACTCGAGGTGATCGCGTGTATAAACCGTGCAGGCCGCAGCCAGCCCCAGACACACCGCCAGTGTGAATACGGGGAAGCGCGCTGCGACGACCGTTGTGCCGTACAGGAGGCTCTCAACGAGACTCTTCCGCCGGTTCTCGGCCTGACGGCCGGTGGTCATTTGTCGGGATTGCAATTCGTCAAAACCACACTGGATTCAAGGATGCCGGAAGTGGCCGGCCCAGGCCACCCGTTCAATAGATATTGGCACAGCTCTGTTCGCCCCGGCGGCCAATCGGGCCGGCCGGGCCGTTTGTGTCTCCCCCTCGCTGTTCAATGGATTGTCAGCGTTGCCCGCGAAGCCGGACTGCCGGCCACCGGTCAACGAAACGGCCCACGAATATTCGACGGAACAGGCTATGGCGAGGGGGTTTAACAGATGCCTCAAAATGCCGCAATCCCGAGTCTGGATCCGGTGCGGCGGTTGTTTCTGCCCGTAGCTGAATTCGTGAGAATTCAGATTTCGTGGACAACGGGAACTCTCACGAGTTCCGCTACGGGCCCGGCAAGCCGCGAATCGTTGCCACTCCCCGAACGGCGCACCACATAGGACGGAATCCCCGAATTCGGTAAACTGGGTCGTTATGTCAGATTCCAACACAACGCCCGGTGCCCTTTTCCGACAAACTCTGGCCGAGGGGTGTACGCCGATCCCTGGAGTATTCAACGCACTGACCGCACGCCTGGCCGAACGGGCGGGGTTTCGGGCGCTGTATCAGTCGGGGGCGGCCCTGTCGGCCGGAGTCGCCGCGCTTCCCGACGTGGGGCTTGTCACCCAGATCGAATTCGCCGATCAGGCCCGTTATCTGACCCGCGCTGTGACAGTGCCGGTCATTTCCGACGCCGACACCGGGTTCGGCGAGCCTCTGGCGGTCGAGCGGACGGTCGAGTTGTTCGAACAGGCGGGGCTGGCGGGGCTGCATCTGGAAGACCAGGAATTACCCAAGCGGTGCGGCCACCTGAGCGGTAAATCGCTCGTCCGCCGCGACGCAATGGCTGCAAAAATCAAAGCCGCCGCCGCCGCGCGGAACGACCTGAGTTTCGTGATCATCGCCCGGACCGATGCGCGGGGCGTCGAAGGGTTCGACGCCGCACTCGAGCGCGCCAAAGCTTATCTCGATGCCGGCGCCGACATGATCTTCCCCGAGGCGCTCGAGTCGCCGGCCGAGTTCGAGCGCTTCGCCCGTGAGATCAAAGCTCCGTTGATTGCCAACATGACTGAGTTCGGCAAAAGTCCGCTCCTCCCGGTTCGACAACTGGCCGCCATGGGATATCGCGGCGTGTTGTTTCCCGTCACGCTGCTCAGGACGGCGATGAAAGCGGTGGAAACGGCCCTCGCCCGGCTGGCGGCCGAAGGAACCCAGACCGGGTTTCTCGACGCCATGCAGACCCGCGCCGAGTTATACGATCTGCTCGACTACGCCGACTTCGATCAGCGCGACCGGGAATATTTCGGTACGGGGACCTAGAGCGCTTGCAGCTCGTGTGTAGCGGCAAAATGTAGCGGAACTCGTGAGACTTCCGTTCGGAACTCTCACGAGTTCCGCTACAGCCAGCCTGGAACCGCTCTAACGCGGCGTGCGACCAGGATGTCAGTTGGCAGCCGGGAACTCGGCAACTTGACCCGCCGTCGGGTAACCCTCAGCCGACCACCCACGTGCGAGATTGTACGTGGTGATCAGGGTCTGAAGGTGAGTGCGTGACAGATTCGCACCGGCGCTGGCGCCGTCGGGCAATGCCTCGGCGAAGAAGCGGGCCGGCAGCGTATCCTCGGCCGGCGTCCAGCCCTGCAGCACGTTGAAATGTTTCTTGGCGTTCACGATCCGCGCCGCCGTGCGCCGCAGTTCGTCAGCCGTCACCTCCCAGCCGGTAACCAGCCCGAGCATTTCGGCCATCGCCGCCAGTTTATCGTCGAACACGCCGCGCAGGAATTTGCACAGAATCAGCGAATCCATAATCGTGGCTTCGTCCTCGGTCTCGATTGCCAGCGGAATCGCTGCCGGCCCCACGTGCAGGCGATCGACCGCCTCCGAGAAATCGACCTGGTACGCCCCCGAACGGTTATGGTCGGCCCCCCGAGTACCGACGGCAAAGCCCAGCGCCATCGTCTGCAGGGCCCGCGGCTCGTAACCGGGAATTTCCAGTCCCTTGACGTGCGGGGCAAAGTCCGCCGAGCCCTGCCCGATTTCCTGTGCCGCGGCGCGCGAGCCTCGAGCGAGCAATTCCCCCAGCCCGCGGCGATGCGCGATCTGGTCGAGCATTGCCAGCAGTGCCGCGCCGTTGCCAAACCGCAGTTCGGGTGCGTCGATCAGGCCGCGCTCGGCACACTCCATCGCGAAGGCGATCGTTCCCCCCGCGCTGATCGTGTCGAGCCCCCATTCGTCGCAGGCGGCCGACGCCTTCAGGACCACCTCGGGATCGGCGATTCCGCATAATGGCCCCAGCGCAAACAGGTTCTCGTATTCCATCCGCACGGCCTGGCTGTCGCTGCCGGAGCCGAAATGAAAAATGTGTTCACAGCCGATTGTGCAGGCGGCGCAAGACGCGCGCGTCCGCGGGAATTGCGACAACACCGCCTCGGGCGCCAATGTGGCGGCACCCGCAAACGTCCCCGACTGGAAATTCCGGGTGGGAAGCGTCCCCAGGCGATTAAACACGAGCAGGTTACTCACCGTTCCCAGTTCACGGTATTTTTCGGTCGCCGGTCCGAACGAGCGCTGCGACAGATCTTTGCTGTAGGCGAGGAGCCGCTCGGGATGGGCGTAACCGGCCTGCCGGTCGCCGCGCACGGCGATCGCCTTGAGCCGCTTGGAACCCATGACCGCGCCCGACCCGCCGCGACCCGCATGACGCCCGTCGTGCGAAATCGTGGCATAGCGCACAAGGTTCTCTCCCGCCGGTCCGATTGCCGCCACGCGATATCCGGGCCCAAGGGCCCGCTGGAATTGTTCAGCTGCGCCGGAGCTCGACAGGCCTGCCAGTTCGGTCGCCGATTCGAATCGCACCCCCTCTGGTTCGATAACGAGGGACGTGAGTTTCTCGCACTCTCCCACAATCACGAACGCATCATGGCCGGTCTTTTTGCCCGCAATCGCGAAATGCGACGACGACAGCGAGTCGTTGATCCGGCCGGTCAGCGGCGACCGGCACATGACGGCGAACTTCGCCGACGTCGTCAGCGGGCTCCCGACGAGCGGGCTGAAGACGAATACGAGTGGCGCCGCCGGAGCCAGTGGATCGAGCCCTGCCGGCGACTCGCCCAGGAGCAGCCAGGTTCCCAGTCCGCTCCCGCCGATGAATCGCCGCAGGACGTGTGGCGGAATCGCGATCGGCTCGGCCCGGCGTTCCGTCAGGTCGATTCGCAGGTACGAGCCGTGGTAACCGGGGTGAGATGACATGGTGGTCCCGAATCAGCCTCCCACGTCGGACGAAAGGATCAGCACACTGTCGCCGTCGGCCAGCGGCGTCGCCGGATCACTGACGAACGTTCGCCCGTTCACGTTGGCAAGAAACCCGGGGCACAGCGCGCCGTCGGCCGCGCAAAATTCCTTGAGCGCGGGAAATCGACGCACCGTTTCCAGGACGGCCGTTCCCAGCGTCGCCGCCGCGACGTCGAGACCGACGACCCCTGCCCGGTGCCGCGGCACGCCGAAGAACTCGATCCGCACGCTCATGGAACCCCGTGTTGCCGCGTTACAGCAGCGAGTTGAGATTGTTGAGGCCGATTTCCTCGCGGCTGACGAACGGTTCGCCGAAGCGGGTGCCGATCGCCCAGCCCCAGTAGCGGGCCCGGTCGCGGATGTCGTCGAGGGGAGTCGGGAAATCGCGCGACCGGCCGGCGAGGAACTGGCTTTCATAACAGCCGAGCGCCAGCATCTTCCCTTCGAGCTGGTCACTGATATCGAAAACAAACGACGGCTGGGGATGAATGCGGAGATGAATGCTGAAGTAATAGTAGATCTTCGGAGGCCAGTACGGCTCTCCCGCGAGATCGCTCTTCGACAGTTTCGACCAGAAGCGGGCCGCGTCCACCAGTTGGCTGGCCGCAACGTGATCGGGGTGCACGTCTTCCCAGTAGGGGGCGAAAATGACCTTGGGCCGAGTCGTGCGAAAGACCTCCGCCAGGGCGCGCCGCGCTTCGAGGCTGGCCTCGAGACTGCGATTCGGGAGGCCCAGATTCTCGCGCCAGTCGAGCTTGAGAATCGACGTGGCCGCCGCCGTCTCGCGGGCGCGAATTTCCGGCGTGCCGTGCGGGGTCGGTTCGCCGGTCGTGAGGTCGAGGACCCCCACCGAGAGTCCCTGGGCCTTAGAGGCCAGCAATGTCCCACCCACGCCGATTTCGGCGTCATCAGGATGGGGGGCGACGACGAGTAAATCCAGGTTGCCCTTCATGAAAACTGCTCTTGGCGCATAGTCTGAAATCTGATTAATTCCGACCCTCTCGCGTCTCTCTCAACCCCCACCCACCCGAATTCGTTCGTCCTCATCATACCGCAACCGGTGTCGGCGGTCTGCCGGCGTTTCCGTTTGTCGGAAAGGACCTGTTCATGCGCCACGCCGCCCTGTGTTTCCTGTGCCTGTCGGCCGCCCTGTTTTCCGGTTGCAAGATGCTGGACCCGAACACCAGGTTGAACCCGAATCGCGGCGAGCACCACGACGAGTTCGACCTCCGCGATGAGGCGCGCGGCGGCGAAGGGATGGACCACGAAGATGTCGATGGCATCGACAAATGGATTCTGAGCCCCAAGGCCCGCGCCATCAACCGCAACCTGGGCATTGATTAGTGCTCGGCACTGACGAACACCGGTTCGGCGAATTTGCCGAGTTCCGCCAGGCTCGACTGATCGATGTCGCGATGCAGGCTGTTGCCGTGAGAGTCCATCGTGCAGATCGTGGCAAACCCGTTGACGCGCAGATGCCACATCGCCTCGGGCACCCCCAGCTCTTCGAGTAAATCGACCCCGTCGACGCCGGTGATGCAGTCGGCATAGTATTGGGCCGCTCCGCCGATCGCGTTGAGATACACCGCACCGTGCTGCTGGAGCCCCTTGAGCGTTTTGGCCCCCATCCCCCCTTTGCCGATCACAGCCCGGATGCCGAACCGGCCGATGATGTCGGCCTGATACGGTTCTTCGCGGATCGAGGTGGTCGGCCCGGCGCCGGTCACCTGCCATTTGCCGGCCGCGTCCTTGATCATCACCGGACCGCAATGGTACAGCACCTGCCCGCGCAGATCGGCGGGCGAGTCGTGGTGCAGTAAGTAATGGTGCAGTGCGTCGCGCCCCGTATGGACCGGGCCGTTGACGACGACCACATCACCCGCCTTGACGCTCCGGATCTTTTCTTCGGTGATCGGCGCTTCGAGGACCACTTCTTTTCCGGTAAGTTGAAAGCCCTGGCCCGTCGCCAGCTTTTTGATTTCGTCCCGCTCGCGATACAGCCAGCGGCGGATGGCGCCCGTCCTGGGATCGAGCACCATTCCCAGCCGGCGGAAGGCCCAGCAGTCGTACGCCACCGAGACAAAAAACGACGCTGGGAGCCGGTTCATCGCCTCCACCTTGCATCCCAGCAGCGTCACCTGACCGCCGAATCCCATCGTGCCGATCCCCAGCTTGTTGGCATTTTCGGTGATGTAGGCTTCGAGTTCGGCCAGTTCCTTCACTGGGTTGACGTCGTCGGCTTTGCGGAAGAGCTGCATCTTGGCCGCTTCGTAGCCGCTCGTCCTGTCTCCCCCGATGCACACCCCCAGGTAGCCGGCCGAGCAACCTTGCCCTTGCGCCTGGTACACCGCATGCATCAGGCACTTGCGGACTCCTTCGAGATCGCGATCGGCCCGCCCCAGTCCGGGCAACTCCTGTGGAAGCGAGTACTGAATGTTCTTGTTTTCGCATCCGCCCCCTTTGAGCAGCAGTTTGACTTCGACTTCGTCGTGGCGGTGCTGGTGAAAGTGAATCACCGGCGTCCCCGGGCCGAGATTGTCGCCGCTGTTTTTGCCCGTCAGCGAATCGACCGAATTGGGCCGGAGCTTGCCTGCCCGGGTGGCTTTGGCGACGCACTCGCGAATCTGTTCTTCAAGCGTGATCTGGTCGAAGCCGACCGGCGTGCTGATGATGAAGGTCGGCATCCCCGTATCCTGGCAGATCGGGCGTTCCGATTCGCAGGCCATATCGACGTTCAAAGCGATCGTCGCCAGCGCCAGGGCCGAATTGGTGTTCGGCGTTTCCCGTTTGTTCGCCTCGGCGATCAGCCGCCGGATGTCGGAAGGAAGATTGGTCGAGGTCTGGACGATGAGCTGATACAGGCTGTCTGCAAACGACATGAATCACCCTGAAAGAACCGCGCTCAAAGCGGCGATAAGGCCGCGAACATTTTTGGTACCGCCAAGTCCCTTGAAACTTCAGTATCCGATCGACCATTCGCCATTCCTTCCCCCTCGATGGGGGAAGGTTAGGATGGGGGTGGGAACGTCATTCGGCCGTCGCCCCCCACCCCGGCCCTTGCCCACGGAGTGGGGAGGGAGAATAGTTTCATTCGGCTCGATCAACGATAGTTCCCAATTCCGTGGGTCGGCTGCCTCAGTCCGCCTTCTTGCGCGATAGTTTTTTCGGTTTCGGGCTCTCATCGGTCGGCGAGCCGCTGCGCGACAGCGCATTTTCAACCGCTTCGAGCATCACGTCCATCGCGAAGGGCTTGCGCAGGTAGTCGGCGACCCCCAGCATTTCGGCATACGCCTTGTGCCGACCCCCTTCGTTGGCCGTGATCATGATCACCTTGGGGGGATTTGGCATCTGCTTGAGGAATTCGAGCACGGGGAAGCCCCCCAGTTGGGGCATCATCATGTCGGTAATGACCAGGGCCGGCTGAAACTCGCCGATCAGGCGCTGGCCTTCTTTCCCGTTGGGGGCGTAACCCACGTTGTACCCGGCCGCTTCCAGAACGCTGCGCAACGTGGTCGCAATTTCGCGATCATCCTCAATCAGCAGAATTTTTTCGCCGTCAGCCATGGCATCCTCGATCGTTGGTCGTCTTCAGTCGATGGCCCCGCAGCCATCGTATGCCAGCGGGTGCCGATTCTCAAGGTGCCGGGAAGCGGTGGTCCGAGCCACTCGTCCCGACCCCCGGTCTCCAATCCAAATCCATCATTTCCTCGCAGTTTCCTCAAAGGCGCCAAAGAATCCGAGTCGTGGAGCAGGTTTCCATACCTGCTCCGAGTTGGAGTACAGGCTTCAGCCTGCCCCGCCGTCCGTCCCGTCTACTTTCCACTTTCGACATTCAACTTTCTCGCGCAGCGCGGCCATTTCCTCAAAGGCGTCAAAGAATCGAATCGTGCGCACAGAGAGTCGCCTTTCGCTCCCGCGAAAGAGCGTCCTTTATTGAGAGCGAAAGGCAACAATCAGCCTGCTCGAATCACCGACCCCTCAAATCTCCGTGGTTTCCTCAAAGGCGTCAAAGAATCTAAGTCGTGGAGCAGGTCGATGAACCTGCTCGGAGTTGGAGTACAGGCTTCAGCCTGGCCCGCCGTCCGTCCCGTCTACTTTCCACTTTCTCGCGCAGCGCGGCCATTTCCTCAAAGGCATCAAAGAATCACGTCGTGCGCACGGGCAACCGCCCAGCCTTAAGGTGCGCAACAATTTCGACCCCCGCCCCAATTCCGAACTCCGAATTCCGAACCCGCGTTTCGTCGTTACTTTTCACACTTTTCACGATTTTCAAATTTCACGTTGTGGTCGTTCTTCCTTCGTCCTTCCTGGTCCCCGGTCCCCATTCCCCTCCTTGCCTCCTAAGATGCCTAAGATGACCACGTTTTCAAAAACGCATCACCCCTGACTCGTGGACTTTCTACTAAGGCGCCTAAGATGACCACGTTTTCACGAATTCACGATTCATCCTTCATCCTTCCGCCTTCATCCTTCCAGCGCGCACCCCGACCCCTTGCCGTCATTCAGCCTTCAGCCTTCCGCCTTTTCAGCGCAGCGCCGCATTCGGCTCGGCAGATGAATGGATCCTGCTCGAATCCCCCTGCGGGGGAGAACGGGATCGCCTGTCTGGTCTGAAATGCCCTGATGGGAAGTGCATAACCTGGTCGGCCTCTGCCGCCCCGAGGGAGTTTCGCAACTGACCTCAATCACTCACTGTATTATTCGCCCGCTGCGCCACTTCGACCAGTGCAATTTTTTTGCCATCCCGAGAATTGGCGCTGGATCGGCGGCTGCCTCCCGGCTCAGCAGCCCGGGATCCCTCGTTCCCCAGCTCCGCTGGGGAACGCCACGTGCGAAGCTCCCGCTTCGCGTCTCATTGCGTGTTCCTGATTCCCTCGTTCCCAAGCTCCCAGCGTCCCCTTTCGCTCAGCGAAAGAACGCTAAGTTAAGCAGGGTGGATTTTAATCCACCCGTGATGTCGTCGTGCCGGAATTTGTCGAATGGATTTCAATCCACTTCGTCGGGCATTTCGGGTGGACTGAAGTCCACCCTGCATAATTTCACAGCCTCTCAGCGAAAGAACGTTTTCGTGCACTTCAGTCCACGCGAGACGACGCCACAGGGGGATTGAAATTCTCCCCGGCATTTTGCCTCCGGCCCGTTTCCGTAATGAAGAATCTGCGGCCACTCCACATGACAACGTTCTTTCGCAGAGCGAAAGACGACGGTATGATCGATGCGATCTTGTTGAACAATCACAGGTTCGGCGAGAAGGAGGGTTGTCGCATGGCCGATACAGGATCGATCCTCGTCACCGGGGCAGCCGGTCAACTCGGGGCGGTCGGGCGAACCGTGACCGAACTGCTCCTCGATCGTGGGTTTCCGGTTCGCGCCATGGTCCGCCGCGAGGACGACCGGGCGGCGGCCTTGCGGGCCGCTGGCGCCGAGGTCGTCGTCGGCGACCTGCTCGAACCGGCTGACGTCTATCGGGTCGTCAGCGGCTGTCGGCGCGTTTACTTCGGCATGTCCGTTTCGCCTGGGTACCTGGAGGCCACTGTGACGATGGCGGCGGTCGCCCGCGAAATCGGCGTGGACGCCCTGGTCAACATGTCGCAGATGACAGTCTCTCAAATGAGCATCCAGAACAGCACCCCGAGCCCTCAACAGCGGCAGCACTGGCTCAGCGAACAGGCGCTTGCGTGGTCCGGCCTGCCGGTCGTCACCATCCGGCCGACCGTCTTCCTGGAGGGCTTCTTCCTCCGCCTCGTCGCTCCGTCCGTCCGAGACCGAAGCCGCATCGAACTGCCGTTCGGGCGGGGCAAGACCTCTCCGGTTGCCGCGGCTGATGTCGCGCGAGTCGTCGCTGCCGTGCTCGCCGACCCTGGGCCGCACCTGGGCCGGATCTACGAACTGACCGGTCCGCGTTCGCAGGACATGGACGGGGTCGCCCGCGAGTACTCGGAAGCGCTGAACCGTGAGATCACGTACTCTGACATCCCCCCCGAGGATTGGGAACGGAATCTGAAAAAGGAGAGGTTGCCGGAGCACCTGACCCGGCATCTGGTGACGATGGCCGAGTTGAACCGGGCCGGTCGGTACGACCGGCTGGCGGACGGCGTCGAGCGGGTGACCGGCCGGCCGGCGATGAGCGTCCGGGGATTTGTGTCGCAGTACGCGGATGACTTCGGCGGTCGTCGATCGTAAACGAAGTGCCGCCCAAATCGGCAGACCCGTAGGTTATGCTGTGCATAACGGAATGCGGCAATCCGCTGTTGCACGCCAGGAAACGTTCGCGGCATGCACAGCATGCCCTACAGACTGACTCCTCTCCAGAGTCGTCGCCTCACCCGGCGGCCGCGCCGGCTGCCTTTCCCTCGATCCCCAGCTCCGCTGGGGATCGCCACGTGCGAAGCTCCCACTTCGCGTCTCATGGCCTTACGTTGATAGGAACTCGAGGTCGGCGGACAAGAGACGCATGCCATTCGAATCGAAAAGGAACGGCCCGTCATCCTGGCGGCCATGAGACCCCACATCGACCGCCTGTTGACGGGCAATTCGCGAGTGAATATCGCGGTTAGCGCGGATTCCCCGAACGATCAGGCTGCGTCGCCTGCAACAGAACGTGTCGGCGACCGCCGTCGAAGTCACCGCGAGGGATCTGCACGATATTGAGAGGGCCGTCTGGCAGATCAAAGTGGCAGGGGCCCCGTATTCTGAGGCCGCACAGAGGATGATCAACCGCTGAGTGCTGAGGAGGAAGCGACATGCGCGTCGGCATTCCTGCCTCAGGCTTGCTGGGTGGGATCGAGGCGCTGCGCGAGAGAGGAGAGGGTGGAACCCCGGCGCGCCGGGATGCAAGGACAAGTTGAGAGGAGAATGCGGCGGGTTTTCACCCCGCTGGACGGCGAAGCACGACTGTCTACCCGGTATTCGCCACTCTGCCAAACGGCATGATACGCGAAGCGGGAGCTTCGCACGCGGCGATTCCAAGCGGAGCTTGGGATCGAGGAATGGGGAGGGGAAATGTGGAAAGGATGAAGGCGAAAGGATGAAGGATGAATACAAAGACGGGAATGGGGCGGGGGAGTACGGAGTGAGTAGTACAAAGTACCCGGTACGGCAGTACTCAGTACGGAGTATGCCGCTCCGGGCTTAACCGTGGCCGGGGATTTCCCTATGATCTCGGGTGACCACTTCCTCCCGGA
>Ga0137463_1000362_pt1 | contig 16211 bp, 19 predicted proteins | sample EasRivERMGT800_2_FD_102333 | JGI IMG/M metagenome (GOLD analysis project Ga0137463, IMG submission 102333) | Soil microbial communities from meander-bound floodplain in the East River, Colorado, USA - East River MetaG ERMGT800_2 | ecosystem: Environmental > Terrestrial > Soil > Floodplain ...
CTCACCTGGATATTGTTGGCTGTGTGCCACCACATGATCTTTCTCATGAGAAAAATATTTCAGTCATCCCCTTTTTGGATAAAAACATAGCTGAGGATATTCAACAACTGAAAAAAATTTTGCTGCAAACTGATTTCCTCCTCTTGCCTACAAGAGCAGAGTGTGCAGGAGTTGTTTTCAGTGAAGCTTCTGCCTATGGGATCCCCTCCATAACTACTGAAACCGGCGGAGTAAGAACTTATGTCAAGGATGGTGTAAATGGATATGCACTTCCTTTCGTTGCGGACGCAACTGATTATACTGAAATGATCTCAAAGGTTTATTATGATAAAACCAGGCTCAGGGAATTAAAAAAAACCTGCCGGGAATATTACGACAACAAGTTAAATTGGGATCTGTGGGGGAAACGGTTCCAGGAGATCGCAGAAAAAATAAAATCATCCTGATCTTCATAATAATCCTTTCCTGGCCATTCGATAAGCATGTTTCAGGTGAGAAAGAAAAGAAAAAGTTTTTTTCTTATAATGAAAAATCAGCTTGCGGTGTTTCATTACATAGCGAAACATAGCCCGGGAAAATTTCTTACCATTCATGGTTTTTAATAAAGACGCATAGTGCAATAAAGATTGTTTTTCACTTTCTCTTGCCACTGCCTTCCCGCAAAAACTTTCAATAAAATAAACCGACTGTTGCCTGAGCTGTTTGTTTTTTTCCTCTTTATCACTGATTGATGTCAGCTCCCGGGAACTGTTATTTTCATGCACCCTGTGCCAGGTGAGGGTTTGCGGAACACAACCGATCACTCCCATACTTGCAGCATGCATACTCATCCACCAATCGTAAAAAATATCGCCAGGAAAGGGAGTACATTGGTTTATTAGTTCTTTTTTAAACATGGAAGCATGCCCGTGCACAGGGCTATTAAAAACAAGGGAGTGTATATTGCTAATATCCGAGTAATAAACCTTCGGAGCGGGCTGTCTTGATTTAAAATCATCCTGGTAAAAATTTCCTGAAAGGGAATAAATGAATAAAGATCCTGGCGGCCAGATATTCATCATTGTTTCTATTTTTCCAGGCTCCCATATATCATCCTGGTCGCAGGTGGCAATATATTGGGCTGAAGAAAGGCTGATAGCTCTTTCGAAATTTTTATTGTACCCAATATTTTTTTCATTGATAAAAAAAGAAAACCGATCATCTCTTGATGCATATTCTTCCAGTATAACTTTTGTTCTGTCAACTGACGCATCATCGACAACAATTATTTCGATGTTTGTATACGTTTGAGAAAGTAAAGATTCAATTTGTTGTCGTAAATATTTTTCTCCATTATGAGTGCACATTGCAATGGATACCAGCGGGAATTCAGTGACCGTATCGGCTGCAGCAGGATTCATAAGATCAGGAAGAGATTTTTTTTATTGAATAGAACAGCCGTTTAAAAAAATCTGTTCCACTGCTTTTATAAAGAAAGTCAGGATATTGTTGCATAATTTTTCGCAGGAAACGCGGATAATAATAAACAGAAACAAACTTATAGAAGATCCCGGGGCGTTTAAATGGATTAGGGATCTCATCAAGGTCGCTTATCAATACGAGGTCTTGGTCCGCGACAATTGAAGCTGCAGCTGATAAAGCATTGCGGTATTCATTTTCCAGTTTAAATGCAGCGCTTTGGGGATTGTAAACAGTTTCTTCTTGATCAAAATCAAGCCCGGTTGCTGTTTGTTTTATCTGCAAGTAGTTGATTTTTTGGATCCGGGGAGCAAAGCGTTTTTTGTTTACTTCAAAATAAAAAGGGTCTGGCTTTTCTGAGTGAGTAAGATTTGATTCTGCCACTATAAGGATATCTACATGCTGATCCAATAGTTTTAGCCTGAATTCCAGTAGGTCAGGTTCATTGAAAAATATAAAACAATCACTTATTTTCATCCTGCATAATTGAAAAAGAATGAGCTCAATTTCGTTAAATATTCGCTGCGACATTTAAATTTTTGCCAATCTTCTCTTAATTACTAAGGCAGCATAAAATTTCCTTTTCAACAAATAGCTTTTGAAGAATACAAGACCCTATCTTTACTCCAATTTTTATTATGCAGGAATATTTTCAACATCTCAACCAATATTATGAAAAGATATATGTGCTTAGTGTTGAGTCGGCTATTGCACGCAGGAAGATGTTTGCTGAACGTTTCAAAGGATTAAACTATTCTTTTTTCTTTGGGGTGGATAAAAATAATTTCAGCATTGAAGAAGCAAAAGAAAAAGGAGTTTTCTGTGAAAAGCTCAGCCGTCAGCATCACCGCTACAGTAAAACGATGAAACATGGCGAGATCGCCTGTTCCTGGAGTCATAAATTGATCTATGAAGATATGTTGGCAAATAACTACTGCCGCGTCCTGATCTTTGAAGATGATGCCATTCCGGATCCTGCAATGATGCAAAGGATTCACCCCATCCTGCAGGAGATACCGGATGATTGCGAGCTATTGATGTGGAGCTGGAATAAGAATGGGTCAGCTTCCGTATTTTCCAAATTGAAACAATACATTTACCAGGTACAACATAGTATTGGAAAACTAAAATGGGATAAGCATGTTATCAGGCACCTGCATGCCAGGCCTTTTTCCAAACACCTGAAGAGAGCGGGTTTTCATGATCATACTCTTGCTTATGCTATTAATTTCACCGGAGCCAGGAAATTATTGAAAATGCAAACACCTGTCCAATACATTGCAGACAATTTGCTGGCGTTTGCTGCAACGAAAGGAATTCTGAAGAGTTATATTGCCTGGCCACGGGTATTTAAAGAAGACTGTTTGCCCAACGGTAGATTCAGAGATTCGTATATTCGATAAGATCATGACAAGCTACCCCGGCATTTATTGCAAAGCACAAAAAATCAGTGAATCGCTGAAAGAAATTTGTTTGATCAACGATTCTGCCAAGAATTTTTAAAACAATACAGTTACCTGATAGTTTGTGGTATTTTTTGATTTGGATCTTTTAAAATTCAGAAAATAAAAGAATTTCAAAAAACGACCAGTGCAGAGAATAAAAAAAATAATGGAGATACAGCTGCATTTTACCTAAGGAAGAAAATCTGATCTTTAACACTAATACCTTCATTGCCTTACTTTATTAGCTTAATAACATTAAATAGACAGTTTGCAATAGCTTATTACATTATTCAGTTTTCCTTATTACTCCGTATAAGATATAATAAGGTTGATTTACTCTTCTCCTTTCATTTACTAAGGGAATAAGGTGGTTATTAAAAAAATAACTAACTGGCTCTTACTCCTTTTGCTTGTTTAAATATCTCGATAAACTCGCTGCTCCCTTTCTTTTTTGTGAACATAAAAAGTTCTTTCCGATGATTCATTAAAAAAGAAAATAAAGACCAGACATATTTTCCCCTCTGTTTTCTTTCATACAATCCATAAAGTTCTTCATAAAAATTTTTCTGTTCCGGTCTTTCATGGTCCCTCATCACTCCTATCCAGTGAAGTTGTTTCTCAAAATCGGCAAAACGTTTTGACATCTTTCTTGAACTTGCTTTCTCTGCAATAGTTTTGGTTGCAGTTGATGCATGTTGCCGGTAAAGCGTCAATGGTTGGTCCAAATATTTTATTCCAGTAATCGCTGTGGCAATAAATGCCGTCCAGATATCATGAGGAATGTCTTCCGGAATAGGAAGAACAGAGGGCAAAATTTTGCTGTTGATCATCAAAGCATGACCCCACACGACGTTAGAGAAAATAAAACCTTTTGTTTGATGACCAGAATACATATTCCTGAGGTCAGAAAGTTTTTTGTTTAATTTCTTGCCGCTTTCATCGATCAATTCACTGTCTGAATAGATCAATGATCTAGCTTCAATGGCTTTGTATAATTTCTCAATTTTCTCCGGCAACCAAATATCATCCTGGTCAGCAAATGCAATGAACGCTCCGGTTGCTTGTTTGATAGCAAATTCAAAATTCTTTGCCGAACCAAGATTTCCCGATTGAAAAAAGAGTCTTATTTTTTGATTTGATTTATACTCTTGCAGATCCCTGGGAGTTGCATCTGTGGATGCATCATCAGAAATGATCACCTCGATATTGGAATAAGTTTGATCAAGAATGGAATCGATCTGTTCTTTAATAAACCTTTCGCCGTTGTAAGAGCAAAGCACAATGGAGATGAGAGGATGGCTCATAAAAATTTCCGGTAAACAGTTAAGTATTCATCTGCTGCTTTTTTCCAACTAAAACTTTTTGCCCTTTCCATAATCAATTGCTGGGGGTTTTTGCAGTGATAATCATTCATTCCTTTTTCAAAAACCTGCCGCATGCAAGCCGGATCAAAATTTTCAAAATAATAAGCAACATCTCCGCCAATTTCCGGTAAGCTGGTGAAGCTTGATAGAAAAACAGGTTTGCCAAAATACATGGCCTCGATTACCGGCAACCCAAACCCCTCACCAATACTTGGAAAAACAAAAGCCTCACAATTTTTGTAATACCAGGATTTATCTTCTTCACTCACCGGCCCGATCAACTTGACCCTGCTTTCTACGCCATGCTTCTTTGCTTCCTGTAAAACTTTTTCTGTGTATGGAAAATCATTCATGCCTGCGATCACCAATTCATATTTGTTACCAACCAGTAGGGCCGGCAGCACATGAAAATTTTTTCTCGAATGCAATTGACCAATGCTGAATAAAAAAGGCTTTTGAGGAAGATAGATCGGTTCATCACTGACATTGCCAGGTAAATTGCAGCCATTGTAAATAATATCATAAGGCTTGTCGTCAATTTTCAAACATTCCAGGCTTTGTTGCCGGGCAAAATTTGAAATGAACGTAAGATGGTCAGCCCGGTTGATCCTTTGCTGGATCAGGGTCAAATATTTTTTTCGAATGGCAGGCTCATATTCTTCCTCATTCAAAAAATTAAGGTCATGGATCGTGTAAATATTTTTCGTTTTACTGCCAAAAGGCCTGTACCAGGACAAAGTTGTGGCGATATGCCATACATCAAACCGGTTGGTACCCGGTTGATAAAATTTATGAAGACTGTACTGGGTCACATAATCCACATTTTTTCCGAAAAGATTTCGCTGCGCCCTGGGAACATAGAAATGCAAATGCAGATCCGGTCGGGATTCCATAGCCAAATGTTTTCCCAGTTGCCAGCAAAAATGATAGAGCCCATTATAAACATTGCCGCCCGTGCGATGAAGATCAACCAAAATATTGGACATGATGAAACACTGTTTACGGGTGATGGCTTATGGTTATGGCAACCGGTTTGGTCTTTAGTCTGTGTCAATGAATATATCCTTCAAATAGAGTGCAAACCACCAGTATAAAAAAAACCAACCCGATAACCAATTCCTAAACTGGCCGCCAAGCCCAACAACCACCAGCCCCCTCCTGAGCTGCTAAGTTGTCATTTTTTTACGAACTTGTACAGCATTTGCTGATATAATAATTTTTATTCCAACGATAGCTTCATGAAAATCTTATTACATTACCTGAAACCTCATAAATGGCTTGTGACCCTTGTTTTATCGTTAGCTGCCGTCAATATTGGGTTTTCTTTATTTGATCCTATCATTTTCGGAAAACTGATCAACCTGACCGGCTATCATCAGAGTCACGGTTTTAACTGGCATGATTTCCTTTTTGTAAAAACAAAAATTCTCCAGGAGGTTAAGACTCCCACAGGAACAAAGACCCAATGGAATACTCTTTATGGTGTCATTTGGTTATTACTTGCCTCAATTTCCGTTGCGATGGTGAGCCGGGTGGCCAAAAATTTCCAGGACTATTTTCTCCAGGTTGTCATTCAAAAATTCGGAGCGAAGGTTTTTACCGATGGCTTACAGCATGCCATGAAACTCCCCTACCATCAATTCGAAGATCAGCGCAGCGGTGAAACACTTTCTGTACTCACCAAAGTGAGAGCTGATGTTGAAAAATTCATGATCAACTTCATCAATATTCTGTTTGGTGTGCTGGTGGGAGTATTGTTTGTATTTATTTATGCAGCCATTTTTATTCATTGGAGCATTCCCGTCGCTTACCTGGTTGGTATATTTTTACTCACGTTTATTACAAACAGGCTGAGCAAAAAGATCAAGAGCATTCAAAAAAATATTGTTGGGCAGACAACAGCATTAGCTGGTTCTACTACTGAATCACTTCGAAATATTGAATTGGTAAAAAGCCTCGGGCTTACCCGCCAGGAAGTTGAACGCCTAAACAAGAATACTTACAAAATACTTGGGCTTGAATTAACCAAAGTCAAACGCATTCGCAGCATCAGTTTTATACAAGGCACATTTGTTAACACACTGAGACAGGTGATCCTGTTTATCATGATGTGGTTGATCTTTCATTCAATAATGGATGCGGGCCAGTTGGTGACCATGCAGATCTTCTCATTTTTTGTATTCGGTCCATTGCAGGAGATCGGTAACATTATTTTGTCTTATAGAGAAGCGGAAGCATCACTCAATAATTTTCATACCCTGATGCAAAAAGCGCCTGAGCTGGAACCTGTCCATCCAAAACCATTGGGAAATATCAGGACTCTGGCTTTCAAAAATGTTTCCTTCCAGCACCAAACGGCTGCACAAAAAGCGATCAACAATATTAGTTTTGATGTGAGGGTTGGAGAAACGATTGCATTTGTCGGACCCAGCGGCAGTGGCAAAACAACATTGATGAAATTGCTGGTGGGTCTCTATCGCCCGCAGGAAGGAAAAATTCTCTATAATAATTTAGATGAGACCGAATTGAGATTTGATGATCTTCGAAGCCAGATAGGTTTTGTTACACAGGATACCAATCTTTTCAGCGGCACCATCAAAGAAAATCTTTTGTTTGTGAATCCATCAGCAACTGATGACGATATTATGATGGCATTGAACAAAGCAGCCTGCCAGAATTTATTGGCAAGAGCTGAAAAAGGATTGGACACTACGATCGGTGAAGGTGGTTTGAAATTATCCGGTGGTGAGAAGCAAAGATTATCCATCGCAAGAGCATTGCTTCGTCATCCCAAACTCTTGTTATTTGATGAGGCGACCTCGGCTCTGGATTCCATAACTGAAGAAGAGATCACTGATACAATACGAGAAATTTCAAGTGAAGGAAACCAGATAACTATTTTGATCGCTCACCGTCTTTCCACCATCATGCATGCAGACAGGATCTATGTTTTGGAAAAAGGCGATGTGGTGGAAACGGGAACACATGAAGGCCTGATCGATGAAAAAGGATTGTATTATGCCATGTGGAGACAACAGATCGGCGAGAGAAAGACAAAAGCAATTGCTGTATAGTTAATCCGTTAATTGGTTAATTTGTTTATTAGTTTCAATTTTTATTCGAACTACTATTATTAAAATGGGCCTTCTTTCTATACTGGGCATTGGAAACAAAACAAAAGATGCTTTACGCAACGGCGCAGTCATTATTGATGTGCGAACGCCAAATGAATTTGACCAGGGGAAGATTAAAGACTCCATCAATATTCCTGTTGATCGCCTGTCAATAAATACTGAACGAATCCGCAGCATGAGAAAACCGGTCGTGGTTGTTTGCGATAGCGGCGAAAGAAGTCAGAAAGCAATGTCGATCCTGAAAGCGAACGGAATAAAAGACGTTTATTATGGCGGCCGCTGGACGAGGGTGCTGAAGATGATCAAATCCTTATAACACTTACTATTGCTTTTTTACAGTCACATCTACTTTTTTAGCGACAACCTTCACTCCATTTTTATCCAAAACGATAGTGGTGTTCGGTTTTTCATCTTTTACTACAACAACAGGGGTGGTAGGAACAATGATCACCTCTTTCTTTACTTCTGCAGGTTTATCAGAACAAGCCATCACCGTTACAACAACAGCCAGCGACAATAAACCAATAATTTTTTTCATAATAATTTTTTAATGGAATAACGCTGCATTTTGTTAGAGTACATTTTATTGTACCACGCAGCTCTGTATAGAGTCAAATATTGTACCCCAATGTCAGAAATAAGTTTATAGTTGCATTTAGTCATAATTGGCGCAAAGTTTTTTTTCTGTCCGAGCCAGGCGCTGAAAGACTGCTATAAATATCCAATGCCGCTGCAATGTCAGTGTAGTTTCAAATGCTGCTAAAGATCATTAAGTAATATTTCAAATAACCTCAGTGATAAAAACAGTTCTTGTCAGAGGTTTAATAAAGTAATCAATCGGTTCTGTCATGGCAAGATTTTCAAAGTCTCCTAATTCAATGTTTAGCTCTTGTTTTGTTAATGCATAAAAGAGATTTTGCAACTGGTGCAAATACATGGGTTGGGCCGGTATTTTCACACCTCGCAAGAACCAGCATTTATTTCTATGCTCGTATTTCAAAAAAGGAAGTTCATCATCTTCACCAACTGGTTCAGGGTTTATATACCAACAATCGAATCCCTTCTTAAAACCACATTTTTCTAAAATAGCAGGTGAGAGTTTAATGGGAAAGCAAACTTTAGCGAACGTATAATAATACTCATCTAAGGCAATCGGTTTATACTCAAAAAATGATTTAGTATTTATATCCCTGCCTGTAATTTTTATTACCCAGTTACCTACTCTGACATCTCTTGCATCCAGCATTGGTTATTCTCCTTCTTCATTTTATCGAACAAAAGAATAAAACTTGTTCCCTTCCCTTCTCCTGATTCAACATTTACTCTGACATGATTTGCCCGGAGAATATTGTAGGTTGCTGCTAATCCAACCCCTAATCCGCCAGGTTTAGTAGTAAAATAAGGCTTAAAAATATTTTTCAAATTCCCCACACTGATCCCACAGCCATTGTCCCTGATTAACAGCATATATTTTCCATCAATTGATTTGGTGACAAGATCTAGCTTTCCCTTTCCCGGCTCCATGGCGTCAATGGCATTAGTGATAATATTAGATAAAGCAATTTTCATTTTTGCCCTGTCCAAAATCATGTTGCGATCCACTATCGCAAAATCTTTTGTAACCTCAACATTTTTTAGTTTGATGCGATCATCAACCATTTCAACTACTTCATCAAGGAGCTCGTGCATGGAATATTTTTCCGGGTGGAGTTTGTTCACCAGTTGTGTTGTAAGAAGTTCGTTTATCAGCTCATTAATTCTTTCCGAGCTTCGCATAATAATATCGATATAAATCTTAAGATCCTGATCTTTCACAACCGAATTCAACATTTGAATTGATAATTTTATATTGGTCAGAGGATTTCTAACTTCATGAGCCAGTGCAGAAGCAAATTGCCCAGGATGATCTTTTGACATTGCAGGTGATGGGCTGGCGAAGGAAATAGTTTGTGGAATCATTTTGCAAGATTTTGGTTTGAGTGAATCACAAACAAAATTGCAGCTATTTATCCTGGAGACTGTTACAGGTTCTTAAGAATTGATTATATAATTCACACATTCATTACAGCAATGTCATTGAAATAAAAAAGGGGTCCGGATAAAAATCCAACCCCGTAAACTAAAATCCAATATCCTATGAAAAACCAAAACTGAAGATAGTGGCCTGGCTTGCTTTGAGTGTTATAAGATTTTTCAATTTTTTTATATAATTCACACATTAACGACTAATGTGTCATAAAAGAATTTGAGAGATCTTATCTTCCTGGATTATAACTGCAACAGGATAGACTCGTGATCTCTAGAGCGGTCTTCTGCCCTGGATCACCCTGAGTAATATGACTATAACTGCAATTACAAGTAAAACGTGAATGACGCTTCCAACATGGAAGGCAAAAAATCCAAGCAACCATCCAATGATGAGGATGACGGCAATGATGTAAAGGAGATTTCCCATAAATTTATTTTATGATCGTTAAAAAAATAAGGTCTGATTTTCTCTCAATCGATCTTCTTGCAATGGCAAGTCTTAAAAAATATTCCATACTACCGAATAAACCGAGCATTATTATTGTATTCAATAGTGGTATGGAGTACTTTAAGCTTTGCAACAATTTTATTTTTCAGGTTGTTGCTGCGAAATTTTGATTTCTTAACTTCAACGAGAGCCGTTTCATAAGTGATGACAGCGGCCTCGAAATGCCCATCATTTTCATTTTTAAGTGCCTCAACGAATAACTCAAAAGGAATATCTTTTCTCCTCTGAATAATAAAGTAGCTGAAAATAATGACGAGTAATAACCCGATGATCAAATAAAAATAGTAGTAAAGCGCCATGATAAGTTTTTAAAAATTATTTGTTGACAATATAACCTGGGTGCCCGGATACTGGATGGCGGCATCATCTTCAGCAGTAATAAATATTTTGGTTGGTTTAATTGACGAAACTGTTTCAAAGTTCGCCTTCATTCTCTTTGAAAGTAAACTGGTGGAACTGTTTATTCTGCCAATGTTTTTCGTTGCCTCACCGCTTGTTTCCATCCATATAACATATGCCTTTTTCGTCGGCTCCAGTCTATTGGGGTCAGCCAAATTCGACAACTCGATCCGGATTGCATAGTTGCTATTATTGTCTTTTTTAACTTTTACAAATCCGTCCGCACCCGGAACAACCGATGAATTTTGAAAAGCAACTTTTGTTGAGCAGGATTGAAAAGAAAATATCATTGTGATGACCAGTAGTCCCAAAAGGATATTCTTTGCGGGGGTATTTAAGTTTTTTGTTTTCATTTTGAGTTTTATTGGTGAGGAATTCTCAGTAAAAAATCTATGATGCCGCCGTTCTATATAACCTGTCCACCCTGTTCATAAAGCCTCCCCAGTTTTGTTTTTATACAAATGATTTGGAAGGGCATCATAGTACATAAAGGTGTGATTGTTTTCCATTGTAATTGTTACACGAACCTGCCAAATAGTTACATGATTCACACATCCGGGGAATGCGTTAGTTTGGCTTGTCTCTGGTTGGAGATAGATTGCCTTCTAAATATTTTCAAGCATATCTCTTCTCTTTTCTTTGAGTTGTTTAAAATGTGAAGGTGTGAGGCCGGTCACTTTCTTGAACTGGGATGAAAGATGTGCCACGCTGCTGTAATGCATCTGGTAAGCGATCTCGGTAAGATTGAGTTCGTTATATACAAGTAACTCCTTTACCCGTTCTATTTTGTGAGTAATAAGAAATTTCTCAATGGTTGTACCCTGCACTTCTGAAAAAAGATTGGCGAGATAGGTATAATCGTGGTCTAATTTCTTGCTTAGATATTCGGAAAAATTAGTTGCCAGTGGTTCCTCTGAATAATGTACGAGTTCAATAATAACTTTTTTTATTTTTTCGATCAGCACACTTTTTTTATCATCCATCAATTCAAGACCTGATCTCAGCAGAGCTGCTTTAAGTTGATCATGCTGATCTGTTGAAATGTTTTCCATCACTTCTGCTTCACCAAGATCTACTATAACATAATGCAATCCTAATTTCGCCAATTCATCTTTCACAACCATCTTGCAGCGGATACAAACCATATTTTTAATGTATAGCTTCAAAATGTTTTAATGTGTATTAAGAAATCCAGAAGTAGAAAGAGCTTTATTGATCGTATGTGACAACAAGCCACTTCAAATATAGCTAACTAATGGCTGTTCATGAAATTACCGTAGAGTAATTCGATATTTCATTTTATCCCTAAGTGTTAAACTTATCGACAAAGAGTTTAATCTCGTTAAATGTGCTGAAATAAAAAATCGGCTGGGTATGAATAAGGTTACATTACAAGTAATGCAGATTATTCTATCTGCAATTAAATAAAGAACATGTCAAATATTGTTGAAGTTGTTGTGGCCGACAAAAATCTCGCCACTATGTTGAGAAGTGTAAAAGCCGCAGGGCTCGAAATTGAACTGAGTAAAGCAGGACCTTTCACAGTTTTTGCACCGACAGATCTTGCTTTTGGAAAATTATCTGCCGGAAAAATGACCGAATTGTTGAAACCTGAGAATAAAGTAAAGTTGACTGACATTCTCAACTATCATGTAGTAGAAGGAAAAACAAATTTCAAGGACCTTAAAGATGGTCAGAAATTAAAAACTATAAATGGTAAAGAGCTTGATGTGAAAGTAATTGGCGGCAATGTTACCATCAATGGTGCAAAAGTTCAGGGACGGGATAGCGAAGCCAGCAATGGTGTTGTTCATTCACTGGATACGGTTGTAATGCCTGCTAACTAAATGAGCATATTTATGTTGTCAGCAACCATCGGTTAACGCCGGTGGTTTTTTTTTACTTCGCCCCAGGATAAAGTAAAATTTCTGAAAGAAAAACAGGGACTCCTGAAATATGTGAATGATGCAACTTATTTCATAAAATGTGTAACACTTCTCCTTTAAAGAGCATTCAATTTTGTATCGTAATAATTCAGTTACAAATTAAATTCAATTAAATGTTAAGTTCAACAGACGCTACGGCCCCCGTTTTGGAAAACTGGAGTGATCAAAAAGAAAAACTTAAGGCGCTATTTCCAACCTTAACTGATGAAGACCTGAGGTATGAAGAAGGTAACCGGGAAGAAATGTTAACCAGGATTCAGAGTAAACTTGGCAAAACCAAAGAAGAATTGGATACAGTTCTTTCAACGCTTTAATCCCATTTCGAATTTAAAAATCGTTAAGCATTTTACTTAACGATTTTTTTCTCACGGACCCCCGCCTTAGCCATTGCTTTCATCTCCACGGATAAAGAGATGAATCATGACTGAAATGTGTGAATAATGTAATTAATCTCAATAATTGTATAACAGTCCCCAACAGAAAATCATCCAACTTTAGCCTGCTTGATTTATAAAAAATCTGTCTGAAAATATATATCAAATACATGGTCAGCAACCGCTGCAAAATGGCGGTGAAAGAAGCGCTAAAAAAACTCGGATTGCATTTTATCGTTGTTGACCTGGGCGAAGTGGAGATCATGGAAAACATTTCTGCCGGGCAGCGGGAACAAATGAAAACGGCTTTGCTCGATTCAGGCCTTGAATTAATGGACGACAAGAGAGCCATATTGATCGAAAGAATAAAGACCACCATCATTGAAATGGTCCATCACACAGATGAAATGATCAAAACAAACTTCTCTGATTTTTTGAGTGAGAAATTAAATCATGATTATACTTACATGGCTAATTTATTTTCAGAAGTGCAGGGAACTACGATCGAGCATTTCATCATCGCTCACAAGATCGAGCGGATAAAGGAACTGATCATTTATGATGAATTGAACATTACTGAAATTGCCTGGAAGATGAATTACAGCAGTGTCGCTCATTTATCCAATCAATTTAAAAAAGTTACGGGTCTCTCGCCTTCACATTTCAAACAATTAAAAGACAAAAGGCGAAGCCCGATCGAAGACATCGGCATCCCGACCCGCTTGCTGGACGGGCAGGTCGATCTCAGTTCAAATGGCGAACATGGAAACAAATTGACTTTTACAAAGTCGTCACAAAATAAATAAAGTGGAAACTACAAAAACACAGAAGTCCCAATACGCAAGAAGCTTGATAGAAGCAAGCTTGGATCCTCTTGTAACAGTAAGTACCGAGGGGAAGATAACAGATATGAATGAAGCTTTGGCCAATATCACCGGCGTGACAAGGGAAAAACTTAAAGGCACTGACTTCTTCGATTATTTTACCGAACCACAAAAAGCCCGTGAAGTTTACCAGGAAGTATTTGCAAAAGGTTTTGTGGCAGATTACCCCCTGACAATAAGGGATGGTAAGCTGACGGATGTGCTATTTAATGGCTCCGTTTATAAAGATGACCAGGGAAATGTGCTTGGTGCCGTTATAGTAGCAAGAGATATTAGCGAACAAAAAAGAACGGAAAAAGAATTGATAGAGGCAAAAGTATTTGCTGAGCTGGCGACCGGAATTGCAGAACAGGCAAAAAATAAAGCCGAGATGGCCACTCAAACCGCAGAAGATGCAGTGAAGGCTAAACAACAATTTTTGTCTAACATGAGCCATGAGATCCGCACGCCCATGAATGCGATCATCGGGTTTACAAAAGTTCTGTTGAAGACAGATGTATCTGCAAAACAAAAAGAATATTTAACCGCGATAAAAATGAGTGGCGATGCGTTGATCGTACTCATAAACGATATACTCGACCTGGCAAAAGTGGATGCGGGGAAAATGACATTTGAGCAAACGCCTTTCAAAATGGCGTTGTCCATATCTGCCATGCTTCATATGTTTGAACCAAAGATCCAGGAAAAGAATTTAGAGCTGGTGAAAGAATATGACAACAGGATCCCTGAAATATTGCTTGGTGACCCGGTGCGCTTGCACCAGATCATCTTAAATCTTGTGAGCAACGCCGTAAAATTTACAACAGAAGGAAAAATTACAGTCAGTGTTCGTTTGCTGGATGAAGATGAAGAGAAAGTTACCATTGAATTTGCGGTGACCGATACAGGCATCGGGATAGCGGAAGATAAGATAGAAAGGATCTTTGAAAATTTTCAGCAGGCATCGAGCCGAACCTCGAGATTGTATGGTGGAACGGGATTAGGACTTTCCATTGTCAAACAATTGGTAGAACCTCAGGGTGGAAGCATCATGGTGAAAAGCAAGGTTGATGAGGGCTCTGTTTTTAGTTTTATTTTAACTTTCCAGAAAACAAATGTTGATGTTGAGGCAGAAACAGAAATGCTGAACCTGGATGACGAAATTAAAAACATAAAAGTGCTGGTGGTTGAAGATATTGCGCTCAACCAGTTATTGATGAAAACACTGCTGGATGATTTCGGATTTGAACAGGATATTGCTGTTAACGGGAAAGTTGCCATTGAAAAATTACAAACCAAAGCTTATGATGTTATTCTTATGGATTTGCAGATGCCGGAAATGAATGGGTTTGAAGCTACAGAATACATTCGCAAAACAATGAATTCTAACATCCCCATCATTGCTTTAACTGCCGATGTAACCACTGTTGACCTGGCAAAATGCAAAACGGTTGGTATGAATGATTACATTGCAAAACCTGTTGATGAAAGAATATTGTACAGCAAAATAATCGGGTTAGTAAGAAAACCGGTAGAAACGAAGGATGAAATAGATATTGGAAATGAAAATGGACAGAATAAAAAGTCAAAATGTATTGATCTTGCTTATTTGATCCACCACACCAAATCTGACCCGAAGCTGATGATGGAAATGATCCTGCTTTACCTGGAGCAAACCCCGCCATTGATCAGGGCGATGAAACAAAGCTTCCGCAATAAAGACTGGAGGTCATTGTATGCGGCTGTACATAAAATGATCCCCTCATTTTCAATAATGGGCATCAGTGCAGATTTTGAGAACATGGCAAAAAAAGTCCAGGACTATGCAGGCTCACAGCAACAGGCAGATGGAATGTCTGACATGGTCCTGCAGCTTGAAAACGTTTGTGGCCAGGCGTGTAAGGAGCTGCAGGATGAGTTTAATACAATTAAAAAGACGAACTCATGAAAAACGAAAATAAAATAAATCTTTTCCTGGTAGATGATGACGCCTTGTTTTTGAGATCCCTGGAAATTGAATTTCTCCATCATACCGATTTTGCCGTTGAAACGTTTGCGACCGGTGAACTTTGCCTGGAGAATTTATCACATACCCCTGATGTAATTATTTTAGATTATCATCTGAATGGTATCGATAAAAACGCAATGAACGGAATTGAAACCCTGGATAAAATAAAAGCTCTCAACCCGGATATTCCTGTAGTGATGTTATCCTCACAGGATAAAATTGATGTGGCGATAAGCTGTATGCACCACAGGGCTTTTGATTATGTGGTGAAAAGCGAAACCGCTTTCCTGCGTCTGCAAAAAAATATCACCGCCTATTTTCATTATGAAAAAATAGAAAAAGAATTGAGCTGGTATATGGCAAGGATGTGACCCTCCTGTGAAAACAAGTTGTTGTCATTCTTCTTTCGGAAGCTGCAAATGCCTGCTGGAAATTTCCCCGAAGCAACCTCATAAAAAAAGCCACCCCGTGTTTGGCGGGGCAGCTCATTTTATCCAACTCCCAAGTTCAATAATTATATTTTACAAGTTGTCCATTACTATCATAATAAAAATACGTGGTCCTTCCCTGTATGATATCTTTAAACCTGAATATATTATTTACCGCGTTTGGCAATTCAATTTTAATAATATCTCCCAGCGTTATTGCAGGACGTTGTTTGAAAACAGACTCTAAAACATTTAC
>Ga0137463_1000363_pt1 | contig 16210 bp, 25 predicted proteins | sample EasRivERMGT800_2_FD_102333 | JGI IMG/M metagenome (GOLD analysis project Ga0137463, IMG submission 102333) | Soil microbial communities from meander-bound floodplain in the East River, Colorado, USA - East River MetaG ERMGT800_2 | ecosystem: Environmental > Terrestrial > Soil > Floodplain ...
CCGGGAACACACACAACAAAAACATGGCAAGTCGGGACAGCCCTTGATTTGGCTTGAATAGCCTTGATTTGGCTAGAGTTACGGCGAAACAGTGCGGAGGGGGTTCTTCACAATTAAATGGCCAAATCGGGACACTTCGAGACGCAAAACATGGCCACTGTCTCGATCTTCAGGCAGGCAAAATTAGAGAAGGTTTCCCTGGAATTTCAGGCGGCTTGCAGGGGGTCTTGCAAGGCGGCTGCAACGTGCTTGCGCTGGGCCTGGCGGACGGCGGTTTGCAACCGGACCTGCAGGCGCGGGCAATCCCAAAACTCAGGGTCGCGGGTGGCGTCGCGGAAGGCGATGACGGAGGAGAGGGTCACCAAATATTTGTGGGGCGACGGACGGCAATAGACCAGGTAAACCCCGAAATACTTCGTCAGGGTGTTCCGGGCCAGGGCAAGAATGCGGCAGGCCTCGCGCAACCCAATCCAAGCATCGGGTTCAGCAGGGAGTTTTGGCCGAACAAGCCAAGTGCCATCTCCGCGCGAGATGAAATCAGCCAGAATCGGGTAGGTTCCCTGCTTCGTTGGTCCCATTTGATGGTGAGTTAGGTTTGTAACGGTAAAAACTCTCCCGCTGCCGGCCACCTGGCTTGAGCCGGCTTTCGTTCACAATAGTCATTCCGAACTTGGTGCGCAAATCGGCTATACGGCTGTGGACGGCCGCGCCGATGCCGGTGGGTGTAATAATGCGGGCGAGTTCGGGCATCGGGATCCAGCGGTCGGGATTGTCGCGGAGGTAGACGGCGAGCTTCTGATTCTGGCTTTGGCCGCCAGCCTGGGCGCGGAAATCGAGTTCGACCTGGGAGGGCATCATCGTTAGAAGGGTTCCACAGCTTTGGCCTGCTTTGCTTTCAGGGTGCGCTGTAACGCGGCTTTATAGGCCGCCTGGTGGTGGCCAGTCTTGTCCCTGATGGCTGCGACGTAGCCGGGGCCGTAGCCGAGCTGGGCAAGCTGCTCTTCAAGCGCGCGGATTTCGGTTTGGTCGTTGGATTCAACGTAACGGTCCCGGCTGGTGTTCCCTTTGGGATTCTTGGCTGCCCAGAAGCCGCGCTTGCGAAAGACGGCATTCGGATTGATGGCAGGCCGGGCTTCGCCCTGGTCGATCTTGCGCCAGAAGATGGCTTCGAAATAGGAGAGGAAAAGGTCGACATGGCGATCGGTGAGCCTGGGATCGAGGCTGGAACGACAGCCGGGCAGCTCTGAGATGATTTCGAGGCTGTTTCGATACTCCGCGTCGTCGATGCCAGCCTGGGCCTGGGCGCGTTTCAGGAGGATTTGTTGGGCGCGGGAGAGCATTAGACAAGGTTCATTTTGATTTGGCCTTCTGCCAGGTCGGCCAGGGCCTGGAAAAACTGTCGGGTTTCAGCAACCCCGAACTCCCCAAATTCACAGCGACAACCGAGCGGGTTAAAGACGCAATGGATGCAGCAGATAAACCGTCCTTCGGCGTCGCGACCTCCCTGCCCTTCCGGGACCTGTGCATGGCAATTCTGGCATTCTTTCATAGAAGGGTTTTCTGCCGATCGCTATCGGTGCGGCCTGCACGACGCTCGGCGGCCGCCCTTTTCCTGAGCTTGGTGATGTCGCCATAAACAGCCGCAAGCAGCTCAACGGGGCTGGGCTCGCGGACGGCTTCGACCACGGTGAGGCCACGCGTGATTTTCTGGATCTTCGGACCGATGGTCAGAGCGGCGGCTTTCAGCTCTTCGGCGCGTTGGCCGATGTGTCGCTTGATGGCGCGCTGCAGGTAAAGGGGCACATATTTGATCTCAACGTTGTACCTCTTAAAGCTCATGAGGAGTTGGCAGAGTTCGCGGTAAAGGAATGGGACATCGAATTCCCAACCACGCTGGCGGCACTCGTGGCCGTAGGTGCCGATCGCGTTGATAAGGAATGGGCGGTCGCGTTGAAAATCATGCGGCGACAAGTCGCAATATAACTGGTTGCGCAGCCGGTTGAGGATGCTGTCGATGAGCTCAGGAACGGTCATGGGGGATAGATCCCCTCTGCGTAGGGGAGCTGCCTGTCTAACTCGGACGGGCGCTGGGCCTCTGGATAGCGCCACACCTTGAAACTCACGACGTGCTCGGTGAATTGCGGCCTATCCGTCACCCTGAAGCTCTCACAGAGGAGACGGTGCTGAGCGTCATAGAATTGAAACAAACGCCTGGTTTGCCGCGCCCGGCGCGCGCGCAACACCTCAATGCGCCGTTCGGCGCGCCACAAGGCTCGCCCTAGAATACGGTTCTCCGGCAATTGGCGGGCGGCATCCACAAGAGTCGTAAGCATTTCGAGCTGGGTCATGGATGAGCGCAACCAGGGGCAGGACTTTGGACGCCCTGCTGTGTTTTTCCCGGCGGGTTCGTGTTCTCCGCATTCTCTGCGGTCGCCATAGCCGAGCTCACCCTGGTTGCGAAAGATTCGGCCAGCGCGGCCTCCAGGGCCGCAAGATCAGCGCGGGCCTTGCTGTCCGTGGAGCAGCGGCTTTCGACGTGTTTAATGGCCGCCAGGACGGTGCCATGGTCGCGCTTGAATTGTTTGCCGATCCGATTGCTTGAGAGCGTTGTGAACCTGCGCGCCAGATACATGGCCAGGTGACGCGCCCAGGCGATTTCCTCGGGTCGTTTGCGGGAGAGGATTTCAGCCGGGGGAATGCCGAATCTGTCACAAATGGCCTGGAAGATAGAGCGAAGGACTGGCACCCAGGCTCCTTTCATGGTTAGGGCAGCGAAATGCCGCGCTTCAAACGTTGCCAGCCGACGCTCCAGCTTTTCCAATCGAGCGAGCATATCCTCCCGTTCTGCATCAAGTGCCGAAATGGGACGGATCTGGAAGGCGGGACGGCTGGACCCGAGAGCGGTATGGGGAGGCTTCATTCTAGGCGTTCAGAAGCAGGTGATCGTTATATACATCGAGCGGCACATTGGCGCGCTCGCGTTCGAGCCTGGCAATTCGGAGGGCGATGATGCGTAACACATCCAGGCGCTTGCAGTTCGTCCATTGTTCCTGATTGGCGAACAGGTCCCGGATTTTGTTGTAGGCCCAGCGCGGATCGCGATAGGTCAAAAGCCCCTCCATCCATTCGAAGGCGTTGTCCTGGTCATCATGATCGTAGATGTCCTCCCGGTTCCAATCGTAGCAGCCCAGCTCAGCCAGCAGATCGTTGGCGATGGCATCGCGCAGGCCGCGCAGAAAGGTGAGGCTGTTACGCTCGCCGGGAGTTAGCGCGTCCCAATCGGTTTCGAGGAAAGGAATCACGGCGGTTACTTTCCGCGCGCGGGCGCGGGCGGGCGGCCGGGGGTTTGTGAGACGGGGCCGGTGATTTGCATGGTCCGAACTTCCTTAAGCCCAAACACCAGGCCGAGCCGCTTCATGAGGGCAATGCGGTAGTTCAGTTCGTCCGTCGTGGGATATTCGGCTTTGCAGGCTGCCTCCAATTGGCGGACGAGCAGCGAGCGTTCCTGGAGTTCTTCTTTGGTCGGATTATTCATTTTGGTCCTTTGGTTATGGGTTTGACGGGGCGGGTAAAAGACGGTTGGAAGGGGCCAGGAGCGCCGGAGCACGGCCGTTCTGGTGGCCATTGACGGCGGGGCGGATCTCGATCGAGCTGCCTGCCTGATAACCATGCCGGGCAGCGGCGCCGACCTTCTTGGGGCCGGCCGGCTTGGTCGTCATTTCGCCGAAATTCTCCTGAATGTAAGATTCCCTCTTGGCCTTCCAGTTCACTTCAAGGGCGAGCTCAAGCTGCGGTTTGAATGGTTGCTCGAACCGCGCCACCAGCTTGGTGAACAGTGCAACATAGGCTCCATGGATGAATGCCTTGCGCTTTTTGATGCGCTTGTTGGGCCGGCGATTCCAGCAGCGGCGGAACTCACCGGTCAGGAAGCCGAACACATAGCGGGCAATTACCAGGTGATGGGGCGTCCCCACAACGATCATGCGCTGCGTCCAGTAACCGCTCGTAAATGGAGAGACTTCGAAAAATCTGCTGCAGATCAGGCTGGCATAGATTGCTTCGTCCGGAACGGATGCCCACTCGCCGAATATCTCGTGGACGACGGAGCGGTCCTGTTCGGCGCGGTCAACCTCGGCAATGTCGATGCCGTGCTTTTCGGCGATGCAAGCGGCGAGGATTTGGGCGGTATCGATCTCATGGTCAGTGCGGCCGCGATTGGAGAGCAGCTTGCGGATTTTCTCTAAGGCTTGGTCCCTGGTCATGGCTGGTCCTGGGTTATGAGTTACATGCGCCCAATGCCATAGGCTCGGATCCATTCCTCCTCGGTCACTGGGCGGATATCCGTGACCCGTGCCGCATTGCTTTTCATGATGCCTTTCGTGCGAGCGGCCCCGCGAGAGATCCCGCGCCACTGGAAGGTCTGCCGCGGTTTTCCGCTCGCCGGCTGGAACTCAACATCCACTTCCCACCCGAATGGCCGAGTCGTTGGAGTGCTCATTTGGCGTAGAGATTTTCGCCCTGCATTTCCTCGCGGATCTTCAGGGCCTTCAAAACGTGGTCCTCGGTCAGCTTTTCGCCTTTCTTGCGGGCGATCCGGCTGGCCACCTTCAAGGTCTCGACCACCATGCGCAAGCGGCCGGGCTTGTTGGCGACGTCGACCAAGGTTTCCATGAGGCCTTTGCCGGGCCGGGTGACATACTGCCGAACGATGGGATCGAGGTGAGCCTCGGTGGTTTTGCGGGGCAACCGGATGGACAGGCCGATGCGGCCGATGAGCTGTTCGAACATGTATTCGCTCTTTTGCAGCTCATTCTGGAACCGGGCGGTCGCGACCAGGGCGAGAGCGCAGCCGGTGCGATCGTGAATGTCGCGGAGGATTTCCAGATTGGCCGGGTTCGTCCGGCGGTCGCCGGGCAGCAGGCGGTGGGCTTCGTCGACAATGAGGATGCGGTTGCGATTGAAGCCGCGCAGGATGGATTCATGCATCTGGACTGCATTGAGGTTGCGATTGACGCCTATAGCGGCCGCTATGTCGCGCAGAAGGGCTTTGGTTCCACCGTAGGCGGGGGCGATGACCAGGACGGCGCGCCCGTGGTTGTTCAGGGTTTTCCATGCGCGCGCTGAAACGGACTTCCCCTGCCCTGATTCGGCGACGATCAGGGTGATGGAGTTGTTCGCCAGGGCATAATCGAGGCCAGTGAAGATCGCTTTGGTGGCCGGGGTCTCGACGAATTCGTTCTGCTGGATGGTACCACGGCTCTCGACGAGCTTGCGGTAGGAGCCGATAGCCGCGCCGATGTTCTTCCAATTGCCCTCGTAGGTGCCTTTGAGGACGCGGAAGATAGTGGATTCGTCGTAGTCAAGGGCTTCGCCGCATTCTTTCAGCGAAAGTTTCGCGTCCAGGGCGTGCTGGTGGAACCAGAGCAGGAGCTGCTGGATGTCGTCGCCCAGGGCTTTCCAGTTTTCGAGGTTGAGGGCGATGTTGACGCGGGAATGGGCGCTGGAGGCCATGGCCTGGTCGGACTTGGTCACAACAGCGCCGGTATCGCGCGCGGGGGCTTCGAGTGTAGGGGCGGTCATTGGTCCTTTGGTTTGAGGGTTACGGGCTGGAAAAGAGATCGGAGATTTCTTCGGCGGAAGTTTGCTCGGCCCGATCGCCAAGCCCTGAGGCGGCGGCGCGATCATCTTCGGTGACCTTGGCGGAGCGAACAGCCGCCCGGCGACGGGCGCCAGCAGCTTTGACCTGGTCGGCTTCGGCGCGGACCTGGTTGATGCGGTCGGAGATTGTGGGGGCGGCGTCGGGAATACCACGATCGCCGATAGCCGAGGTCCGAGCCGGACTGGCCCCCGAGCCGGCCTCGCGGGCAACCGCTGGTGGGGCCGGACGCTGGAGGTACGGGGCGATGGCGGCGGACTTGGTAACCGCCAGGTTGTGGGCAAGTTTCTTGCGCGCCGCCTCGGAGGCCATTTGCTCCTGAGTGGCCCCGAATCTCGGAAGGTCGGACACTCGCGAGGCGACGCACAAAAATTCATGGGGTTTGCCGTTCCTAATCGTGTAGATAACGGCTGCGGTGTCGGGGTCATAATCGTTCCAATAAACGACGACGCGGGAACCCTTGTTGGCTTGAAGCTCGGGGGCGTCATAGCTGTAGGCTTGCTGGTACTTGCCGGTGCCCTGGGTGATGCGGACGCCGTTGCGGGTGATGGCGACCACGTTATAGGAGCTGCGATACATCCACTTGGCGGAGTCGGGGATGAACTGACGCGGCGGGCCGGGACGGCCACGCCCTACCTCCTCGCCGAAAACGGTGGACCATTTGTCGAAAGGGGTTTCGCCGCGCAGGACTTTGCCGTCGTTACGTTCGTTATTGAGGGAGCGCATGACGCCGGCCAGGTGCTCGGTGTATTGGTTCAGGTGCATGAAGAACTGCCTTGGGTGAGCTTTGCCACTTTCGCAGGCGGCGAGCCATTTCTTAACGTGCTCGGGACAATCGCGGCGTTCGTCCCGACCGCAGTAACCGACGCAGTTGTCGGCGGCGTGCTGGAGCTGGTTGAACTCGGTCTCGATGATCTTGCCGCGCGGGGTGCGGGTATGAATGAGTTTGACGCCCAGGGCGCGGAGGCCGCCGAACCGGGTATCATCGTCGATGCCAGTCTTGTGGCCGCGAATGACGTTGCTCTGCCAGGTGCCGCCTTCGAGCACGGCGATATCGAACTTGCCGTATTTGTCGAAGGTGTCGCCAATGAGACCCCACACGTCGTCCTTGGTGTACTGACCCTTTGGCCGGATGACGGCGCGGATGTTGAGCCAGCAGAGCGAGCCAATGTCCATCACGGACAAAACCTGGGGACGGATCAGCAGATAGCCCCGTTCGTTGGGCCACTCGACCCAGACGTAGGTGTTTGCGGTCATGTCATCGGCCGTGAAGGCCTGGCCGGGGCGGACGTTGGCATAGCTGCATTCGGTGTAAGGGCCGGAATCGCGCATGGCTTTCGGCCCGATCTGCAAAAGAGTGACGGTGCTCTCGGGGGCCGCTTGCTTCACGGCGGCGCGGACGCTCGGGGGGACGTAAGACTTGGCGGGATGGTCGCCATGCAACCACTGGCGCGCAGGACCGGCTACGGTGGGGTCGGCGACCAGGTTGCGGTACGCGCGGGCGATGTTGAGACGGGCATGAGCTGGACCTCCCTTGGCGTGGCCGTGGTCGACGGCGGCGGCGGCGGTGCGGAGGATGTCGGAGGCGTCGAGGTCAAGGCTGAAGGGCTTGCGCCCGGACCGGCGGCGTTTCTGTTCGACCAAACCGTCCAGCCCGGCCTGGGCATAGCGGGATCCCCAACGGCGGAGGGATCTGGCTGAGATGGGAAACAATGGATGCGACGTTGCAAAGTGTTTGCAGACGAGGGCCACGGCGAGCTGTTTCCCGAGGTGCAGATTGTTGGCCAGAAGCTGGACGGCTTGCTCGCGCAATAGAACGGCTTCGCGCTGGGCATCGCCGGCGACCAGGTCGGAGAAGCGGACAGTCGGACCCTCACCCCTGGCCCCTCTCCCATCGGATGGGAGAGGGGAACCGATGACGATTTCCGCAATGCGATCTGGCGGTTGGTACTCAAGGCGGTTGTTCACCTGGCGCGTCGGCCATTTCTCGCGCTCGGCGGTGCGATGGATCTTTTTCTTGTTGGTGCCGAGGGCGAGAGCAATGTCGGCGGCGGTAAACCAGTCTGAACCGCAGAGGCGCGGAGGCACTGAGGCCGTCTCGAAGTTGTTTTGAACTGCTGGGGCGAGCGGTTCGTTCATAGATGTTCGGGTTAATGGGACTGGGACTGATGGGACTGATCTCCGCCGAGAATGCGGCGGAGTTTGTGATCGGTCTCGCGTTGGAGCTCGGCCTGGATGGCGCGCTGGCAGCGTTCGCACATTCCGTGAGTGACGTTCGGAGCAAAGGGATTGCCGCGCATCCGGCGCATGGGCTTGCACCAGGCGCAAACACTCTTCCACTGGAACCAGACGCGGACCGGGGCGACGCGGGGCTTGAGGGCGCGCCCGGCCGCGCGCGCGAGGGCGTAGGCGAGCGCGCAACAGAGAACCAGAAAGACGGTGACCAGGGCGACCATGAAGGCGAGCGGGCCAGGCTGGGCGTCGTCTTGGGATTCAGTCGGCGGGCCGGGACGGCCACGCCCTACCATGGAAGCCGGGCGCGTGTTGGCCGCGCGCCCGGCTGACCTTTGCACGTTATCGTTTCGTTTTGGAAACGTCCGGGTCTCCAACGCCAAGCGGGACGGCGTCTCCGAACGTGGGGAAGATGGATTGAGTCGATTCATGTTTCGATGGTGTTGGCCTCGGCGAGCTGGGCGCGGACCTTGGCCAGAATCTTTTCCAGCTTGGCGTCGAGCTCCTGGAGGGCTTGGGTTTCGGTTTTACCTTCGGGGATCTGCAGATGGTCGAACAGTTCGAGGGCTTCGAGGGACGCGATGGCCTTTTCAAACGGAAGTTCGAGCTGCTGGCCATTGCCGAGCATTTTGCCGGTGGCGTATTTGACGGCGTCGTATTCGCCGAAGCGCCGGATCTCTCCCTCCGCGCGCCAGACGGCGGTAAATGCTTTTGGGGACATGAGGATCATAGCCTTGGCCTGCTTGAGCAGGGCATCGGGTTTCGCGGCGAGGGCAGGTTTCTGCTTCGCGACCTCGATAAGGGCATCTTCCAGGAAGCCAATCCAACGGTAGACGCTGGTGCGGCTGACTTCCTTTTCGTAGCAGGCGAGGAAATCCCCGAAATCGCCGTCCTTGAGGGAATCGCGGGCCTTGGCGAAGTACCAACCGCAATCAAGCATTCGCAGTTTGGTTTGGATGAAATTGCGTTTTGCGCTTTTAGCGGCCGCAATGCCAGCCCGCATGAACTTGTCAGCCGTGGTGGTCGGAGCCACCATCATGTTGTGTTTTTGGGTCATTGCTTCCTTGTTCCTGGAATAGGTACGGTAAAAAGCGCTGCGCCCGTTGATGGGCCTGCAGGAGATAAAGCAGCTCGACAATATTGGCATGCTGGGGGAAGCCCTGCGGCAGGACCTGAAGAAGCCCCCGAAGGATTCGCGCTCGCCGCGTGAGTGAATCTGGCAACGCGTCGACGACAGATTGAACAAGCTCATTGAGGTCCTGATTATTGGGAGTTTGCATTAAGGGCCTGCTGGATCAGGTTGTAGGTGACGGGAAATTTTTTAGGAGATCGAGCGGCTCGATGGACGCTGACCCGGCTCTTCCCGATGGAACGAGCGAACTCGGTGATAGAAAGCCCGCGAGCCCAACACAGGCGTTTCAGGTTTCTAGGATTGACTTTGCGGGTCATGCTTTGCTAATTGTCTTAGCGTAAGTAACACTAAGTAACCTTAACGTTAAGCGAATTAGCGGTCAATAGTTTTTTGAGGGATTTTTTTGGACCCCAGGAATGAGGAGTTTATTCGGCTGCTGGAAGCGGCCGGCTGGAGCCAGGCTAAGGCGGCGCGCGAGCTGCATGTGAGCACGGCGGCCATCAGCCAGATTTGCACCGGTAAAAATCAACCTGGGCGGGCGACCCTCAACCTGCTTAAGTTGATAATCGCGCGGGAACAGCCCAATGCCGTTACATTTAACGAAGAGATGGTTGAGGCGGGGTTGGCTCGATGGGAGCGGGAATTGCTTGAGAAACTGAGACCGGTGCCGCCTGCCCAGCGACAAAGGTTATTAGAGGCGTTCGAGCAGATGATACGAGCAACCAAGCCGCCAGCCACCTTCGGAAAGGAGCGACGATGATTTCTCGCATTATGCCTGTTTTTGAAGCGCAAGTAATTGATTTCCAATGAGAGCTTGTCGCAGCATGGGACGCCTGGGATTGGGGCTAATACCGGTTCTTTTCTCGGGCTGTGAGACCCCTAAAATGGCAACCCGGAGCGGCCGTCCGGAAGTCATGGCTCACGCGAACATCGTCTTAGCGAAACGTGCGTTGCTCACCGAGCTCCTGGATCAGGGCTATTTAATCGCGGAGGACAGTGGCTCGATGCTCGTGGCCGATCGAGAGGCCAATGCCTGGCTGCGGTTCTGGCTTACCAATCTTGCAACAGGCGAGAAACCGCGGATACGGTGCCGGTTCACACTTGCAGATCTGGGCAATGAGACGCGAATTGTGGGAACCATCAGTCTTATGCACGCGCCAACACGCGTTGGGCGACTTTCTGAAAGCGATCCAGAGACGAGGCGGCCGCTTGAAGATCTGCAGTTCCTGCTGGATTGCGTGGCGGCGGACGTTGAATCCCGGCAGCGACCGCCGGCGCCTATCCATGAACAGCCGAACATAGCCCGTTCGCCAAAAGAAGTGAATGGCCGATAGGCGCAATTGCAGAGCAGCTTCTGATGCCGTAACGTAACGGTCGACCTGGACGATGACGAATTGGGAAAAGAAAGAGGCGAAGCGCGATTGGCAGCGGCGGAACCCAGATAAGGTGCGCCAGGCCAACAAGGATTATCGCCGCTGGAACCAGCGCAAGACGAACGAACAGGCGCGAGTTCGGATGCAACGCTATCGGGCCAGGCTGAAGAGGCTCGTGGTACCAGCGACGACTTAACGTAACGGTGGCGATATCGGCGCTGCACTTTTTTGCGCCCATTTGCTTCGAGCCCCATCGAGAACCTGCCTGCAACGCCTCGCTCGACCAAAATCCGCCGCCCCAAACATGGTGAAGAGCCAGCCAGTCCATGTAAGGAGGGAGGACCATACTGCCGACGAATAAGAACCCGGACCGAGCATTGCGCCCGCGAAAATGCAACCGCCACCAAGGATGTAGCCATGCAAGGCGGCGATGTGATAACTAGCCTGAGATGCCGCAAAATAGGTCGCAACTCCAAGGTCGCCAGCCGCTCTATCAATTTCAGCTTCGAAGTCCGCGATCCTGCTGTCTGTCCAGCGCCCCAGCCAAGAAGATGCCCGAGGAATCAGCTTATCCAGCGCATCCCGCATATAGCTCGCCGCAACATTGAGCAAAAGACTCGCGATTACGACGGTGATCCACCAATGCATGGAAAGCAAATCGCGAAGGGTTTCATTCATGAATTGCAATCTGGCTGGCCTATCCGATTCGATACAAGCACAAACGCGGGCGGTTCGGTTGACAACTTGTGAATAAGTTTTGGGTGGGTTGGACGGAATGTGTCCAACCTGGTCGGGCAGGCTCACGGGCGTTATGCAAAGAAGGGATCAATTCCTCATGTTCGTCTTCTTTGGAGCATTGGCTGAAGATGTTTCCAACGATACTCACGACGCACAGCTCGTAGCAGCGGTGGCGTCACAAATACCAGAAACCCAAATTCCACCTTGCCCGATGAACGCGGCCAAGGTGTTCCTGCGCTTTTGCCACGGCAAATCGGGCAGGCCGTATAAATGGATGCTCAACGGCGAGGTCAAGCGGCTGGGCGACAAGATAGCCGATAGACAATAGCCGAGGCGGGAAAGGTCCGAGCCGGACTGGCCAATAAGTGCGGCGCGCCAGGGACGGCGAGCCCTACCCGTCTCTAATTTTTTCTCGCATTTTGGTCATTCCGATCAAACCGGGCAGACAGCGGCGGCGGAGGCAAGGTAGGTGTTGACCCCAGTAATGGGACCAACAACTAAAAGGACTAATCCGATGAAAATCACCGCGCTCGTTCTCTGTACTCTCACTATCGCCCTGACTCCGGTATTCGCTCAAACAGATACCAACATCCCCGCGCCCCCAACGACTCCAACCGCCTTCTGGAACACGGCTCTGGGCTGGCTCAGTTCGCATAACCCGAACAACGAATCGACCTTTTTTTCCAAAGGTGAAGCCTGGGCCGGGGCGGTCACCATGCAAGGCGACGTGAACCTGGCCAACGAGATCGGTTTGGCCTACCGGCTTTACTCGCCCAGCAACAGCAACTTTTCCGTGAGCCTGGAAGCCGTGACCAGGGACTCGGGTATCGCCGGCACATTCGTTTCCGAAGGGTTCGGCCCATCGCTGAACATCAAAGTGCATGACGTGGAATTGTCGTTGTACGCCGATGCGGTGTATGACCTGAACAGCGAGGCCGCAAAGTTCCAGGACAAAATCCACGCGGAGATCGGGGCGCGCGTCAAGAAGGCGATGACCCAAAACACGTTCATCGGGGTTGAAACTTTCGTCCAGGTGCCGGGGGAGGTGAGGGGCTTTGGCGGGTTCCTGGGATTCACGTTCTAAAAATGGACAACCATTACGACGGGCCAGCTCCAGGAGAATCGGTATTGATTTACCGGGAGGCCATGGACGCGGCATCCGGAAGAAAACGAAACAAAAATATGAGTGTAAGAGCAAAATTTGTGGTGAACCAGATCGAGCGGAGCCAGAACGGCGGCTATCGCGAGAACGGGCAATACGACTCCTCTCTCAAAACGGAAGTCTCGACCATCAAGCTTTTGCCGGTCTCGGGTGGCAGCGAAGAAAATAAAAAGTTCTTCGCCTGGACTCCAACCGGCGAGATCCAGTTGGGCACTATCAATCCGGAGGCGGCTAAACAGTTCGAGCTGGGCAAGGCCTATTACGTCGATTTCACACCGGCTGATGTGGTTGAAGTCGCGGTTTAAATGAGCCGAGCCGAAAAATTCTGGGGCCGAGTAGCGCTCGCTGCGTTGCTGGGTCTCATTTTCCTGCTCGTAGAGGTGCTGGCCCGTGCCGAGCTGCCGAGCCCGACCGGGTATGGCTTGAACATCGCCCGACGCTCGGACGGGCTGCACGCGCTGCCGTTCTGGAATGATGGGAACGGGGCGTGTCTTTGGATCTGGACGAACCGGGCGGAGGAGGGACGGTCGCTGAAGCTGGAGGGATGGTCCCGGTTTATCTGGCCGAGCGGCGAGTTCTGTGAGGGTGATCGGTTCACGGCAATAGATAGCGTGCCGGGATATAGCTCGGGACGTGTGACGACCTGGTCGCTAGCCGATGGTCATATTACGGAGGATTTCCTGATCGGAGACGGCAACACCCGCTGGGGCGCGTCGTGCGCCATGTCGTCCGGTGGGCTGGCTTTCATCGCGTATCAGCACGTGTATGGGCAGATCATCAGTTTCGATCTGGCGTATCGGCGTCCGACGACGCCTCCAACACCCGAGCCGACAGCTTTACCAGCTTGGCCGTGGCAGACGAATCGTTACACCGTCCCGGCTTTCAACGGTTCGATTCCCTCCGCTAACTTTTCGATGTGCCAACTCGGGGGACTGCTCTATGTGTTTGTGACTCGGGATTCCAGTCATTGCGTGGCCCTATTTCGCTTCAAAGAAGTTGATGGGAAGTTACTGTTGAACGATTTCGATACGGCTTTCATAGCTGGATTCCCGACCAACGGAATTTTTGACCCGTTGGCTCCGCACGGAGAATTTCCCCCAGTATCGGCGAGGTCTGACCCGGACCATGGACGGGTCATCTTCATGTATGAAGGGGCTTACGACGCTCTCGCTTATGTGTGTGGCGGGGACAATTACTATGCTCGCCCGATTATCGGGGCTGTGTATCCGGACTTGAGGAAGGAATTGATTTTGCGCAGTCCCTACTACAGTGAGCGGATAATTGGTTTGTCGCTGTTCGCCCGGCCTGACGGGCCATACCGCCTGCAAGAAGTTACGGACGTGGCCGCTTGTGACTGGAAATACTGGTTCATTACACCTGGTGGAAGAGTGTTTCCTCTGGACGTTGACGGAGAACCCGCAAGCAGTCCAGATGGTTGGCTTGCTTTTGGTTCCTCCATAGGTTTTCAAATCGTCCCGCCGCACTTTGCGCCGCGCCTTACAATTGCCAGGACCACTGCGTTGACAGGTCCGCAGGTGATGGAATTGGCTGCAAAGGTCCAGGCAAATCCGAACGTCCAGGCATTTATTCCGCCGCAGAACGTTTCACTCTCGGGTTGGGACGGGTCCGCGACCATTGAGGACAGCACCAACCTTAAGCAGTGGCAGGTGAACCGGACCAGCTCGGCGCCCGCGCTTATAATGCTTACGAATCAGCAGCAATTTTTCCGGCTGAAAACACCATGATCGCACAGGTTCCAACTGTTCCATGGCCGGTGACGACGCAGTGGCTGTTCGGATTGCTGGGCGCGGCAGCCGTCGTTTATCTCGGGCTGAGTATCGCCACGCAGGCGCGCAAGCTGTGGGGGCGACGTCCGCCGATCGATGATGATTTCGCGAGGCTTCGCCTGGAAATGAAAACCGGTGACGAAGCGCTGGGCCGCCGGATGGACCAGCTCGACGAACAATATATCAGCCTGCAGACGGAACGGGAGCGGACTTGGCGGGAGTTGAAGGATGAAATCTCGGCGGTCCGGGAGGATCTGTCGTTCATTCGCGGCAGGATGGAGAAAGGTCACCGACCATGAAAGCGCGCAACGAAGCCATCCGGCATGAATGTCATCTGCAGCTTTACGGCGCCCAGGCAAGGGCCCAATCGATTGTAGCCATCCGAAAAAAGGCAGCTCGGGACGGGGATATTTATCCGGCAGCTTCGGATTCGGAGATCGAGACCGCGCTGTTCTTTTTAGTAGGCCAAAAGCTTGCGGAGGAAATCCAAGACCCGGCGACGGGGCAAAAACTATACCGGATTACGTCGGCCGGAACGCTGCACTGGGAAAATACCGAGAGCCACTAATGCCGCGCAAGCTCACAGGGAAAATCGCCAATCTGTCAAAGGAGTGGCGGGACGTGGTGAACCTGATGCTGATGGACGGCGCGACCTACCAACAGATCATCGAACGCCTGAAGGAGCCCTGCCCGGATTTGGTGGAACAGAATATCACGAATTGGTTCCAGGGCGGCTATCAGGAATGGCTGAAGGAGCAGACCAGGCTCGCGGATATGAAGCTGCGTCGCGAACAGGCCGAGCGGCTCGCGACGGAGAACAAGGGAAGCCAGGTGCATGAAGCCTCGCTGCAAATAGCGAGCTCGATGATCTATGACGTGCTGACGAATTTCGACGCGGAAACGCTGAAGGAAAAGCTCCAGCAAAAGCCTGAACACGTCGCGCCACTGATCAATGCGCTGGCGAAGCTGAGCGACCAGGGCTTGAAGTTCCAGCGTTACCAGGAACAGATCGCGGATCGGAAGCGGGCGATAGAGAAGGAATTGTCGGCCGCCAGAGGTGAGGGCGGGCTGACAAAGGAAACGCTCAGCCGGATCGAAGAGGAACTCAAACTTTTGTGACCCCGACGCGCAAATACTTTTTGCCCTACCAGATCGCGTGGATCCTGGACGCGGCGCTGCTGCTGATCATGGAGAAGTCGCGCCAGATCGGTATCTCCTACGCCACGGCTTACCGATCGGTGCGCCTGGCCACTGCGAAGGGCGCCAGGCTGGACGTGTGGGTGTCTTCCCGGGATGAGACGCAGGCAAAGCTGTTTCTGGAGGATTGCAAGGCCTGGGCAAATGTCCTGCAGATCGCAGCGAGCGACCTGGGCGCGGTAGTGTTCGATCGGGCAGAGGGTTTCTCGGCTTACGTGCTGGAGTTCGCTAATGGGCTGAGGATTTATTCGCTATCGTCGAATCCGAACGCCCTGGCCGGCAAGCGCGGGCACGTTGTCCTGGACGAGTTCGCGCTGCACAAAGACCAGCGCATGCTTTACCGCATCGCCAAGCCGGTCACGATGTGGGGCGGCTCGCTGACGATCGTGTCGACGCATCGCGGAGCGCAGAGCGTTTTCAACGAGCTGATCCGGGACATCCGGGAAAAGGGAAACCCGATGGGCTGGTCTCTTCACAGCGTGCCGATCCAGAAAGCCGTGGACCAGGGCCTGACCGAACGCATCAACGAGAAGACGGGCGGCAAGGAATCGCGCGAGGATTTCCTGAAGCGGCTGCGGGCGGAGTGCATCGATGAGGAGCAATGGCTGCAGGAATATTGCTGCGTGCCGGCTGACGATTCGAGCGCATTTATTTCTTACGAGATGATCACCGCCTGCGAGGAGACCGGTGCCGGTCAGCCACTTCGGGATTTCGATTATTTGCTGGACTGCAAGAACCCGCTCTACGTCGGGGTGGACGTGGCGCGGAAGAAGGATCTGTTCGTCATCGATGTCGGCGAAAAGATTGGCGACGTGGTCTGGGACCGTTTGCGGGTGGAGCTCCAGGGCAAAACCTTCAGCGAGGCTGAATTTGAGCTGCATAGGATTCTCACGCTGCCGCAAGTCAAAAGGGCGTGCCTCGATGCCACGGGCA
>Ga0137463_1000364_pt1 | contig 16173 bp, 13 predicted proteins | sample EasRivERMGT800_2_FD_102333 | JGI IMG/M metagenome (GOLD analysis project Ga0137463, IMG submission 102333) | Soil microbial communities from meander-bound floodplain in the East River, Colorado, USA - East River MetaG ERMGT800_2 | ecosystem: Environmental > Terrestrial > Soil > Floodplain ...
ATGGGCACTCATCTGCTCACTCCATGGTACAAAGGCAGCCGTCGGCGCCGAAACGTCGTTTCCACACAGGGTTTTCGTCGCTACCTGCATGAAGTTCCGCGATGTGAAGGGCGACAGGGGGGCAGGACATTCACACACTCACTCGCAGTGTCCACAAAAGGTGTGCATGGCATGTGGATAACCATGTGGATGAGCGATCAATGCCATGCCGTACCACAGCACCTCGCAGATTGCCTAATCGGTAGGCAGCACAATCCGTGCAATTCCACCAAGATGCAATTTTTTAGCAGAAACTCGTATGGGACAAATGCACAGATCCCACGCGATCGGGAAGCGTTTCTACGGTAGAGCGTACAGAAGTGTGCAGCCTGGCATGGCAGAACTAGACGGGCAGGATATCATGAATGGCCGATCGTTCGACGCGCCCGATATTCACCCACTGTTCCGCCATCGGAATCAATGCATGAATCCTCGTCTCGACGGTTCCCAGTCGCTGCGCCAACGTCGATGTTTTTCGGTAGGCCGCGACCATGAGAAAGGAGCGCAGCCCTTGCAAAAACATCGTGATCATCGTCGCCTGCACATGGCTGGCCAGATCGTAGAGGGCCTCGACCTGTTCGAGAGTCGGATCGAGCTGAGATGCCGTCACAAAATCCGTCGCCCCTTGTGCTCGTAAATTCGCAAGAGTGGAACTGATGCTTGGGACCCGCCGACGGACTTCTTGAAGGAACTCTTCGTCGAGTCGGTCAAGCTCAGTTAAGATGCGCCCAACGCTGGCGATATCAAAATGATCGGCTTCCCGCTCAGCGCGCTGGATGACCGCCTCCAACACGTCGCGGGCCGGCTGCATCGACCGGGCACGAGCTTGCTGCAGGTCCCGAAGAGCATGGATGAGCGGGACGCTGGCGCTCACGGTGAGCGGAGCCGGCAATTGCGGAGCATCGGGTAACTCAGTCACGATGGCAGAAAGTGATTCGCGCACCGTTTCCATACGAACGCCATCATTCCCTTCAGGTTCGTCCTCTTGGCCGCCTGCTAAGCGACGCACGGCCAGACTGATCCGATCCAACCCCTCCTGAAGCGACTGGAGCGCTGCCGTCATCGCACGTGGTTCCTGTCGCCCCACATCGTGGAGAATCGGAAGTAGAGTCGAGGCCATCTGCTCGATAGTCTGGAGCTGCACCGTCGACGCAGATTTGGCAAGATTGGTAATGCCGTGCAAGAGAATCCCGTAGAGCTTCGGACGGACCGTTCCGTTGGCCCCTTCAGCGAGCTGTTTCACCGCCATCTGGATTTGCGCCAGCCATTCGTGCGCTTCGAGGGCGAACAATCCGATCACTTCCTTTTCAAAACTGGTATCTGCAAGATCCTGCACAGGAGGCCGAACTGTCCATCGATGCTCGCCCGACAGCGACGCAGTTCCACCTTCGGGCACAGGAGTCCTGGACTCGACGGCGCCTTGAATCGCACTCGCGAGAGCATCCAAGCCTTCCAAGAGTGATGTGAACTGATCGGAAGCCGAGGGGACCACTCCGGATGTCGTGGGGCGTGTCTCATCCGCTGGAAACGACACGCGTGCAATGTCAGGAGGCTCCAGTGTTTCGATGATTGACACGAGCGGGGTGCAGCTCAGATCGAGCTGCCGCCCCTCCTGGCCACGGGCCGCATCGCCCTCGATCCACACGACCGGGCGGAGCGGATAGCGCGCATTGATGCGCATGACAGACCCGACTTCTCCGGTGGCCAATCGTACCGAGGTACCCAGCGGATAGGCCGACAGCTGTTCGACCAAGGCTTTGACGACCTCGCGAGGGAACGCCGTCCGTTCCGCCACAATCAACTCTCGCACCGCTTCGTGCGGAAAGAATCGGCGACGATACCCGCGCGGGCTCACGAGGGCATCGAAGACATCCACCACGCCGATGATTTGGGCAAACTCGCTGATCTGCCGCCCTTTTAGCTTGTTTGGATACCCCTGCCCGTTCCACCGCTCGTGCGCCTGGCGTACCACTTGCGCTAGCCAGTCATATTTCGAACCCGCCTTTCGAATCGCCTCATAGCCGAGTTCGGGATGTTGTTCAATGAGCGTACGCTCATCATGCGTCAACCGCCCCGACTTGGTGATCACCGACTGCGGTACGGCAAAGAGGCCGATATCGTGCAGGAGCCCAGCGAAGGTAAGCCGTTCCAGCTCTTTCCCGTGATATCCCAGTCCGGCACCGACCTTCGTCGCCACAATCGCAACATTTACGAGGTTCGTAATCAGCGTAGGGCCTGCGGGACCGCTCATAGCCTGAACCAGCAATTGGTCGCTTCTCTTGAGAGCGTCCCCAATCCCCGTCGCCAGGGCAGACAAGGCCTCCAAGTCGAGTTCGTCTTGCCGCTGCACGGCAAGAGCCACGCCCGTGAGTTGCTCCTGGGCAATGCGATACCAATCTGTCGTGCTGTACTCGTTCATGGCCTGCAGCCGTCCTCTCGGAACATTCGACCATACATCATATGACTTGCCCAACCCGCTGAACAAGCCAATCATCGATCTGTGAGACGTGCTCGATCGCTCCGGCAAAGAGACATTGATCACAGAGTGCATTAATGAGCCGCCCGATCCCCTTGCTCTGTTCGTAAATGACTGCCACCGCCTCTTTCGTAAATACGTCTGGCCGATGTGTCGCGGCTCCCATGCGTGCCGTGATATACGATGCCGTCTCCTCTGCCGTGAAGGGGCCCAGATGCGCACGCACCGCGATCCGCTGATTCAACTGCGGAATTTCCGCAACACGCTGGAGCAATTCCGGCTGGCCGATCAGTACAATAGTCAACAGAAATCGGTCGTTGAGTTGGAAATTCGTCAGCAATCGGAGTTCCTCAAAGGCTTTCACCTTTACAATCGCTTGCGCTTCATCCACGACCAGCACTGAGCTGATCCCGCGCTGGGCATTCGATTGCAGGCGCTCATTGAGCGTCTGCAATCGCCCAGCTTTTGATCGCACGAGGTCGAGTCCGAACTGAGATAACACCTCATCCAGCAATTCGGAGGGAGACAACGCGGGATTGGCAACAAGCGCGACATCGTACTGGTCTGGCGACAGACCGACGATCAGCCGACGGCTCAGCAACGTTTTCCCGCACCCGATATCACCCGTGAGCAGGAGCATGCCCTTGCGGGTCTGAATCCCATAGCTCAACCACCGGTGCGCCGCGTCATGCTGAGAGCACGGGACATAGAATCGCGGGTCCGGCACATTGTCGAACGGAAAGGCCCGGAGTCCCCAATATGTCGTATAGTCGGCTGCTGAGTTCATCATGCCATCATCATCACTCGGAGAGTACGACTTCACCATATGCCTCGACGAACCTATCAGGCTGCTAAAAATCCATGGTGGCAAGCGAAAACGTCGTTGTCCCACACGTGTGGCACAACGGGAGAACACCCCGCAAGATGCTCACAATGGCCGTCCAGCAAGGCCGCAGCGAGTGAAGGGCCGGGCCGTACCCTCTGGGGCGCACGGTGCGACGAATAAGGAGCACCAAGTCTGTGCGCGCCGCCGAGTGGTGAGGCGGCCGGGTCCCCGTTGAGGGTCTGAACGATGCGAGAACGCTGCTGGCGGGCCTTTTCAGCATCTTGCTGTGTGCGGGGTTCCGGCACATCGATTACGAGTGGCCCGCAGGGAACAACTGATGGATCGCGGCACGTTGGGCTCGCCCATGCTCCACCCACTGGCGAATGGCACCGCCCATCACGTGCAGCCGCGCCTTCACCGATTCTACCCGTGTGGTAGTCAGAAACATTCGACGCTGCGCCACCACCGTCAGCAGACTGTGCAAACCTGTGAAAAACATCATGGCCGATCCCGCATTCACCTGTTGCGCTTCGCTGCGCAGACGTGCAACGTCTTGAAGAGAAGCTTCGAGGGCCATCGTGCGTGAGGAGGCCTCACCCCCATCCATCTTGAGGGCGCTCATCTTCTTGGAAATCTCGGGCACCCGCTCGTCAATCGCCTTCAGAAACGACTCTTCCGCTTCGGACACCCGTGCAAGATATCCTTGAATGACCGTGGCATCGATACGTTCGACACCGGCCTGAACCTGTCCTTCCATCTGCTCGATCAGGCTGCGGATAAGGTTGCGCCCGGACGCTGTGCTGGGAGACTGTGTTGTCCGTAGTTCCTGAAGCGCCTGCAGAAACTCCTTGAGGGAAAGCCTCGCGTGCACCGCCTCAGCCGCCGCACCACTCCCGTCGTCTTCGAAGGAGATGCCCGTCGCACGGGTCAACGCCGTATGGATCTGTCCCAGCCGTTTACAGAGCGCGAAAAAGTCCTGAACAGAGAGCGCCTTCTGTGGGTCCTGGAGGGGTTCGATAAAGGGAATCGCCGCGAAGCTGGCCTGCGCGACGTCTGGAAGATTGATCGTGGCAGCAGACACGCCGAGGTTCGTCACTCCGGCCGAAATCGTCCCAATCAGCTTGGCATGCCGCTCCGGCGCGGGGCCCTGTTGCAGCTCATCAAGGGCGACGTGAATGTTCTGGAGCCATTCATGTGCTTCCTGAACAAAGAGATCGACCAGCTCTTTCTGAAAATCGTCTGTGGTGTCGGCAGCCATGACATCAGCCCTTCACGACAGTGACGGTCCATGAGAAGGGATCGTACAGGATCAGGGCCGTCGCTTTCCGCTCCCCAGCTGAGAGGCCAATCCCGCGATCTCGCCAAGCTTTGTCGCCATCTCTTCAAACCGCTTGGTGGCTTGCTCGGATGCTTGTTCAGTTTCAGATACGCGCCTCGCCAGAAGGCTATTTCGTTCTCGTTCCGTCTGAAGCAGTGTTTCAAACTCCTGGGCTTTCTGCGAAGCGCGCTCAGCCTCGGAGAGACGCGCGGCAAAGCCCTTGTTTTTTTCCTGTTCAGCAGCGAGAGCTTGTTCTAACGTGCTCACTCGTGCGGCACTCTGTTCACTCTGAGCTACACGACGAGTCAAATCGCTCGTATGTTCCTGCTCCTGTGCAAGCTGCTGCGCCAATTCCTGAGACCGAGTCACCGACTTTTCCATCGTGGTCATCTGTTGAACCAGTTGCGTGGCTGCCTCGCGCTCGGCATGCAGAGCCGCCTCCAGTTCCTGCACACGCCCGCCCAGGCTCTCCGCCAGGGATACCTGCTTCATGGCCTCAGCTGTCTGCTCTCGTTCAGTCTTGAGTGCGGATTCAAGCTCTTGCACCAGAGCGGTAGTACTGTCGGCCTCTGCGAGTTTCTTCTTCAGCTGGGTAGCCTGCTCTCGCTCCCTTGCCAGCATCGACTCGAGTTCCTTGACACTGTCCAACTGTCCTTCAAGTTGCGCCACTCGCTGAGCACTGTGTGTCGCTCGCTCTCGTTCGACCCGAAGTTCTTCCTCTAGCGGCTTCAATCGCGCAACGGCCTGCCGATAGATTTCTAATTGTTCGTCGCTCACACGCGCGCTTTGAATCGGCTCGATAGACTCAGGCACCTTCCCGATACTCTTCGCGGCAGGCGCGGCCGCGCCCTGCCGCTTGGCCAACAGCTCGAGCACGCGATCCTTGAGAGACGTGCCTTGGAACGGCTTTTTCAACACCCCGTCGGCGTGACAGGATTCAGCCTGCCTCGTCACCTCATCGTTCACAATGCCGGAGATCAAGAGCACTGGCGTGTTCGCTAACCCCCTCTGCGCGCGCACAAAGGCGCAGACCTCGTAGCCGCTTTTATCCGGCATAATCACGTCGGACACGACCAAGTCAGGCTTCTCTTTGGCCAAATAGGCCAGCGCCTCCTCGCCGTTCGCCGCCAATGCCACGCCTAATCCGGCCTCCGTCAACAACCGTTCGGCGACCTTCCGTACGGCGATGCTGTCGTCAGCCACTAATACTTTCGGCATGTTGTGATTCCCCTCTTTCCCGATTCGCGACGAGAGACCTTACGCAGGAGGCTTTCCAAGTTTGGTCAAACACAAAAGGTCGATCGGCTGATCATCGATCGTGCACGTCCCCACTACGACGGGATCGGCACCATCCGAATGCCGGATCGATGCGCGATCTACCGACTGCAAGATCGGCATGTCCGAATCAATGCGCACGGCCATGAGCCCATCCTCGTGTTTAGCCAGCAGACACAGGGGAGGGTCACTCTCTATTGTGAGATGAAACTGCCCCGCCAAATCAAAAATCGGCAACACTTCTTTCCCCCGCCACGCAACGGCATTCACAAACGGCGTCTGGCTCGGCACCGGCACAACCGAAGGCCATTGAGCGATGCCGCTGACCTCTTCCATGCCAGCGGCAAAACGTCGCCCCCCGATGGAAAACACCGTGATCCACTGCTTCGAGAAAACCGTTTTCTTTCGACTGGCTTGGGACTGCAGCATCGGCGGACTCTCACATTCCTGTGTTTGACTAGACAGGGAATACCGACGTTAAACCGCCCTCGGACTCTAGAGGTGCATGCCCCGCTGCAACCTCAGAGCGCCAGGGCACCACATCGGTCGGCGTCACCAGCCAATCGAGGTTGATGATCAAGACAAGGGCCTCTTCGAAAAAAAACAATCCGGCAAACCACTCCCGTTCTGCCCCGCGGAAATGGGGCGGCAACGGCACAATGTCCGACGGCTCGATTTTAACCAGACTGATTATGCGATCGACCTCATAGGCCTTGCGCCAGACACCGTTGGAACACAAAATCGTCCGTCCCTGGGATGAGAGCGACGACACCGTTTTAGTTGGATCGAGGCGATTCGCCAAATCGCTCTTTTCATAGGTCTCGCCCAAAAGCGTAATGGTATCCTGAAACGTCGTTTCAATTGTTTTCAACAGACCCCGGATTCCTTTCCCTGGAATCGACATGCGCATCGGCCCGCACTCGACGATCAACTGCTGATTCACATTCGACGGCGCCACTGAACTGCTTTTACGGACAAGAAGACTCATCGGCCTCCTTCCTCCGAGCGGAACCGGCCCGGCCTCGATGGCGCTCGCCTTTAAACACCTGCACCGCGTGCCGCCGGATCATGGCTGAACCAGCGCACTTCCAGCGGCCACCCGCTCGATTTCCTTGAGCAGCGTATGCTCTTCAACGGGCTTCGTGATGTAGCCGGTCGCCCCGACATTGAGCGCGAGTTGCCGATGCTTTTCACCCGCGCGCGTCGTCATCACCAAAATCGGCACGGATTGCGTTTGCTGGCGGCTCCTCAAGGCCTGAATCACTTCATACCCGTTCAACTTTGGCATCTCCAGATCCGTAATGATCACATTGTACACTTGCGTAGACGCTTTGCGGATGCCCTCCTCGCCGTCGCCGGCCGTCGCCACCTGGTACCCTGCCGTCTCCAACATTCGCCCGACGAATTTACGGATGCTCAATGAATCGTCGATCAGCAGGATGGACAGGGTCTTGGCCGGCTCCGAGTCCGATGCCTCCTCGGACCGCCCGGCCCCGGCACCGAGCTCCGGCACAGCCGACCTGGCGACCATCGACATGCCCGCACTCTGGCTCGTGAACAGCCGACTGACGTCCAGCACCAAAATGATTCGCCCGTCCAGATCGAACGTGGCGCCGGAAAACGTCACATGCTCCATGAGTTTGAGCGGACCTAACGATTTGACGACGATTTCCTGCTGATCCAACAATTCGGTGACGGCGAGCCCCATGGGACCGGCATCGGTATGCACGATTACGATGGGCATCGCGCTCTCGAGCGCGGACGAACCGTGGCCGAGCAGGCCGGACAAGACCTGGATTTCTACCGCCTCGTCTTCCATCTGCAACAACATCCGGTTTCCCACGTTCTGCACGGCGCTCAGCAACGGCAAGGTGATTTCCCGGATACTCGCCAACGGAATCGCATAGCGCATCTCGCCGACACGGACGATCAGCGCCATCGTAATCAGCAAGGTGAGCGGGAGATACAACGAAAACTTCGTCCCGCGTCCCTTCACGGTTTCGATCTCGATGCGGCCGTTCATCGAACGAATCACGCGCTCGACGACATCCATTCCGATGCCGCGGCCGGCTTGATCGGTCGACACCTCGGCTGTGGAAAAACCGGGCATAAAAATGAACCGCGTGATTTCCGCGTCGGTCAGCTGCGCCGCCAGGTCCGAATTGACCAACCCCTTGGCGACAGCCGTCGCTTTGATCTTGTCGAGATCGAGCCCACGCCCGTCGTCTTCCACTTCGATCACCACCGCGTTCCCCCTCTGAGCCGCATGCAAGCGGATCGTGCCGATCACCGGTTTCCCATTGGCCTCCCGGACCCGAGCCGGTTCGATGCCGTGATAGACCGCATTGCGCATCAAATGAATCAGCGGATCGATCAGCCGTTCCACCACGCCCGTATCGATTTCCGTGCGTTCGCCGGTCATCACCATCTCCAAGTCCTTGCCGGTCGCACGAGCGCTTTCCCGCACCGACCGCCGAAACCTGGTGAATAGGACGCCGATCGACAACATCCTGGCTTTAGTAGTTTGGTCCCGTATGTCGGTGGTCAGCTCCTGTAGCTGGTTCATCTCGTCCCGTGCAGCCTGAATCGATCCGTTCAACTGCGAAACCGATTCGCTGATGTCAGCAGCCCCTTCGCCGATCCGCCGAGCCAGGATGTTGAAATCGTCGTATTTGTCAAACTCCAACTCGCCGAATTCGGTCACACCGGCCAGAGGAGGCATCGAAGCCGAGGCCTCTTGGGGCGAGAGAGATGGCATCGTAAAGGTGTGCTTCTCCTCGAACGCCTGGATGCCGGTGAGCAGACGGTTCTTGCAAGCCATCACTTGCTGGGTCAGCTGACTCAAAGTCTCCAGTCGCCGTTCCAATCGTCTTCGGGTGATGATCAACTCGCCGACGAGATTCAGCAGTTGCTCCAGACGATCCCGCCTGACTCTGATCTGTTGGACGTCAGTTGGCGCGCCTGTCATGTCGGCATCCGAAACGGGCGGCCCCTCCTGCCGTTCCGGCGCAGAAGCCGCAGGGAATTCTTGAACTGCCTCTGGCATCGGAACCGATGCCGGCCACGGAACGGATCCGGTGACCAACGCCTGTCTGAGCGTCGCGAACTCTGCCCGAATCCCCAACAACCGTTCTTTCAGTCGAGGCAGTTGCTTGACATCTCGTTGGAGCAACACACGCACGACATCAATCGTCCGTAGCACGATGTCCGTGAAGGAGGCGGTGATTTCCAGACGACCGTGGCGCACAGCATCGAGATAATCTTCGACCGTGTGGACCAAGTCGCCGATTATTTGAAAATTGACGGTGTACGCTGATCCTTTGAGCGTGTGCACATTCCCAAATAACTGGTTGCTCGCCTCTTGGTTTTTGGGATTCTTCTCCAGCTGGAGAAGAAGGTTTTCGATGCTTTGCAGATACCCCTCGGCCTCGGGAAGAAAATACGAGAGATCGCCGGAATCGAGTTCCGGGATGATATACTCCGCGGTCAGTTGCTGCGTCGAGGCCGGTTCGACAACGGCCGGGCCCGCGGAATCGTTCGACGCGACGACGAATTCGACCGGCTCACCCTGCTGAATTCGGCGCAACGCATCCTTCACGACAGGGATGTCCCATTGAAAGCCGGCCATATCGTTCGAGTTGCGGCGAAGAAGCGACCGGACGATCTCCATCATACGGTCCACGACATTCAACAACACAGGAGTCACCGGAAGCCCGCCGTCGCGAACGGTCACGAGACAATCCTCAAGAGGATGGGCAAGATCTCCAATGACTTCATATCCTACCGTATAGGCCGATCCTTTGATGGTATGAACGATCCGAAATAAGGTAAGGATCTGGTCGTTGTCGCCAGGATTCGAGCGTAGGTGGGCCACCGCTCCCTTGACCGTCTCGATATACTCTTGAATTTCAGGCACGAAATACGACAGGACCTCCGCATCGATGGTCGGCACGCAATACTCCGCCGAAATCGAGGTGCCCGTCATCGCGGTCTGCGCCTCGTCGGCGGATGCACCAGACGGCGAGGCGAACGGGATCAGTGCGGCATAGCGCTGCGTCAATGCGTCCGCGGCCCGGCCTTCGTCTGCCCCCCCTTTCGCAATACGTTCGATCTGGCGGCGGCAGTCCCCGATGATTTCCCGAAGCAAGGCGACGGCTTCAGGCCACTGAGCCTGAGCAATCTCGGAGGCGTACTCGAGGACCGTCTCCATCATCTCCCCGTATCGAGCCAGGCCCATGTATCCGTAATTCAGCGCGGCGCCCCTAAGCTTGTGCGCAAGGATGTAGTGCTCTTGGATCGATTCGCAGGATGGACACGACGCATCCGCAGGATGGAGCGCAGTCCAAAGAGTTGTCATGTCGCCCAACATCTCAGCGGCAAAGATCTCCACCAACTCCCCGTTGATCAATTTCTCACTCACGCGTAAGCCCCCTCAAGGACAGCCTCCATGTCATACCGCCGCCTCACTCGTCAGGCCAGCTTGAACTGCGCAACCGAGGCCGTCAGACCGTCGGCGAGTTTGGCCATGTCTTCGACGGTCAAGCGCGCGGCATCGGTGGCTTTCTGCGTTTCCACGGCGCCGCCGGTGAACTCCTTAATCGAGCGGCGCACTTGATCGGCCGACACCGTCTGGTTCGCGGCGGAAGCGGCGATGTTTCCGGCCAACTCGGCCGAGCGTTTGGCGATTCCCGAAATCTCCTCGAACACGTCACCGGTCCGCATAGCGGACTTCGACCCTGCTTCCACCGCCTTGGTTTCGTTTTCCATCTCGACGACGGCTTCCTGCGTCTCGCTCTGAATGACTTTGACCAGATCGGCGATTTCGCGCGTCGCTTGCGAGGAACTTTCGGCCAGTTTTCTGACCTGGTCGGCGACGACGGCAAATCGGGCTCCGGCTTCGCCTGCACCGGCGGCTTCGATCGCCGCGTTCAACGCCAGGAGGTTCGTCCGGTTCGCAATGTCTCTGATAGCCGACACAATCTGTGAAATTTCCACGGATCGATCGCCGAGCGCCTTGACCTGCTTCGACATCCGCTGCACGGCAATCCGAATGCTCTGCATGTCCTGCACGGTTTCTTGCACGGCCACGCGTCCTCGTTCCGTCGCCTGCAACACTTGCTTGGCAGACTCCGACGAGGCGCCGGCGGTCTCCGCCACCTGACGCATTGAGCCCGCCAGGTTTTCGACCGCTTCGAGCGTCTGCATCGATTCGTCGGTCTGCTGCTTCGCGGTGCCGGACATCTGCCTTGCGTTGTCGCGCAGCGCCCCGGAGGATTTATTGACGCGGTCGGCCGCCTCCCGCACTTGCTTCAACAATTGGCCGAACCGAATGATCATCAGGTTGAATCCGTCGGCCAAGTTGCCGAACATGTCTGCCGTTACCTCACCGCGTTTGGTCAAGTCGCCTTTACCGATGTCCGAGACCAAAACCAGGAATCCCATCAACCGCTTTTGCATATCATCGCGCTCGGACTCCGACGTCACAAGGGTCGTCATGCGGTCCAACATGGCATTGAACGATGCGGCCATCTGTCCGAGTTCGTCCTTCGACGTGATCTTCGCGCGGGCTTGGTAATTGCCGCCTGCCGCCAATTTCACTGCGTTTGCGACATGTCCAATACCCAGCGACAACTTATGCGCCACCCAGTATCCGAGTGCCAAACTCACGGCCACGGCGAAGATACCGCCAGCGATCAGCATGAGCCTTCCGTTGGCAGCCAGGGTCTGAGCATCTTCATGCAAGTCCTTGGCGACCTCATGCATGTCCAAGACTTGCTCATTGTGGCGAGCGACCATCGCCTCGAAGGTCGACTGCAGGTCCACTGTGAGGGCCAGTTTTCCTAGGTCTCTCATGTGTTCGGCTTGCTCTGCCGAGAACGACTTTCCAAAGCTATCGGCCATGGCACTGAGGGCGCCCTCGCCATCCTTGAAATATTTCTCAATCGCCGGCTTCAGGACCGCCAAGTCCTTCGTTTCATCACGGCCCGACCGCGACACCCGCAGCACCTTGGCCGCGTAGTCGGCGACGATCTTTTTGACTTTCGCCTGATACGGCGACAGCCGTGTGACGTCTGCAATAAAGTCGGCTTGCCGCGTGACGCCGGCGATACCCGTCAAGATTTGATGATGGGTCGCAAGCGCTGTACCCATTTCGGCGAATTCGGCCAGCGGCACTGTATAGTCGACGTACACCGCCTGGGACGAGGTGGTCAACTGCCAGAGCGTCAAGACACCGATCGCCGACATGGTCATAATAATGACGCTGATCATTCCGAACGTCGCCAAGAATTTCGATTTGGTTTTTAAGCCTTCAAACCGTTGCAGGACGCTGAGCCTTGCCATGGGAACCTCCTCCTTCTTTATACTCGTGCCTTGAGCCTAAGATGAATAGTGGTCTATCTCGCCTACTGGTTATCCTGTGCCTTCAAAATGCGAGAGCACGGCTGAGGTTTCCAGAACCACTCATAACCGATCTTCGAGTTTGACCACCGTCGACACAACTGGAAATGCCCCTTCCCCCGTGCCGGTCAGAGCCGGTAAGACTCGCGATCATTTATTCCCCCCCCCGACGTACGACAGCAGCGCGGGGACTTCGACGAGACTGCCCATGCGGCCGGCCAGTTTCAAAATACCCGTCACGAACGGGTGGGCCCCTTCCGGCGACTGCGCCGCAGCCGTAACATATTCATCGGGCAGCACGTCACGGATTTCCGGAACCTTGTCGACCAGTACTCCGATTTGCTGGACGCCCTGTTGGATCACCACGGCATACCTCGCCGAAGCCCCCCAGATCGGCAGTCCGAAGGCGGAACGCAAATCGGCAATCGGCATGACGGTCCCTCGCAAGTTGGCGACACCGCTCAGCATCGGCGGCACCCCGGGCATCGGCGTAATAGACGTCACCTCGAACACTTCCCGTACATAACGAAGATCGATGACAAAGGACTCGTCGGCGAGACTCAGCAGACAGACGCGCGCAGGCCGCGTCGCAGCCGTCGCTGACGCGGCCTGCGCCGCCTTCACATGATGGACGATTCCTTCAGTCTGAGCCATTCGATTCGATCACTCCCTCATCGGATCACCGTTACCGCAACACGGCTTTAATGGCGTCCAGTAACGCTTCGGCTTTGACGGGCTTCACCAGATAACTGTTGGCGCCCTGCTGCTGCCCCCAGAACTTGTCACTCTCCTGGCCTTTCGAGGTGCAGAGAATGACGGGGACGTTCATGTAACGCGCATCGTTCTTCAAGTCACGACAGGCCTGGAACCCGTTGCGCCCTGGCATCACTACGTCCATCACAACCACGTCCGGTTTTTCCTTGGCGAGTTTGTCTTCTAGGTTCATCGCATCGGAAAACGACACAACCGTATGGTGCGCCGACTTCAGATACTCCTCGATCAACTTCAGATCGGCTTGACTATCATCGACCACGACAATCTTGCTCATCATCAGCACCCTCTCGTTATTGTACTGAATGGACCCCTCACCGCCGGAAGACCGCGAGAGGCGATCAACGCAGCGGCATCGTCACGCTGATGGCGCCGGCCAGCTCCCCTTCTTTCCAGCCTTCCTTGCGCATCCCGGTAATATCGCGTTCTCCCTTGGGACTGCCATGACACGACAGACAGGACGCCGTGGCATATTCCGGCTGCAGCAGACGGAGCGCCGGCTTGCCGGCCACCAGCGTGTTCCTGCCGTAGGGTTGACCCTTGGGATGCCTGGAATCGGCAAACATTCGCAGGACTTCCATCTCGAAATCATCCGGCTTGTTGCCCGAAAAACGATAGTCGGTTGTCGTAAGTTTCAGTTTGATGCCGGTCTTCTCGAAGAACTGTTCACCGGCTTTGCGCGCAAACAGCGTCGGCACAAACCCTTTGAAACCGATGCCGGGTCGATTGATCACCACTTGATAGGACGCCACCACTTCCTTCTGGGATTCCAGCAAGATCCTGAGAAGTGCGCCCTGCGAAGTACCGTCAGGCCGGCTCAAGTCGATGTGTTCCTGATTCTGGAATCGGGTCGTAAGGGTCTCGCCCACAAAAGCCGGTGTAAATCCTTTGTCGCCTTTTGCCGGATCATTGATCTCGGCTTGATGTTCGGACACCAGTGCACGACTGAGCTTGAGCAGAGCGACGAGCTGTCGCGCTGTTTCGACTTCCTCCGCGGCTGCCGCATCGCGAGACACGAGAAATCCCGGCAAAAGACACACCGTCGCACAGAGCACGGCAACAACCATTGTTCTGACGTCCATACTGATGGCCCTCTTCGCCACACGTTACCGCTGACTGCTCAACGATCCGTCCGAGATGCCGAAGTTTACGCGCGCATATCCCGAAGTGTACTGCATATCGTATTAACCGCAAGGAAATCAGGAAAAGAAACGTACGATGCCGCGTGGCCGTCACATGGCTCTCCGGCCTGCCTCGCGCAATTGACGCAGGAGCGCGTGGGGAATGTCTCCAAGCGACAGCACCACATCGACCGCCCCTGCCTGAATCGCTTCTTTCGGCATGCCGAACACGACGCAGGTCGATTCGTTCTGCGCGATCGTATAGGCGCCGGATTGCTTCATCTCGAGCAGCCCGGCCGCGCCGTCGTTCCCCATCCCGGTCAGAATGATGCCGACACTGTTCCTGCCCGCATGCTTGGCGACCGAGGCAAACGTCACATCGACGGATGGACGGTGCCGGTTCACGGGAGGATCCTGATTGAGGTGGACCAGATAGCGGGCGCCGCTTCGCGCGAGGGTCATGTGGTAATTGCCCGGCGCAACCAGCGCATGACCGGGCAGCACGCTGTCGCCGTCTTCGGCTTCTTTCACGGAAATCCGGCACAGGCTGTTCATCCGGTCCGCCCAAGCCTTCGTAAACCGCTCCGGCATGTGCTGGGTAATGAGAATCGGCGGGCTATTCGGCGGCAGCACTTCCAGCACCTCTTTCACGGCTTCGGTTCCGCCGGTGGAAGACCCGATGGCCACGATGGTATCGGTCGTCTCGATCATCGCGGATGCGGCGTGCAGGGTGCGGCGAGCGACGCTGGGCGCAATCTTTGAGGTTGCCAGGTACGCCTTCCCCCAAACCCGAGCGACGGCGGCCGCTTTGACCTTTTCGATGAGTTCCTCCGCGAGTTCCTCCATCCCGAGACGGATGTCGACCTTCGGTTTGGTCACGATATCCACCGCGCCCAGCTCCAACGCGCGGAGAGCCGTCTCGCAGCCGTGCTCCGTCAAGGAACTGACCATCAACACCGGCATGGGCGTCGTCGCCATGAGTTTCTCCAGAAACGTCAGCCCGTCCATGTGAGGCATTTCCACGTCCAGCGTGAGGACGTCCGGACGCAACGCTTCGATTTTCTTCCAGGCGCAGGTCGGATCATGCGCGACGCCCACGACTTCGATATTCCGATCCTGCGACAACAGATGCGACAAAAACTGCCGGATCAAGGCCGAGTCGTCGACAATCAGCACGCGAATTTTCTTTGCCATATCTCCCCTTGCCGGCGCGTGTGACGGGCTGAAGGCAGGCCCGCGACAGCCTTCGATCAGAACAACGTGGCGTCGCTCTTCGGTGTGTACGGACCATACAAGGCCGTGAACACTTTCTCTGCCTCGACAGCGCGCCCGCGCTCCGCGGAATCGCCCGACTTCATCAGCACCCGTCCGGTATCCGTATAAAAATAGACACTCCGGGCATAATCCTTTCCGAGATCGGACGCGATCGGCCATAGTCCTTCCCGATCCAGATATTCCAATACCCACTGCGCGTTGGAGGCGCCGATATCGCCGCCTCCCTCGTAGAGTTTTGCCCCACCGAATACTTTAACCTCCAGCCGGTTCCTGTGCCCTCCATGCTTCAATATCCCATTGATCAGCCTCTCCATCGCGTAACTGCCGTATCGGGTTTTCTCGTTCCACGCGCCGGAAGAAGCTGAATGGCCCGGCGCCGGTAACATGAAATGGTTCATGCCACCTACGCCGGCATTCGGATCACGCATGCAGACCGCCACACAGGACCCGAGCAACGTCGAAAGGACCACCGGCTTGTCTGAGACAAAATACTCTCCCGGGAAGAGCGTCACCACCTCGTGATCGGGAAAACGATGATGGCGCCAACGGCGATTCGATGGGCCCTCCACCTGCGGGACGTCGTGATCCCGGAAGGGTTCATTACTCATGGCTCATGCTCGCCTACGCTTTTTCCATTCCATGAGGCCGAGGGCGTCACCCGTGTTTCCGATAA
>Ga0137463_1000365_pt1 | contig 16169 bp, 14 predicted proteins | sample EasRivERMGT800_2_FD_102333 | JGI IMG/M metagenome (GOLD analysis project Ga0137463, IMG submission 102333) | Soil microbial communities from meander-bound floodplain in the East River, Colorado, USA - East River MetaG ERMGT800_2 | ecosystem: Environmental > Terrestrial > Soil > Floodplain ...
CCGAACCGACTCCAGCACTACTATCAGTACCAGGTGGCGCTCAAGCCCTCTCCCGACGATTTTCAAGATCTCTATCTGGGCTCGCTCAAAGCGCTCGGAATCGACCTCCGCAAGAACGACATCCGCTTCGTCGAGGACGACTGGGAGTCACCGACACTGGGCGCCTGGGGCCTGGGCTGGGAAGTGTGGTTGAACGGTATGGAAGTCACCCAGTTCACCTATTTCCAGCAGGTGGGCGGGCTCGACTGCAAGCCGGTCTTGGGTGAGCTCACCTACGGGCTTGAACGCCTCGCGATGTACCTGCAAGGGAAGGAATCGGTCTACGACCTCGTCTGGACGCCGGGCGTCACCTACGGAAACATCTACCACCAGAACGAAGTCGAGCAGTCACGCTACAACTTCGAGCTCTCCAACTCCGAGATGCTGTTCCGCCACTTCGGCGAATTCGAGTCTGAAGCCAGGCGCCTGATCGAGGCGCAGTGCGTGCTGCCCGCCTACGAAATGGTCCTGAAGAGTTCGCACGCCTTCAACCTGCTAGACGCGCGCGGCGCGATCTCTGTCACCGAGCGCGCCGCGTACATCGGCCGCGTGAGGGCGCTCGCCAAGCTCGTTGCGCGGGCCTACTACGACTCGCGCGAGAAGCTCGGGTTCCCGATGGTGAAACAGGCGCAGGCTCCAAGACAGAAGCGCCGCGGGTAGAAGATGCAGAAAAAGAAATACGCCGGGCCTGCGCCAAGGACCTTACTTGTGGAGCTCCTCACCGAAGAGCTTCCCCCGAAAGCCTTACTACGTTTGGCCCAACGGTTTCGGGATGCGCTCGCTATGCAACTTGAAAATCATCAGCTCTTCCCTCGCCCCCGCGCAGTCGAGCCGCGCTGCTTCGCTACGCCTCGGCGTCTCGCTGTATTGATTGAAGGCGTACACAGCAAGGCGAAGGAAGTAACGAGCGATACGGTGGGGCCATTGATCAGCGCAGGCGAAGGGGCAGCCAAAGGATTTGCCAAGAAGTGGGGCGTCGAGGTCGAGTCGATGAAAAGGATTCCGACAGACACCGGCGAAAAATGGCTTGCGAGCGTGACGACTCCAGGCGCGGCGCTCGACGATATCCTCGCCGCAAGCGTTGCAGAAGCGTTGAAGAGGCTGCCCATTCCGAAGGTGATGGGTTGGAACGAAGGGAACGTCCAGTTCGTGCGTCCGGTACACGGACTGGTGATGATGCACGGAAAGCGCGTGGTGCCGGGCAGCGTGCTCGGCTTGTCCGCGGGCAACACAACGAGCGGGCACCGCTTCATGGGCCCGGCCTCGATTCGTCTCGGCAATGCGGACGAGTATGGGGCAAAGCTGCGCAAGCTTGGCCAGGTTATCGCCGACTTCGCCACGCGCAGGGCGGAGATCGACCGGCAGCTGCAGGCCGAAGCGAAACGTCAGGGCGCTATCCTCGGCGAGTACCAAGAATTACTCGACGAGGTGACGGCGCTGGTCGAGCTGCCCTCTGTATACGTCTGTAAATTCGAGGCGTCCTTCCTCGAAGTGCCTCAGGAGTGTCTGATCCTGACGATGCGGCAGAACCAGAAGTACTTTCCGCTGTTCGCACGCGAGGGAAAATTGCTGCCGAAATTTCTTGTCGTGTCCAATATGAGGGTCAAGGATCCGCGGGCGATCGTGGGCGGCAACGAACGGGTCGTGCGCCCCCGGCTCGAAGACGCACGCTTCTTTTTCAACCAAGACCGTAAGATCCGGCTCGAAACACGCGTCCCGCAGCTTGCGAAAGTCGTGTACCACAACAAGCTCGGCAGCCAGCTCGACCGCGTGCAGCGGATCAAGCTGCTGTCGGGCGAAATCGCGCGCAAGCTCGGTGCGGATGTGATGTTCGCCGAGCGCGCCGCCGAGCTTTCCAAGGCGGATTTGCTCACCGGGATGGTCGGCGAATTCCCGGAGCTTCAGGGCATCATGGGACGCTACTACGCGCTGCACGACGGCGAGCCGCGCGAGGTGGCCGATGCGATCGAGCGACACTACCGCCCGCGCTTTGCCGGGGACAAGCTTCCCGAAGGGCCGATCTCCTGCGCGGTAGCGCTTGCCGACAAGCTGGACGCCCTCGCGGGGCTATTCAGCATCCGTGAGCAGCCGACCGGAGACAAGGACCCGTTCGGACTTCGTCGCGCGGCTGTTGGCGTCATCAGGATCGTTGTTGAAAATCAGCTTCCGCTGTCGCTGTGGGATCTTGTGGACGCGGCTTTCGGGCCTTTCAAAGGCAAGGCGCAAACGGACCTCTCGATTTTTTTTACGGAACGCATGCGTAACCATTTCCAAGAGCGAGGCTATACCGCGAACGAAGTCGAGGCGGTTCTCAGCGTGAGCCAGGCTGCCATAAGCCTCATCCCCAAGCAGCTCGAAGCCGTCCGGGCATTTTCCGCACTTCCCGAAGCCGCGAGTCTTTCCGCAGCAAATAAGCGGGTGGTCAACATACTCAAGCAAGCTGCCGCGAAAGGTGAGAATTTCAGCGGTGCCGACAGAGACGCGCTGGAGGAGCCTGCGGAGATGGCTCTCTTCGATACCCTGCACGCGGCCTCAGGCAAAGCGATTGCATTGTTCGACCGAGGAGATTACGCCGGCTATCTCAAGACCTTTGCGGTGCTCAAGAAGCCGGTGGACGCGTTCTTCGATTCGGTCATGGTCATGGCCGAGCAAGAAGCACTACGCAGAAACCGGCTCGCGCTGCTCAGCGACCTGCGCGAAGCGATGAACCGTGTGGCCGACATCTCAAAGCTCGCCGTCGAAAAATGAAGCTCCTCATCCTCGACCGCGACGGCGTCATCAACTTCGACAGCGACGCCTTTATCAAGCATCCCGACGAGTGGCGCCCAATTCCGGGAAGCCTCGACGCCATCGCGCTGCTCACGCAGGGGGGCTGGCGCATCGTGGTCGCGACCAACCAGTCGGGGGTCGGAAGAGGTCTCTTCGACATGGCGACCCTCAACGCCATCAATACCAAGATGCACAAGGCGGTGACCCAGGCGGGCGGGCGTATCGAGGCAGTGTTCTACTGCCCCGACACCGACGAGTCGCGCTCGCCCAACCGCAAGCCCGGCCCGGGGATGTTCCTGGCGATCGCCGAACGCTTCAACGCACCGCTCGCACACGCGCCGGCGATCGGCGACAGCCTGCGCGACCTGCAGGCCGCCGCCGCGGTGGGCGCGCAGCCGATCCTGGTGCTCACCGGCAAGGGAACGAAGACCCGGGCGGCCGGCAACCTTCCCGCAGGAACCGCTATCCATTCCGATCTCGCGGCGGCGGCGCGGGCGCTGTCCCAATGATCTTCCTGCGATCGCTCGTCTTCCTCCTCGCGCAGATCGTCGTCACGCCACCCTACGCGATCTTCGCCCTCGCCACCGCGCCGCTGCCGCGTCTGCTGCGGTACCGCCTCATCTCCGGGTGGGCGCGCACGATGATCTGGCTCGCGCGCGCGGTGCTCGGCATCGACTATCGGGTGATCGGCGCCGAGAACCTGCCGCCCGTTCCGGCTGTGATCCTGTCGAAGCACCAATCAGCCTGGGAAACGCTCGCCTTCCAGATCATCTTTCCGCCGCAGGTGCACGTGCTCAAGCGCGAGCTGCTGTGGATCCCTTTCTTCGGCTGGGGACTCGCACTCACCAGCCCCATCGCCATCGACCGCAGCCGCGGCGCGCGGGCGCTGCGCCGCATGGCCGAGATCGGACGCGCGCGTCTCGCTCAGGGTTTCTGGATCGCGATCTTTCCGGAAGGCACGCGCGTAAGCCCCGGCGAGCACCGCGCCTACCAGGCGGGGGGCGCGTGGCTTGCGGTCAAGTGCGGGGCGCCGGTGGTGCCGGTCGCGCACAACGCCGGCACGTTCTGGGGTCGCAATGCATTTTTCAAGCACCCCGGCACGATCACGGTGGAGATCGGATCGGCGATCGATTCGCGGCGCCATACGCCGGAATCGCTCAATGCTGCGGTGGAAAACTGGATCGAGGGCCGCATGGCCGTTCTATGTCCCAGGCCCTGAAGCAACTGCTGCTGCCTTTCGACCTCCTGCCCTGGCTGGAGAAACCCGGGCGGGTCCGGCAGCTGCAGCTCGCCGGCGGCGTGCTCGGCTACCGGCTGGTGCGCGCAAGGCGGCGCAGCGTCGCCCTCGCGGTCGACGCCGAGGGCCTGGAGGTGCGCGCCCCGCGCTGGGTCTCGGTCGCCGAGGTGGAGACTTTCATCCGGGAAAAGGAGCGCTGGATCCGCAAGCGCCTTGCCGAGCCGCGCCGCACGCCTTTCGTCTGGGAGAACGGGGCGAAGCTGCCGTGGCTTGGACGTCCGGTCACTCTGGCCCTGCGCGCAGACAACGACGCCGTGCGCCTTTGCGGGGATACGCTGGAAATCGGGCTCGCCGACGGCGCCGGCCTGCGCGCGCGGGCGCTCGAGTGGATACGCACCCGGGCGCTCGCGTTTTTTGGCGAGCGCGTCGACACGCTCTCGCAATGCCATGGGCTGCAGGTGACGGGCGTGGGGCTTTCCAACGCGCGCACGCGCTGGGGAAGCTGTGGCTCGGAGGGGCGCGTGCTCCTCAACTGGCGGCTGATGCTGCTGCCGGCGCGTCTGGCCGACTACGTCGTCGCCCACGAACTGGCGCACCTGCGCGAGTTGAACCATTCACCGCGTTTCTGGGCGCTGGTGGGGCGCCTGTATCCCGACTACCGGTCGGCGCGGCGCGAACTCAACGAACTCAGCCGAATGCTGCCCGATCTCTAGGAGCCCCATCATGCGAATCCTCCACACCATGCTGCGCGTCGGCGATCTGGAAAGATCGCTGCGCTTCTACACCGAAGTGCTGGGCATGCGGCAATTGCGCCGCAACGACTACCCCGACGGGAAATTCACACTGGCCTTCGTCGGTTACGGGGAGGAATCCGACGCTGCAGTGCTGGAGCTGACCTACAACTGGGGCGTGGACAAGTACGAGCTGGGCAACGCCTACGGCCACGTCGCGGTCGCCGTCGACGACGCCACCCAGGCCTGCGCGGAAGTCAGACGCCGCGGCGGCAAGGTCGTCCGCGAGGCCGGGCCGATGAAGCACGGCACCACGGTGATAGCGTTCGTCGAGGACCCCGACGGCTACAAGATCGAGCTGATACAGCGAAAGTAGAAAGTAGCGGCCGCCCGAAACGGCCGTGTTCGCGAGACCGGGCCACCGGCCTCGGAGCGGACTTCAGCGCGGCGCGCCGGGCCCCTTCTGGACCTTGAACCTGCCGATGTTGCTCTTCTGCCCGATGAGCGCCTTGGCGAAATCCTCGAGCATCTCTTCGTTCACCTCGGGCGCCGGGATGTTCAGCTGCTCGGTGCCGACCCCGAACAGGTTCTTGGCCTGAACCAGGAGCATCCCCTGCTCGTGATCGGCGGTCACGGTAACGTCGGCAACGATCGCCGCCGGAAACGTGTACTTGGCTCCGACGAGTATCCCCCTGGCGTTCTTCTTTTCTTCCTCGGCGAATTTCACCTTGCTTGCCCAGAGCGCATCGCGCGCCTTCTGCGCCGTGGTGGAATCGTCGCAGTTGATGGTCACGGTGTTTCCCGAAGCCCATTTGATAAAAAAGTGGATGGTGTCGTAGTACTCCTTGTCGCCCAGCCGCTTGCGCCGGTAATCGATGAAGGAGTCCGCCAGGCCCAGCCCGACCAGGTTGGTCACCCCGGGAATGGAGAACATCAGGGGGCTGGCGGGCTTCACCACCGTCAGCTGCTTGAGCAGTTCGTTCACGTACTGGAACGTCTGCTTCATTTTGTCTTCTACCAGCTTGACCTTGTCCGCCTGCACGTTCTGCTGCAGGATCTGCTGGGTCTTTACCAATTCCGCCTGTTTTTTCAGGTCGTCCAGTAACCCCATCGTGATCTCCCTCTCCCCTCCTCATGCGAACTGCATATTTTGCCAGTAGCGGAGGGGGCGGTCTAGCTGGATCGTCGCGCAATCCAGTTGGCGATCGTGACAAATGCCGCAGCCGGGAAAGTTTCCGCTCGCCGGGCGGGGTCAATCCCCAAACCAGACATATCCGACGCGGAAATGAACTCTGAAAGGGAATTTCGGATGGTTTTGCGCCGGGTGGAGAACGCCCGGGCCACCACCCCCGAAAACAGCGTTTCGTCGACGGCACCGAGTTCCTCCGCCGGGCGCGGAACCAGGCGCACCACCGCGGAGTGAACCTGGGGCTGCGGCCGGAATGCAGCAGGCGGAACCACGAGCAGCCGCTCCAGCCGAAAACGGTACTGGAGCATGACCGAGAGTCGCCCGTATTCCGGCGTGGCAGGGCTCGCGATCATGCGCTCCACGACTTCCTGCTGCAGCATGAAATGCAGGTCGACGCAGCGCGCCGCGGCCGCGGCGACGTGGAACAGGATGGGGGTGGAAATGTTGTAGGGCAGGTTCCCTACCACCCTGAGCGGCGCCGGCAGGGTTGCAAAATCGAAGCGCAAGGCATCGGCCTGGTGCAGCGTGAGTCGCTCCTGCGGATAGCGTTCGCGCAGGTGCCGGCCCAGGTCACGGTCGAGCTCGATCGCGTGCAGGTGATCGACCCGATCGAGGAGCGGCGCGGTCAGCGCCCCCAATCCGGGACCAATCTCGACGACATGATCGTCGCGGCGCGGATCGATGGCGGCGACGATCCTGCCTATGACCTCCCGATCGACGAGAAAGTGCTGGCCGAATCTCTTGCGCGGTGCGTGCCGAAAGGTCTCCACCGCGGCTAGGGCGCCGCCCGCGCCCCGGCATCGGCCATTTCGATCGCGGTGTCGACGGCAGCGGCCAGGCTGCCCGGATCGGCGGCGCCTGTCCCGGCGAGCTCCAGGGCGGTGCCGTGATCTACGGAGGTGCGGATGATCGGCAGGCCCAAGGTCACGTTGACGCCTTTGCCGAAACTCGCGTACTTGAGCACCGGCAGGCCCTGGTCGTGATACATCGCCAGCGCGCAATCGGCCTGCGAAAGGAGCGCCGGCGTGAACAGGGTATCCGCGGGCAGAGGACCGGTGAGGCGCAAGCCCTCGGCACGCAGCTTTTCGACCACCGGGCCGATGATCTCGATTTCCTCCCGCCCGAAATACCCGCCTTCTCCGCCGTGGGGATTGAGTCCCGCGACCAGCACCCGCGGCGCAGCGATGCCGAAGCGCAGCGCCAATTCCGAGCAGAGGATTCTCACGGTGCGCTCCAGGCCCTCGCGATTCAGCGCGCGCGGCACGTCCTTGAGCGCCAGATGCGTGGTCGCGAGCGCCACCCGCAGGCCGCCGCCCGCGAGCATCATCACGACCCGGTCCACGCCGGTGCGCTCCGCGAGGTACTCAGTGTGCCCGACGAACGCGATTCCTGCATCGTTGATCGCGGCCTTGTGCACCGGCGCGGTCACCATGGCAGCGAATCGGCGTGCCGTGCAACCGGCGAGCGCCCGGTCCAGCAGGGCGATCACGTAAGAGCTGTTGCGCGCATCGAGCGTCCCCGGCCGCGAAGGCGCGGCGAGTGGCAGGTGCAGGCAGGCCAGCGAACCCTCCTGCATCCCAGCCTCGGCATCGCGCAATTTCACGCCCAGGCCGAGCGATCGGACGCGGTCCTCCAGCATGCCGCGATCGCCGAGGACGACGAGGCGGGACGCCGCCGGGTGCCGGGCAAGCGCGAGGCAGATATCCGGGCCGATGCCCGCGGGTTCTCCCGAGGTCACTGCGATGAGGGGAAGCGCGTCGGGGACCGGAGCGCGTGCCGCGGTCGCCCCTGCTTCGATGCGAGGCGTCACCGGTCCTCGAGACGCAGCTCGACGTAGGCGCGATCGCGCAACTGGCGCAGCCACTCCTGGTAGGCCTCGTCGCCCTTTCGATCGAGGAGAGCCTTGCGCGCCTCCAGACGCTTGCGATCCGAGGACATGTCCGCGGTGCGCCGCTCCAGCACCTGGATCAGGTGCCAGCCGAACGGGCTCTTCACCGGTGGGCTGACTTCCATCGGCTTGAGCTCCATGAAGGCGCGCTCGAACTCCGGCACCGTGTCCCCGGGGTATACCCAGCCGAGGTCCCCGCCGCGGGCACCAGATCCGTCATCCGAATTCAGGCGCGCGAGTTCGGCAAAGTTCACGCCGTTGACGATGCGCTCGCGCAGGTTGACGAGTTTTCGCTTCGCGTCGTTTTCGGAAATCAGCTCGTTGGTCCGTACGAGAATGTGCCGCACATGCGCCTGATCCACGAGCAGCGGCGCTCCGGCCCCGCGCATGTCGGTGAGTTTCAGCACGTGAAACCCGGCAGGACTGCGCAACACACCGCTCACCTCCCCATTCTTCAGCTTCACCAGCGCCTCGGCGAAGAGTTCCGGCAATCGCTCCTGGCTGCGCCAGCCCATGGCGCCGCCTTGCAGCGCGTCCGGCGCGTCGGAGTAGGTAGCGGCGATCCTGGCGAAATCTCCATTGTCCTTGAGACGCCTGACCACCTCTTCGGCGCGGGCGCGCCGGGCCTCCAGTTGCTCGGGGCTGGCCTGCTCGGGAACCCGAATCAGGATGTGCGCGAGGTTGTACTCGGTGCCCGTGTCCTTTCTCGCGCCCTGCTCGAGCAGGAAGTTCTCTATCTCGCCGTCGCTGACCGTCAGCTTGCTCGTCACTTCGCGCTCGCGCAGCCTGCTCATCAGGATTTCTTCGCGGATTTCCTCGCGAAACCTCTCGAATGAAATCCCGTCGCGCTCGAGCGTCTGCCTGAATTCGGTGAGCGACAGCTTGTTTCCCTCCGCGATGCGGCTGATGGTGCGGTCGAGTTCAAGATCGTCGACGCGCAGTCCCGATTCCCGCGCGAACTGGAGTTGCACCCTGTCGGTGACGACTCGCTCGAGAACCTGCCGCTCGATCTCCTCCCGCGACGGCAGCGCCGTGCCGCGCCGCTGCAGTTCCTTCATCACACGGCTGATGCGCTCGGACAGTTCGAACTGGGTCACGACCTCCTTGTTGACGACCGCGACGATGCGGTCGACCAGCGCTACCCTCGCCGCGGCGCCGCCTTCACGGGTCGCGCCCTGTGCGAGTACCGCGCAGCAACACGCCGCCAACAACACGCCAATGCAGGTTTTCATCGTCTCCATTGTCTTCATCGCGTGCGGGGAACGGAGTTCATCGTGCTATTTTGCACGATCGTCGGCGGCTCGTGCACGGAGGTCGCTCTCACCGGCATCCGCGCTCAATTGTAGAAATCGAAAGACTCCTCTGGCTTGGCATCGGGAGATCTTGTATTGATCCGCTGGTATCCCGGGACGTTGCGTTTCAGGGCTTCGAGGGGATTCGACCCGATCCGCGAGAAGCCGTTCAGTTCCAGTTGCAGGAACAAGGCGGTGGTCGATGCGCCGGCCGTCAGCGCGAACCGCTGCACGATGACGCGGCTGATCCAGCAGTCGGCACCGTATTCCAGCCCACCGATGCTCTCGACGATCTTGCCGTCGATCAGGGAATAGTTGAACCGGCCGACGCCGAACCAGCGGCCGCCGAGGGGCCATTGCGACGAGAGGTCGACCTGCTTGATCTCGGCCGCGTTGGTGATGTCGCTTCTCAGGAAGCGGTAGCTCAGGTTGAGCGTCTTGTGGGGCTCGGGCTGATAGCGCGTCGAAAAGGTGAATCGCTCGTAACGATGGTCGCGCTGGTTGTACTCCGTGGCCGATTCCATGGTCCAGTGCTCCGCGACCCGCCCGGAGGCCGCCGCCAGCCAGTGCGAAGTGCGGTCGGTGCGCAGGGGGATCGGCAGGCCGGTAGCGGGGTCGTAGGGCACGCGGGTGCCGTCGGCGGCGGGAACCGGGTTGTAGTTCAGGGCGACCTCCTGATCCTTGAAATAGTAGCGCTGCCCGATGGTGCCGCGGAACAGCTCCTGACCGTTCGTGGAACGCAGCGCGCGCGAAGTCAGCGCTACCGTCAGCTGGTCTGCGTCGTTGATGCGGTCTCCGCCGGCGAAGCTGTTCTCGGAAAAGATCTGCGTATAGTTGAAATCGGCGATTGCCGTGTCGAACAGCGGGATGCGGCTCTGATCGCGAAAGGGAATCCGGACGTAGTAGAAGCGCGGCTCCAGCGTCTGCACCAGCGCCTGGCCCGCGACCTGCGCGTCGCGTTCGAAAATCAGCCCGCTGTCGAGACTGAATATCGGCACGTTACGGCTGATCGTCTCGGGCGACCCCGCATCGTTGGCACCGAGCGAATAGTAAGTGTGGTGCACCCCCAGTTTGGGGGTGAGAAACGCGCTGGGTGTGAGCAGCGGCAAGCTGAGGCTGGGATACAGCGTCGAGCGCCTGCCGTTCACCAGCGTAGGGTGGCTGAAATCGACGAACTCCGCCGAGGACGCGAAATCGAGGCCGCCCAGATCCTGGCGCAGCGCGGACAACGTGATCTGGGGCGTTCGCGCGTAGGGCGGCACGATCGGATTGTCCGGGTCCTGCAATACCTGGAAGCGCTGCACCCGCGCGGTCGCGGAATAGCTTCCGCTCTCCCACCATTTTCCGTTATAGGTGAGATAGCCCTCGCGCGGCAACGTCGCCTGCGACGTGATGTTGATCCGGGTGGCGAGATCCTTGAAGTAGTTATCGTCGGACACGCGGCTGAGATTCACGCCGCCGGTGAGGGGTCCATCCTGATAGGCATGGGTGAGGGTGAGCGCATGCCGCCTTTCATCGGTGATCTTGTCCTGCGGCAGGACCTCGGCCTTGATGTCACCGCTGTATGACGGCTGCAAGTAACGGAACTGCTCCGCTAGCTGCAGGCCGCGCTTTTCCATGTAACGCGGCGTCACCGTGAGGTCGTAGTTCGGCGCGAGGTTCAGGTAGTAGGGCGTGGAAAATTCCGGCCCGCTCTTCCCGGTGATGCCCAGCGACGGCGGAAGGAATCCGGACTTGCGCTGGTTGTTCAGGGAAAAATCGAAACTCGGCGCCGCGAATATCGGCACCCCCTTGAATACCACGCTCGCGCCGCGCGCGGTGCCCACTTGGCGCGTGTAGTCGAGGTCGAGTTCGTTCGCCCTGACGAGCCAGTCATCGTCACCCGGCTTGCAGGTCGTGAACACGCCTTCCTTGATCGTGTACTTGTTTTCTCCGAGGAACTCAATCGACTCGGCCTGCCCGCGCCCCGTGATCGGCGGCATGCCGGGTCGCGCGCGCGGTCCGAACGAGTATTCCGGCTTTTCGAACACACCGGTGGCATCCTTCAATCGGTAGCGCAGACCGGGACCGCTCACCACGCTTCCTTCGCTTTCCAGGCGCACGCCGCCGCTTGCTTCCACGGATTGGTCCGCGTCGCGGAACTTCAGCGAGTCGGCACGTATCGACAAGTCGCCCCGGCGCAGGATGGCGTTGCCTTCGGCGCTGGTTTCCTTTCCCGGTGAGCCTTCGATGCGGTCGGCGTCGAGCTGGATCGGCAGGGTTTCGGGGCTCTGCGGGGCAGTCCTGCCGGTACGGCCTTGCTGTGCCTGCGCAATCGGGGAACACGACAGCGCAATCGCGAGCGCTGCGGAGAGCGCACGGGTGAGGGACATGGGAGGAATGCGGACGATTGGGCGCTTGAGGGCGGGTGCTAAAATCGCACAAATCGACGGTCAAGGCAATTCTTTGTTTCAGGAGGATTTTTGGACCGCGCCGCGCAGCTGCAGCGTTGGCTGGAGACCGCGCTGGGTTCACGCGACTTCGGCATCACACCGGCTTCCGACGATGCCAGCTTTCGCCGCTATTTTCGGGTTCGCCGCGGTGGCGGGCAGGTTTCCCTCATCGCCATGGACGCGCCGCCGGAGAAGGAGGACTCCCGGCCGTTCGTGCACGTCACCCGGATTTTCGCCGACGCGGGCGTCCACGTTCCCGCGATCCACGCGCAAGCTCTCGACCAGGGATTCCTGCTGCTTTCGGATCTCGGAGACACAACCTACCTCGGCGCCCTCGACGCGAACACCGCCCCTCGGCTCTACCGCGACGCGTTCGACGCACTGCTGCGTATACAGCTTGCAAGCCGCCACGGAACTCTCCCCGACTACGACCGGGCGCTCCTCGAGCGCGAACTTCGGCTCTTTCCGGAGTGGTATGTAGGAAAGCAGCTCGGCTACACGCTCGATTCGTCGCAGCGCGCGGCGCTGGACGAGACCTTCTCCCGATTGCTGGCCAACGCTTTGGCGCAGCCGCGTGTATACGTGCACCGCGATTACCACTCGCGCAACCTCATGGTGAGCGCGCCGAACCCGGGGATCCTGGATTTTCAGGATGCGGTGTACGGTCCGATCACCTACGACCTGGTGTCGCTGCTGCGCGACGCGTACATCGGCTGGGAGGAGGAGCAGGTGGTCGATTGGGCGATCCGCTACTGGGAGAAGGCGCGCAAGGCGCGCCTGCCGGTCCACGACGATTTCGCCGAGTTCTACCGGGATTTCGAGTGGATGGGCGCACAGCGCCAGTTGAAGGTATTGGGAATCTTTGCGCGGCTGTTCTATCGGGACGGCAAGGACGGCTACCTCAAGGACCAGCCCCTGGTCATGCGTAATCTGCGTCGCGCCTGCGGGCGCTACGACGATCTTGCGCCGCTCGCGCGCCTGCTCGATACGCTGTCGACCAAATCATGAAAGCCATGATCCTCGCCGCCGGGCGCGGCGAGAGTTCCGATTTACGATGCGCTCGCCGCTGAACCTGTCATGAAAGCCATAATCCTCGCCGCCGGACGCGGCGAGCGCATGCGCCCCCTAACCGACGCGAGACCCAAGCCACTGCTCGAGGTGCGCGGAAAGGCTCTGATCGTGTGGCTGATCGAGGCGTTGGCGCGCGCTGGAATCCGCGACATCGTGATCAACCACGCGCACCTGGGGCAGATGATCGAGGCGGCGCTCGGCGACGGCCGCCGCTTCGGCGTCCGCGTCGACTACTCGGCCGAGCCGCAGGCGCTCGAGACCGCCGGCGGAATCGCCAAGGCCCTGCCGCTGCTCGGACCGGGGCCTTTTCTCGCCGTCAACAGCGATGTCTTCTGCGACTTCGATTTCGTCGCTCTGGCGAATCGCGCGCTCGGGTCGGATCTCGCACACCTCGTGCTGGTGCCGAATCCTCCTCACCACTTGCAGGGCGATTTCAGCCTGGATCGCGGCAGAGCCGGGGCGCACGGAGAACCCCGCTGGACTTTCAGCGGCATCGGGCTGTATCGCGCGGAACTCTTCGAGAGCGTGCGCCCGGGATCCAGGGCCCAGCTGGTCACGCTGCTGCGCGCGGCCATGGCGCGCGGGCAGGTGGGCGCGGAAGTCCACGCCGGCGCGTGGCACGACATCGGGACACCCGAGCGACTTGCCGAGCTCAACGCGCCGCTCGCTTGATCGTCGGATGAAAGCGGACGACAATCGGCCCATGGACGCGAGCACGAATGTTTCCACGTATGCGGACCGGCGTCAGCGCCTGCAGCAGCAGATGCAGCGGGGCATCGCGATACTCCCGACCGCTCCGCAGCGGATTCGCAACCGGGACAGCGATTACCTGTACCGCTTCGACAGCTATTTCTACTACCTGACGGGTTTCCCCGAGCCCGAGGCGGTGCTGGTCGTCGTCGCCGGGCCGGAACCGCGGTCGATTCTCTTTTGTCGCCAGCGCAACCTGGAGCGGGAAATCTGGGACGGCATCCGCTGCGGTCCGGAAGGCGCAAAGGCAGCGTATGCGCTCGACGAAACATTTCCCATCGAGAGTCTGGACGAACACCTTCCCAGGCTGATCGCAGACCAGCCCGTGCTTTTTTTTGCGGCCGGGGCCGACGCCGCCTGGGACGCGCGCATCCTGTCCTGGCTGAACCAGGTGCGCGCTCATGCCCGCGCAGGCGTTGCCGCGCCCGCCGAGATCCACGACGTGCGCGCGCTGCTCGACGAGATGCGCCTCTACAAGGACGACCGCGAACTCGCCGTGATGCGGCGCGCCGCGGAGATATCCGCGACCGCGCACGAACGTGCCATGCGCGCCACGCGTCCCGGAAGCAGCGAATACGAAATAGAAGCCGAGCTGCTCTACGAATTTCGCCGCCGCGGCGCGCAGTTTCCGGCTTACTGGCCGATCGTCGCGGGCGGCGCAAACGCCTGCATCCTCCACTACCGCGACAACAACGCCCGGCTCGCCGACGGCGACATGCTGCTGATCGACGCGGGCTGCGAACTCGACGGCTACGCCTCGGACCTGACGCGCAGCTTTCCGGTGAACGGGAAATTCAGCGGACCGCAACGCGATGTCTACGAACTGGTGCTCGCCGCCCAGGCCGCGGCGATCGCCGCGGTCAAACCCGGCAACCGGTGGCACGAGCCGCACGAGGCGGCCGTGAAGACGCTGGCCCGGGGACTCGTCGATCTCGGCCTGTGCAAGGGCACGCCCGACCAGGCGATCGAGACCGAGGACTACAAGCGCTTCTACATGCACCGCACCGGGCACTGGCTCGGCCTGGACGTTCACGATGTCGGAGAATACAAGGCGGGCGCCGACTGGCGGCGCCTCGAGCCGGGCATGACCCTCACGGTGGAGCCCGGCTGCTACATACGTCCGGCGCCGGGCATCCCGGAACACTTCTGGAACATCGGCGTGCGCATCGAGGACGACGTCGCGGTCACATCTTCCGGATGCGAAGTGCTGACGGCGGCAGCACCGAAAACCCTCCGCGACATCGAAGCCCTGGTCGGCCGTGCCTGAGCCGCGCGAAGTCGACGTCGTCGTTGCCGGGGGCGGACCGGTGGGCAGTGCGCTCGCGCTCGCGCTCGCCGGGAGCCCGGTGTCGGTCGCCTGGGTCTGCGGAGAAACGGAGGCAGCCGACCGGCCGATCGCGCTGTCTCACGGCAGCCGCCTCATCCTCGAGCGCCTGGGCGTCTGGTCCGGCATCCCGAATACGCCGATCGAAACGGTGCACGTATCCTGCGAGGGATTCGGCCGGACGGCAATGAGCGCCACTGACGCCGGCCTGCCCGCCCTCGGATACGTGACAGCGTACTCGCAGATCGTCGGGCAGCTGGCAGCACGCGTTGCCGGGTCGATGCCGGGGAGTCTGCGCAACTGGGAGGCGGATGCCAGCGGCATATCGTTGCGAATTTCCCGCGGTGCCGAAGACCTCGGCGTGCGCGCTCGCCTGCTGGTCCTCGCGGATGGCGGCGCGAATCGCGGTTCCGAATTCCGCAGGGACTACCGCCAGCAGGCAATCGTCGCCGATGTCGCGGTCGAGCGAGCGCGTCGCGGCGTCGCCTTTGAGCGCTTCACGCGCGAAGGACCGCTCGCCCTGCTGCCGCACGGTGAGCGCTACGCGCTGGTGTGGAGCACGCGCGCTGATACCGCCGACAAGCTCCTCGCGCTTCCCGACCGCGGGTTTCTCGAGGCCTTGCGCGACGCTTTCGGCGGCAGGCTGGGCGAGATGCGTTCGGTCGGTCCACGCTCGGTGTTTCCGCTATGGCTGCGCCAGGGTTCGCCGAGTCCCGGCCTGCGCGTCGTCGCGGCGGGCAACGCCGCGCAAACGCTGCATCCGGTCGCGGGCCAGGGATTCAACCTCGGCCTGCGCGACGCCTGGGAACTGGCTCAGATGTTGCTTGACGTCGATCCGGCGGAAATAGGCACGCGCGGCTTCGTCGCGAGCTACATCCGCAAACGCAGCATCGACCGTCGTTCGGCGATAGGAACCACCGATTTCTTCACCAGAGTCTTCTCGAACGCGTTTCCGCCGCTCGCCGCCGCGCGCGGCGCCGGACTCGCCTTGCTCGACGCCTGCCGGCCGGCACGGAATTTTCTTGCGCGCCGCATGATCTTCGGCGCGCGCGCCCTTCCCTAGCCTTGCTGCACCAGTATCGTGCCGCGACGGCGATCCGAGACGCGGCCCTGGGAAATTTTTCCGCTGAAAGCAATGGCGCGGCTATCCAGAGCCGCGGGGTTTAGGTATAGAATTGCGCTCCCCGAAAATATTTCCCGAGTGTCGATGCGAATCGGTTCGCACACGTTGCGCAATAATTTATTCGTTGCCCCCATGGCCGGCGTCACCGACCGGCCTTTCAGGCAGCTATGCAAGAAGTTCGGCGCAGGCCTGGCCGTGTCCGAAATGGTCGCTTCGAATTCGCTGCTGTGGGGCAGCGAGAAGACGCGCCGCCGCGCCAATCACGAAGGTGAGGTCGACCCGATATCGGTTCAGATTGCCGGCGCCGACCCGGCGATGATGGCC
>Ga0137463_1000366_pt1 | contig 16156 bp, 14 predicted proteins | sample EasRivERMGT800_2_FD_102333 | JGI IMG/M metagenome (GOLD analysis project Ga0137463, IMG submission 102333) | Soil microbial communities from meander-bound floodplain in the East River, Colorado, USA - East River MetaG ERMGT800_2 | ecosystem: Environmental > Terrestrial > Soil > Floodplain ...
ACGGCTTGCTCCAGCGCCTTGCGCACCTGGGCTTCGTCGGTCAGGTCGCAACGCAGCCCGAGAAACTCCGCCCGTGAGTGGAGCGATTCGATCTTCGAATCCACATCGAGGCCGACGACGACGGCGCCGCGCCCGAGGAACGCCGACACGGCGGCCCTGCCGATGCCCGAGGCCGCGCCGGTCACGAGCGCGATCTCTCCGGCAAACGCGGCGGGTGCTCCGCCTTTCTTCAGCTTTGCCTGTTCGAGATCCCAGTACTCGACATCGAAAATGTCTTTCGCCGGCAGCGCCTCGAAACCGCCCAAGGCTTCGGAGCGCAGGATGACGTCGATCGTATGGTCGTAGATCTCCGCGACGATGGCGGCGTCCTTGGCGGTCCTGCCGGCGGCAGCCAGGCCAAACGCCGGATCGAGCACGACCCGCGGCGCCGGGTCGAGCATGGTCTTGGTGTCCTTCGCCTCGGGTGCATGCTCTGCGAAATAACGGCGGTACGCTTCGGCGTATTCGTGAATTCCCGTGCCGAGCATCGGCGTGCGTCTGGTGCGTATGACGTGATCAGGAGTCGCCGGACCTTGCTGGGATATTCGCGATATCTGCGGGTGTTGCGCAAATCCAAGGAAGCGGTCGTTGCTGACGGTACGCAGGATCATCGGTGCTCCCACCACCTCGGAGAGCGCGCGGCGCAACGCCGCCTGGGCCATCGGGTCGACGCTGGGGTCCTGAGCAGGTGCGTGCGCGACCGCCCAGGCCCGGTTTGCCTGAAGATATCTCTCGGCGAGAGACACGAGTTCGATCATCCGCTCGTAGGACTCCCTCGCGGTTTCGCCAAAGGAAAAAATGCCGTGGTTCAACAGCACCATGCCGATCGTGCCCGGGGTGCCCTGGCGCCCGAATTCTCTCGCGCAATATTGCGCCAGGTCGAAACCGGGCATCAGGTAGGGGATGACGACGCAGCGGCTGCCATAAACCTCGCGAATGCGCCGGTCGCCGTCCCGGGTATTGCTCACCGACAGAACCGCATCGGCATGGGTGTGGTCGACGAACTTCCAGGGCAGGCAGCCATGCAGGATTGTTTCAATCGACGGCGCGGGGGCCGAGGCGCGCAGCATGTGGGTGGTCAGCTGATTCACCATTTCCGGATCGGAAAGGGACTCGAGCTCGGTGAGGCGCAGCACGTGTGCGAGCCGCACGGGCGAAAAGCCTTGCGGCTCGATTGTTTCCAGATCCCAGCCGCTGCCTTTGACGTACAGAATATCCTCCTCTTCTCCGAAGAGGTTCTTCTCGCGGATCTTGACCGAGGTATTGCCTCCGCCATGCAGCACCAGCGATTTGTCGCGGCCGAGGAGCCGCGACGTGTAGACGCGCAATCCAAGGTCACCCTGAAATTGCCGCGCCTCGTCGTCCTTCCACAGGCTTTGCATAGAATACGTGCCGTAAAATCGGAATTATAAGTCTACCCATGTCCGCGTCGTTCACTGTTCAGATTCTCGATTGGACCGAAGCGCGCGAATTTGCGCGCCCGGTTCGCGAGCGGGTATTCATCGACGAGCAGCATGTTCCCCGCGAGCTGGAATGGGACGAGTGGGACGAACCCTCCGAACACGCGGTGGCGAGAGACCTGCAGGGCGCCGGCGTCGGGACCGCCCGATTGCTGCCCGACGGCAGGGTCGGGCGCATGGCCGTGCTTTCCGGCTGGCGGGGACGGGGCGTCGGGGCGCAGATGCTGGAAGCCCTGCTCGGGCGGGCCCGGGCCCGCGGCATGGCGAACCTCACGCTGCATGCGCAGACGCAAGCGGCCGGTTTCTACCGGCGCTTCGGATTCAACCAGCGGGGAGGGGTGTTTTTGGAAGCCGGGATTGCGCACGTCGCGATGACGCTGCAGCTTTTCCCCGCGCAAGGGTAAGACGGTAACTCAGGGTCGTGCCTGCGCTTCCATCCTCGCGGAAGCTGCGCTCATGGAATTCAATCCTGCCGTCCTCGCCGAAACTCACCACGGTAGAGCAGCGCGTTCCGTATCCGGCGACGGCAGGTATGCGGATTGCAGAAAGTCTTTCCTCGAGTTCGAGACTCACCCCGGTACTCGGCAGCTCCTCGCCGGGTGCGCGCGCAGTATCGTCCAGAATCCGGAACGCGGCTTCCGCGTCGAATCCCTGCGCGATCTGCCCTGCGAGCCACGCCTTGCTCTTGGCTATCTTCGGCCACGGCGTGTCCAGCAGGTGGTTGGACAACCCGTGCACGCCAGGGTCGACGCGCATCGACGCGCCGCCCCGATTCGAAAAAAAATGAAGCGACGTGCTGTCACCGACCAGCAGGCTGAAGCCGTTGTAGTCGGCCGCACGTTTCTCCACGTCCGCCATGTAGTGTTTCGGCCCGACCGTTCCCGCAAGAAAATCCCCCACCAGTGCGCCCCGGGAAGGGGCCAGCGGTCTCCGGTCGGCGGGATGTCTGTAGTTGGTGAGCGCGGCGAAACGCCCCTGAGGAGTGATGCCCAGCCAGGTGCCGCCGGCCTCGAGATCCCGGCCGGCGAGTACGACTGGACGATCGTCCCAGAAGTCTGCCGCTGCGCTTGGCCGCGCAAAATATTCGTCGCGATTGGCCGCAACGAGCAGTCGATAGTCCGGATGAGCGCGCCACGCAAAGACGATTAGGCACATGGTCAGAAGGTCTGAAAGGTCTCCTGCCTCCGCGCGTTGCCCGGGGCAAGCCAGCCCGCAAGCGAGTGCGCATCGGCGAGTTCGCGCAGCTTCTCCTCGAACGAAGCGGCCTCCGGCACGGGTTCGTAGATCTCCATCCAGGTGGTCGGATCGTCGCGGCGGCGGAGCAGCCGCCCCACTATTCCCGTGGCTTCAGCCAGATCTCGCTGCAAGGCATTGACCGCGGCAAGCGCGGCCGCGGTGTTGGCGGCCGGAACCTTGTAGTAGATGTAATAGCTCAGATTCACGTAATGGCGTAAGGCAGCGCATGGAAATGCAGCACAGGCCCGCTCAGGGACTTCAGGTGCACCACGGAACGATCGTGACTCGCAGTCTGCACAACCGCCAGCACGTCGTGCCCTCCGTCGGGTGACGGTTCCGCATTGACGACCAGGCCGCTCGCCTGATCGCCGAGATCCTCGCTGTAGAGCGGATCGCCCGCGCCGGCCGCCGCGGCGACGTTTGCGATGAACATGCGCCGCTTGACCTTTCCCAGATGCTGCGTGCGTGCGACAATTTCCTGCCCCGTATAGCAGCCTTTGTCGAAACTCACGCCGTCCAGAAGTTCGAGATTTGCCATCTGCGGCACCAGCTGATCCTGCGTCGGGGCGGTGATGAGCGGCAGCCCGCTGCGGATGTCCAGCCAGCGCCAGACTTGCGCCCCGACGTCCCTGAATGTTCCCGCAAGCTGCTGCCGCAGCGACGCGGCGACCGGCGGCACCGACGCGAGGATCAGCCTTCCATCGACCAAACGGATGGCCGTCCCGAGGCCGGGGGCTCGGAAAATCTCGCCGGACCGCCCGGGCAGTCCTCCCAAAATGCCGCGAAGCGCGCCATCGGCGCCAGGTCCTGCGATACCCAGAAGCACGACGGACCCGGAGGCGTCAGATATCTTTACCCTGGAGCGCAGCACGAACATGGAAATGCGTCGATGCACCGCGCCGAGGATATCCCGCGAAAGGGCCATCGCGAATCCGGCCTCTTCCCGCCAAAGCAGGAAATTCGCGAGCATTCTTCCCTTGGGAGAGCAGTACGCCCCGTGCGTGCTTCGCGACGATTGGATGCTGCCCACATCGCAACTCAGCTGGCCCTGCAGGAAGGATTCCGTATCCTCCCCGCTGAAATGCAGAATCCCCAGGTGGTCGAGGGATGCCAGCAGGTTTGTAGCGCGCGTGGCGACGAAACCGGAATCCGCGCCGGAAATGGCTGCATGCGGCAGCGGAACGCTCACCTATCTCACCAACGATGTCATGTTGTAGTGCCGCTCACCAATTTCAAGACGGCTTGCATACCCGGCCAAACAGTTATTATACGATCGTGGTCAGGCGCTACGACTAAGAGGTTTGCTACAGATGCTGTTCCGGCTGAAGCTGCTGTTTGTCTTTGCCTCGGCAATGGCACTGGGATTCTGCGTATGGCTGTTCTGGTTTGCGCTTTCCCCGGTGGATCTGGCGGCGCCGATGGTCGAGTTTTCCATTCGTCCCGGGAGTTCGCTACGCAGCGCTACCCGCCAGATAGTCGACGCGGGAGTGACCATGCCGGACTGGAAATTTACCCTGCTGGCGCGCGCCAATGGAGCGGGTGGCAGCATCAAGGCCGGGAGCTACCAGGTGCCCCAGGGCATTGCGCCGCTAGCGTTGCTGCGCAAGATCATGCGCGGTGACTATGCGCAGGCGGAAATTCTGTTCATCGAGGGTTGGCAGTTCCGGCAGATGCGCGAAGCGATGAAGACCCACGCCGACCTCCGGCACGACTCCGAGCAGCTTTCCGACGCGAAGCTCATGGAGCGGCTCGGCGCGGCAGGCAAGGCACCCGAGGGACTGTTCTTTCCCGACACGTACGTGTTTGCCAAGGGCTCGAGCGATCTGGCCGTGCTCGGACGCGCCTATCGTGCCATGGAAAAACACCTGCAGACAGCATGGCAGCAGCGCTCGCCGGACTTGCCGATCTCCGACCCTTATGAGGCCCTGATCCTCGCGTCGATCGTGGAAAAGGAAACCGGCCGCGAAAGCGATCGGAGCCAGATCGCCGGGGTATTCACGAATCGCCTTCGGCGTGGAATGAAATTGCAGACGGATCCGAGCGTTATCTATGGGCTCGGCGAGCGATTCGATGGCAATCTGCGCAAGCGGGATCTGGTGGCCGATACGCCGTTCAATACCTACACGCGGCGGGGTCTGCCGCCGCATCCGATCGCCATGCCAGGTCTCGCGTCGATCGCCGCTGTCATGCATCCGGCAGAGATCGATGCCTTGTATTTTGTGTCGCGCGGCGACGGTACCAGCGAGTTTTCGCGCACGCTCGCCGCCCACAACCGCGCCGTGGCGAAATACCAGATGCCCGGCGCTCGGCGCCGGACCCGCCAATGAGTCGCGGCAAATTCATCACCCTGGAAGGCATCGACGGGGCAGGGAAGAGCACCCACCTGGGTTCGGTCGCACGCTTCCTGCGGGAACAGGGCAAGGACGTCGTCGTGACACGCGAACCCGGAGGGACAGGGCTGGGCGAGAAGCTGCGCGAGCTGCTGCTTTCGCAGGCGATGCACATAGAGACCGAAACGCTATTGATGTTCGCGGCACGCCAGGAGCACATCGCCGAGGTCATCGAACCGGCACTGTCTGCGGGGCGCTGGGTGGTCTCGGACCGGTTCACCGATGCCACGTATGCGTATCAGGGGGCCGGGCGTGGCCTGGCGAGCGACAGGCTTGCCGTGCTCGAGCGCTGGGTACAGGGTGAGCTTCGGCCTGACCTGACCATCGTGGTCGATGTCCCTGTCGAGCTCGCGGCAAGTCGAATCGCCAGTCTCCGCACGGATCGGTTCGAGAAGGAAGATCCCGAGTTCTTTGACCGTGTCCGCCGGGCGTACCTCAAGAGGGCTGCAACGGAGCCACGCCGGGTGCGGATCGTCGACGGCAGCAAGCCGCTTCCCATACTTCATAAAGAAGTTGAAGAACTATTGAAAAGTATATGTTATTAAACAATATAGAGTGGCTGTCTTCTGCGTGGAAGGCCTGGGATAGGCTGGCCAACCGGTTGCCCCACGCGGTCCTGATTCAGGCGGGTGAGGGCTACGGCGCGTACGAGTTTGCGCATGGCGTCGCCGCCGCTCTGCTGTGCGAGCAGCCGCGGGCCGACCGCCGGGCCTGCGAGAGCTGCGCGGCGTGCGGCTGGTTTGCGCAGGGCAATCATCCCGATTATCGAGCTGTGATGCCGGAGAGCCTGGCCGAAGACCGGCAGCTCGAAGGGGAAGAACCACCAAAGAAGGAAAAGCGCAGCGAACAGATCCGGGTCGAACAAGTGCGCGCTTTGGCAGATTTTCTCGCGGTCGGGACGCACAGGCGCGGCAAGCGCGTAATCCTCGTGTACCCGGCCGAAGCCATGAACGTAAGCACCCAGAACGCGCTGCTGAAAAGTCTCGAGGAACCTCCCGCAGAAACGGTGTTCCTGTTGGTCGCCACCCAACCCGACAGGCTCCTGGCGACGGTGCGCAGCCGTTGCCTGGGATTTGCACTCCCGCTGCCCGATCCGTCGCAGGTTTCGCGCTGGCTGAAGGAACACGGGATAGAGCACCCGGAAGCCGCTCTCGCGCGGGCCGGGGGCGCGCCGATGCGGGCGCTTGTCTCGGCGGATTCGGAGGCTGACCACCGGCGTCTTGTGGAAGGGCTGAGTGACCCCGGGTTCGACCCTGTGAGTCTCGCCGACATGAGTCAGAAGATCCCGATGGCGAAATTTGTGGATTGCCTTCAGCGCTGGGGATTCGATTTGCTCCTTTCGAAAATGAGCGGACGTCTCCGCTACCACCCGGGTCTCAAGTCTGCCGAGGAAATATCGGCCCGCTGCAGGGCAGAAGACATCACGGCATTCCTGCGACACCTCGCGCAGGCGCGCGCGCTGGCCCGTCACCCGCTGAATGCCAAGCTGTTTGCGGAGGACCTGCTGCTGCACTATCGACGGCTTATCCTTGCGGATCGCGTGTGAACGATACCGCGACGGCGACCAAGGGCTTTCCGGGGTTGGTCGATTCGCACTGCCACCTGGATTTTCCGGATTTCGACGGAAAGATCGATTCGGTGCGGGACGAAATGCGCGATCTCGGTGTGACGCATGCCCTATGTATCAGCGTCAATCTGGAAGAGTTTCCGAAGGTGTTGGACCTCGCGCGGGCACATGAAAATTTTTATGCAAGTGTCGGCGTACACCCCGAGCACGATCGGCTAAGTGCGGTCGACCCGGAGCAGTTGGCCGACCTTGCACGACACTCGCGTGTTATCGCCATCGGCGAGACCGGCCTTGACTACTATCGGTCGACGGGGGATCTGGAGTGGCAGCGTCGGCGGTTCCGAGGCCATATCCAGGCAGCCCGCAGCATCGGAAAGCCCCTGGTGATCCATACGCGTGACGCGGCGGAAGATACGCTGCGAATCATGCGTGAAGAAGGGGCGGCTGAGGTGGGCGGCGTGATGCATTGCTTTACGGAGACGCAGGAAGTGGCCGCCGCCGCCATCGACATGGGTTTCCTCGTCTCGTTTTCAGGGATCGTGACCTTCAAGAATGCGGTGGCGTTGAAGGAGGTTGCACGCGCCGTTCCTCTGGAGTCGCTGCTCGTTGAAACCGACGCGCCGTATCTTGCACCGGTTCCACAGCGCGGCAAGGTGAACCGTCCCGCCTGGGTCCGGTACGTAGCGGAAGAGGTCGCCCGACTTCGCGGGATGGGCGTGGAGGCGCTCGCCCTGGCCACGACGGCCAACTTTCGCCGGGTTTTCTCACCACCGGATTGGATCGAGAAATAACGTTAAGAAAGCTAAGGAACTATATGGCAATAAGAGGATATGTTAACACCGCAGAAGGGGATTTGATGGCAACATGATTTAACATAATACACATATGCGCCAAACTCTAAACAAGGTACTCGGGGCGGCTCGGTTACTTCTTGCCGGCCTGGATGCGTGCCCGAAGCTCCTCTCCCAACCGAGGCTCCAGCTTCTGCAACTGATCGTACGTGGCCTCGGCGTCCTTGCGTTGTCCAATCCGCACCTGAGCGGATCCCAGTTCGAACCAGCCGCGCGCAAATTCCGGCTCGAGGCGTACCGCCTCCCGATATGAGGCAATCGCGCGGTCAAGCCGGCTCGCGTCCCGGTAGGCTTCGCCCAGAAGGAAAAAGGTTACGAAGGAACTGCGGCCCACAGTGCTGGCGTACTCGAGAGTCTGGGCCGCCCGCCCCGGCTGTCCCGACAGCCGCTGGGTTTCACCCAGGAGATTCCAGGCCCCGACATCTTCCGGATTGCGCTGGGTCACGCGGGAGAGCATCGCCGTCGCCTTCGGGTAATCGCGGCTTTTCAGCCAGGCATAACCCGCTATGACGCCCCAGTCAGAGCCTTCCGGGTCGCCCCGCTGTTGTTCTTCGGAAAATCGCACCAGCCCCGGCCAGTCCCGATTCCGATTCAGCTCGGCAACGCGCTGCCTTTGTTCGAAGCTGTGGCCGCGTCCGGCAAGCGTCGAAGCGGGCAGCGGATCCAGCGAAGGATTTTCGTATTCCAGCGTGGAGGCCGGACCGCCGCAGCCGGACAGCGAGACACACGCCGCGAGTGCGACCAGGATCCGGATGTGGGATTCAGGCCCTGTTCTGATAGACGTAGGCCTGCTGTTTGACATTCGACTCTGTGGACCGCTTCAGGGCGTCAGGATCAGGCTTTTTGTCCCACCACATGGCTCGTCCCTTTTTCTGCTCCTCGGTGATGTGCGGTTTTTCCCGGAGCAGATCGCGGATCATCCGGGTGAGGTCGGATTCGTAAGGTTGCGTCATGGCGGAAATGCCCGGTGTGTGACGCAAAAATTATACGCTCCCCTGGCCCTCACCGAGGGCTCGCTTGCCAAACCGCCCAATACTGTATATAAACACAGGGAACGGAGGCCCCATGGCAGAAGAACTTACCCCCAAGCAGCAGAAAATTCTGGACTTTGTCCGCAAAACCGTCCAAAAGACCGGGTTCCCTCCCACGCGAATCGAGATCGCGAAAGCGTTCCGTTACAGCTCTCCCAATGCCGCTGAAGAGCACCTGCGCATGCTGGAGAGGAAAGGCGCGATCGAACTGACTCCGGGTGCTTCGCGCGGCATCCGGCTCGCTGGCGGGATCGGGTTGCCGCTCATCGGTCGCGTCGCCGCCGGCAGCCCTATTCTCGCCGAAGCACATGTCGAGCGGCGCTACCAGGTCGATCCTGACCTGTTTCAGCCGCGCGCCGACTATCTGCTCAAGGTACGCGGGATGAGCATGCGCGACGCGGGCATTCTGGACGGCGACCTGCTTGCGGTGCACCGTACCCGCGAGGCGCGCTCCGGTCAGATCGTCGTAGCACGAGTACACGACGAGGTCACGGTGAAGCGCTTGCGCCGCCGCGGCAATACCGTGGAACTGCTCCCTGAAAACTCCGAGTTCAAGCCTATCGTGATCGATCCGCGCGAGAACGATTTCGCCATCGAGGGGCTGGCGGTTGGGGTCATTCGCCAGCCGCTGTGAAAAGCAAGCCTTCGCCTTCGTATACCTTGTCCCATGAACGCAGGGAATCCGTCTCTCGCCGCGCTGCTCGACCGTTCCGATATCTGGCGTGGCGGCGCCGTGAGCCGTGCCGGGATCCCGGCTGTCCCGACCGGCTTTCCTGAACTCGACGCCCAACTCCCCGGTTGCGGCTGGCCCGCCGGGACGCTGACTGAAGTCATTCCCGCGCACGAGGGCATCGGCGAGTTGCGTCTCCTCGGGCCGGCGCTCTCGGCATTGTCCCGGCAGGGCTTGCGGCTCGCCTGGATTGCCCCACCCCATCTGCCCTATGCGCCCGCCCTAGCCGCGGCAGGGATCGATCTTTCTGCCCTTATCATCGTGCGCACAGGTTCCCCGAAAGAAACGCTTTGGGCTGCAGAGCAGGCATTGCAGTCGAATGCCTGCGGTGCGGTGCTCGCCTGGCCGCAAACGGCAAAGTACGCGGAACTGAGGCGGCTGCAGATCGCCGCCGAAGGCGGCCGGGCTCCGGCTTTTTTCTTCCGCCCTGCGAAGACCGGCAGAGAGCCCTCCCCTGCGGTGCTGCGGATCGCGCTAGGCACTGCACATGGTGGGCTTGCGGTACATGTCTTAAAGCGTCGCGGTGCCCCTCTCACTTCTCCGGTGCTGCTGCCCGCGATGCCGCCCGCGGTGCGCGCCAAATCTTCGTGCCGTCATGTGGATCGCCATCCGGTTTCCGCTCCTGCCGCTCGAGATTTTCCTGCGCGGCTCCTCCACGCCTGAGCCTTTCGCGGTCGAAGAGCAGCACCGCGTTCTGCTTTGCGACCGCAAAACCGCAGGACGGGGAGTGCGCGCCGGTATGGCGATTTCAGCGGCGCTCGCGTTGGCACCAAACCTGCGCACAGTGCCGCGCGACCCCGCGGGAGAAACAGAAGCACTGCTGGGTATCGCCGCCTGGGCAGGGCAATTCACGCCTGGGGTTGCGCTCGATTTTCCCTTTGCCGTGCTGCTTGAGACCTCGGGAAGCTTAAGGTTATTCCGCGGGCTTGAAGCGCTCATCGAAAATCTGCGGCGCGGGGTTGCCGACCTCGGATACCACGCGGTCTTCGCCGGCGCTCCCACACCACGAGCTGCCTCCTGTCTTGCTTTTGCCGGATATCAGAAATTCATCGGAACCGCCCTGGATCTCGACACGGCGCTTGCCCCGCTTCCTGTCGGCACGCTCGCGGGCCGGCAGGATACGCTCGAAGCGCTGGAAGCCATCGGCCTGCGCACGCTGGGTGAGTTGTACGCGCTGCCGCGCGAGGGCGTGGCGCGGCGCTTTGGGCAGGCGCTGCTCGACGATCTGGACCGTGCACTGGGACGGCTGCCCGATCCACGCAATTTTTTCATTCCGCCGGCCAAGTTTCACGCCAGCATCGAATTGCCAGCGGAAGTCACGCAAGCCGAAGCGCTTGTGTTCGCTGGAAAGCGGCTGATTGCACAGTTTGCCGGCTTCCTGGTGGCGCGTTCAGGGGGAACGCAGCGTTTCATTTTGAAGCTCGCGCACCGCGACATGGCCCCGACCATAATCGCCATCGGCCTGGTCGCTCCATCGCGCGACGCGGAGCATTTCACATTGCTCCTGCGCGAGCGGCTCGTGGGTCTCAGGCTGCGCGCGCCGGTGCGTTCGATCGTGCTGGAAGCCGACGGGGTGATACCCCTTGCGGGTTCCAGCCATCCGTTGCTGCTCGAGCAAGGCAAGCCGCAGGGCCGATGGGAACATCTGGTCGAGCGGCTGAGTGCCCGGCTCGGTGCCGATGCAGTGCAGGGATTGGCTTGCCACGCCGAGCACCGCCCGGAGCGTGCCACCGCCACTGCCGGGCTCGGCGTCACGTCACTTGAGCTGGACTTCGGCGAAAGGCCGTTCTGGCTGCTGGAATCCCCCAAACTGCTGCCGGAGGTCAGCGGGATGCCGCAGCACGAAGGACCGCTGGAGCTGCTCGCTGGTCCGGAGCGCGTCGAGTCCGGCTGGTGGGACGGCGGGGATGTCTTCCGCGACTACTTTATTGCCCGGACGCAAACTCAGTCGTTGCTGTGGATTTTCTGCGACCGGCGCGGAGAAGGCGGCTGGTATTTGCACGGCATCTTCGCCTAGTCCATGTACTCCCCTATTCCCGATTATGCGGAGCTGCATTGTCTTTCCAATTTCAGCTTCCTGCGGGGCGCTTCGCGTCCGGATGAACTGGTGCAGCGGGCCGCCGCCCTCGGTTATGCGGCGCTCGCCCTGACCGATGAATGCTCGGTTGCCGGCGCCGTGCGAGCGTACGAAGCGGCAAAGGAATCGGGACTGAAGCTCATCGTCGGGAGCGAAGTGCAATTGCAGAATGGGCCCAAGCTGGTGATACTCGCCTCCAGCCGCGATGGCTACGGCTGCTTGTCGGAGTTCATCACCTGCGGCCGGCGCAGATCCAGGAAAGGCAGCTATGCGCTCCGCTGGGCCGATCTCGACGGTGGACTGCCCGGGTGCCTCGTGCTGCTCGCCTCCCCTCCCCTCGTTTCCGGCCCGGAGAGCGAAACGCAGGCGCGTGCCGTTGCCGAGCGCTTTGCCGGCCGCGCATGGATTGCGGCGGAGTTGCTGTGCGGACCGAACGACCGGGCGCGTCTCGAGGGGCTGCGCGAGCTTGCCGCAGCGTCCGGAATGCCGCTGGTCGCAGCCGGTGACGTGCATATGCATCAGCGCTCGCGCCGGCCGTTGCAGGATACGCTCACCGCCATCCGGATCGGCAGGCCGGTGCATCGCTGCGGTCATGCCTTGCATCCCAATGCCGAGCGGCATCTGCGGATGCGCATGCGCCTCGCCCAGATCTATCCGGCAGAGCTGCTGGCCGAAACGGTGAAGATTGCCGAACGCTGCGATTTTTCCCTGAAAGAACTGCGCTACGAGTATCCGGAAGAGCTGGTCCCGCCGGGGGAAACCCCGGCCACCTGTCTGCGCGGGCTCGTCGCGGATGGCTGCCTCAAGCGGTTTCCGCAGGGCGTTCCCGGCGCGGTTCGCGATCTCCTTGAAAAAGAGCTGGCGCTCATCGCCGAGCTTCGCTACGAGCCGTTTTTTCTCACCGTGCACGATATCGTCCGCTATGCCAGAAGCAGGGACATTCTCTGCCAGGGGCGCGGTTCGGCGGCAAACTCGGCAGTGTGCTACGTCCTGCAGATTACAGAGGTGAATCCCGCCAGGCAGAAGCTGCTGTTCGAGCGCTTCGTTTCCAGGGAGCGCAACGAACCGCCGGACATCGATGTCGACTTCGAGCATCAGCGGCGCGAGGAAGTCATCCAGTACATCTACGCGAAATACGGCCGCGACCGGGCTGCGATCGCCGCCACCGTGATCTGCTATCGACCGAAGAGCGCGCTGCGCGACGTGGGCAAGGCTCTGGGGCTCGATTTGCGGCAAGTGGACCGGATCGCCAAATCGGTCGCCTGGTGGGACGACGGGAAAGATCTCGCTCTGCGGCTGCGCGAAACGGGGTTCGATCCCGAAAGCCCTGCGATACGACGCCTGATCGCGCTTTCCGGCCAGCTGCTCGGTTTTCCGCGCCATCTTTCCCAGCATGTCGGCGGCTTCGTGATCTCGCGGGGGCCGCTGGCGCGTCTGGTGCCGATCGAGAATGCGGCAATGCCCGGGCGCAGCGTCATCCAGTGGGACAAGGACGACCTGGACAGCCTGGGTCTGCTGAAAGTGGACGTTCTCGGATTGGGCATGCTGTCGGTGATTCGCCGGGCGCTTGCGTCAGTCAACGTATTGCGCGGCAGCCGTTATTCCATGGACAGCCTGCTGCAGCGGGAAGATCCGCGCGTCTACGAGATGATCAGGAAAGCCGACACCATCGGTGTTTTCCAGATCGAGTCCCGGGCGCAGATGTCGATGCTGCCGCGGCTCGGGCCGAAGGAATTCTACGACCTGGTGATCGAGATCGCGATCGTGCGTCCCGGTCCGATCCAGGGCGACATGGTGCACCCGTATCTGAGACGGCGGAATGGAAAAGAAAGAATCGATTACCCCAATGAAGCCGTGAAGAAGGTGCTCGAGCGGACGCTGGGCGTACCGATTTTTCAGGAACAGGTGATGGAACTTGCGGTGGTCGCGGCCGGCTTCACGCCCGGCGAAGCCGATCAACTGCGCCGCGCCATGGCCGCGTGGCGGCGCAAGGGCGGGCTCGAGCCGTTCCAGAAAAAGCTCATCGACGGCATGCGCGAGCGCGATATTCCCGCGGAATTTGCCGAGCGCATCTATCGGCAGATACTCGGGTTTGGCGAGTACGGTTTTCCCGAATCGCACTCGGTGAGCTTCGCGCTGCTCGCCTATGTTTCAGCCTGGCTCAAGTGCTACGAACCTGCGGCCTTTCTTGCCGCACTCCTGAACAGCCAGCCGATGGGTTTCTATACGCCTTCGCAGCTGGTGCAGGACGCGCGCCGGCATGGCGTCGAGGTCCGCCCGGTTGACGTGACGGCAAGCGAATACGAATGCACGCTCGAACCCGGGGAAGCAGGGCCGGCGGTTCGCCTCGGTTTCCAGCCGGTGCGGGGCCTTTCCGAAGACGGCGCAAAACGCATCGTCGCAGCGCGCACGCAAGGAGCGCTGCAGTCGGCCGACGATCTCGCCCACCGCGCTGCGCTGAACCGCCACGATCTGAAATGCCTGGCCGCGGCAGGCGCCCTGCAAGGGATGAGCGGACACCGGCGCCAGGCCCACTGGGCGGTTGCCGGCCTGGACACCCGCAGGCACATTCTGCGCGGCGTGCCGGTCGCGGAAACCCCGGTGGTCCTCAAGCCGCCCACGGAGGGCGAAAACCTGGTGGCCGACTACGCCGCCACGGGGCTGACGCTGGGACGGCATCCGCTGGCGCTGTTGCGGCAGCGTCTTTCGCGTATGCGCTTTTCCACTGCCGCCGAACTGCATTCCCTGCCAGGCGGGCGGCGTGCACGCGCGGCGGGCATCGTCACCGGCCGCCAGCGTCCGGACACGGCCTCGGGGGCCGTATTCGTCACGCTCGAAGATGAAACCGGCTACGTCAACGTCATCGTATGGCGCGATCTCACCGAGCGCCAGCGGCGGGAACTGCTTGGCGCTCGACTCATGGGTGTCGAGGGCATGCTCGAACGGGAAGGCGACGTGGTGCATCTCGTGGCAAGGCGTCTGAGCGACCACACGGCGCTCCTCGGGCAGCTCGCCACGGAGTCGCGGGATTTTCACTGAAGAGGTGCCGGGCTAGTCCGCCGTGATGCCGTTGCGACGGATGAACGCCGCCCACGTTTCCCGCTCCTTCTTCAAACTCGCGGCGAAGGTATCCGGCGTGTCGAATACCGGAAACAATTCCTGAGCTTCGAGTTTTTGCCGGATTGCCGGGGATTTCATCGCGTTGATGACTTCGGCGCCGAGCCGTCGAACGATCGCGACCGGCGTCTCCCGGGGAACGACGACGCTGAACGACGCGAGCACCTCGAGATCCGGGTATCCGGCTTGCGCAAGCGTGGGGATTTCCGGCAGCGACGCCGCGCGCTCGGTAACAGCCAGAGCTTTCAATCGCCCGGAACGAACATGCGGCAGCACGGTAGCGATATCGGCGAGCATGAACTTGATGTCTCCGGCCAGGAGGCTCTGCACTCCCTGTCCCAGACCCTTGAAAGGAACGTGAAGGAAGCGTGCCCCTGTCGCCTCCTCGATCATGCGCACGCCCAGGTACGTCGTACTGCCTGCCCCCGCCGATCCGTACGCTATTCTTTCCGGCTCGCGCTTGCCGATCGACACGAACTCGGCGAGTGTTTTGGCGGGCACCGAAGGATGAACGACCAGAACCAGCGGAGTCGTGACACCGCGCGAAATTGGCGCAAAATCGCGCTCCGGATCGTAGGGAAGATTCTTGTACAGGCTCGGATTGATGGCGAGAGCGGGATTCGACGACACCAGGATCGTGTAGCCGTCCGGCGCCGCCTTTGCCGCTGCTTCGGCGCCGATGTTGCCGCTCGCGCCCGGGCGGTTGTCGACGATGAATTGCTGCTTCAGGCTTTCGCCCAACCCCTGGGCCAGCAGCCGCGCAAAGAGATCGGTGCCGCCACCGGGTGACGAAGGCACGATGATTCTGACTGGGCGCGAAGGCCAGTCCTGAGCGGCCACCGGAGCCGCGCTGATGATGAGAAGAGCGAGCGCGATGCCGAACGAATGCCTCATGGGTGCTCCCGTCGCAGATGAGATTCCGGCCCGGGACATCATTGCCGGACGGCGGCAGCGGATACGCCGCCCACTGAAATTGTACCCAGATAAGTACTCTGGCCGAGATTGACCTCGACGGCCTTCGTTGCAAATCGCGGATCTGCGATCTCCACCCGGTACGCTCCGCTACCTTCCTCCAGGCCCTGGAATTTGAAATCGCCGTAGGCGTCGCTGCGCGTCTCGCCGATCACGCGCTCGCCGCGGTGCAGGCGCACCCGGGCGCCTTCGACGCATTCGGTCACTCCGTCGATGACGCCCGCGACACTGCCACCGACAAAGGCCTTGAAATAACGATCGAGATTCTTGTAGTAGACGCGCGGCCGGGTCTTGTACTCGGGGTGCAGAACTTCGAGTTTTTCCTCCGCGATCATTTTGCGCATGTCCTCGTCTTCCGCGTGCACCGTACGAATCGCCTGCGTCGGGCACACCTGCGAGGCGCGCGTCCGGGTCCAGCCCTGGTCGAGCAGGTGCGCATCGAACGGCCACGCCTGGGGAAGCTGCTGCTCCTCGTTCCAGTAGATCGCGCCATAAGGGCAGGCACCGACCAGCTGCCGCTGGCCCTTCGCCTTCACCGGGTCGATGATGACGATGCCGTCGGATCGCTTGGTGATGGCGCCGTCCTTTGCGGCCTTGATGCACGGCGCGTCGTCGCAGTGGTTGCAGGTCACCGGCAGGTACGCGACTTCCACCATCGGCACCTGACCCTTCTCCCGCTGCAGGAT
>Ga0137463_1000367_pt1 | contig 16155 bp, 16 predicted proteins | sample EasRivERMGT800_2_FD_102333 | JGI IMG/M metagenome (GOLD analysis project Ga0137463, IMG submission 102333) | Soil microbial communities from meander-bound floodplain in the East River, Colorado, USA - East River MetaG ERMGT800_2 | ecosystem: Environmental > Terrestrial > Soil > Floodplain ...
AGGCACGCACTTCATCGAGCTGTGCAGCCAGCGCGGCATCCCGCTTCTTTTCCTGCAAAACATCACCGGCTTCATGGTGGGGAAAAAATACGAGGCTGGCGGCATCGCCAAGGACGGCGCCAAAATGGTGACCGCGGTCGCGTGCAGCCGGGTGCCGAAATTCACCGTCATCATCGGCGGCTCCTTCGGCGCGGGCAACTACGGCATGTGCGGCCGCGCTTTCGGGCCGCGCTTCCTTTGGATGTGGCCCAACGCGCGCATCTCGGTGATGGGAGGGCCGCAAGCGGCCTCCGTTCTCGCCACGGTGAAACGCGACGGGATCGAGGCCAAGGGCGGCACCTGGAGCAAAGAGGAGGAGGAAGAGTTCAAGCGCCCCATCCTCGACCAATACGAACGCCAGGGGCATCCCTACTACGCCACCGCGCGGCTTTGGGACGACGGTGTGATCGCGCCCGGGGAAACGCGGCGCATCCTGGCGCTCGCGATTTCCGCCTCGCTCAACGCGCCGATCGAGGAGACCCGGTTCGGCGTTTTTCGAATGTAGGAGACCTGATGTCCATTCACCGTGCAAAGACCAAATGGCAAAGGAACGGGATGCCGTTCGACATCGCCAAGTACAGCCGCGCTCACCGCATCGCGTTCGAGTCCGCGGAGCTCGGCGGGAACGCGGCGAAGGAGAACATTCCACAGGGCGCGCCGCACGGGCCGGGCGCCGATCCGGAGCAGCTTTTCGTTGCCTCGCTTTCGGCCTGCCATATGCTCTGGTTCCTGAGTCTCGCCTCCGGCAGGAAACTGGTGGTCGATCGGTATGTGGACGAGGCCGAGGGCGTGCTCGAAAAGAATTCCGACGGCCGCATGGCGATGACGCGAGTCACGTTGCGGCCCGCGATCGAATTCGCCGCGCCGCCTTCGATCAAGGTCCTCGCGGAACTGCACCACAAAGCCCACGAGAAATGCTTTATCGCAAACTCGGTGCGGACCGAGGTGATCGTCGAGCCGGTTTAGCGATTCGAACGAGAGCTTCATTCGGGAGGAAGAAGCATGACGTACGGAACCATCGAAATCCAGGCCGGCCAGGGCGTCGCCGTGCTCTGGCTCAACCGGCCCGAGGTGCGCAACGCTTTCAACGAAACGATGATCGCCGAGCTCACCGCCGCCTTCGACGAGCTGGAAGCCGATCGGGGGGTGCGCGCGGTGGTGCTTGCGGGCCGCGGCAAGGTGTTCTGCGCCGGCGCAGATCTGAACTGGATGAAGAGAATGGGCGAGCTGGATTTCGAGGAGAACCGGAAAGACGCAAAGGCCTTTGGCGCCATGCTCGCCCGGCTGCATGCGCTCGCGAAGCCGACGGTCGCGCGCGTGCACGGAGCGGCATTTGCCGGAGGCATGGGGCTTATCGCCGCCTGCGATATCGCCGTCGCATCGGTCGAAACCGAGTTCAGCGTATCGGAGGTCCGGTTGGGCCTTGCGCCGGCGACCATCAGCCCCTACGTCCTCGCGGCGATGGGCGAGCGCGCCGCGCGCCGCTATTTCCTCACTGCCGAGCGCTTTCCGGCGGCGGAGGCCTATCGCATCGGTTTCGTGCAGGAGCTGGCGCAGCCCGCGGAGCTGGACGCAACGGTGAACGCGATTCTGGGCGAGCTCGTTCAGGGTGCGCCCGCAGCGCACGCGGTGACCAAGGACCTGATCCATACGGTCGCGAGGCGGCGGATCGACTCCGAATTGATGGACGACATGGCCATCCGCATCGCCACCGCCCGGGCATCCGCAGAAGGCAAGGAAGGTGTGCGCGCCTTTCTCGAGAAGCGCAAGCCCGCCTGGCTGCAGGAGGCGATGAAAAAGGGCGCGAGGAAGAAAAAATAGGGTGCGTCCCGTGTTCGCCAAGATCCTGATCGCCAACCGCGGCGAGATCGCCGCCCGAGTGGCGAGGACCGCGCGGCTCATGGGCATCGCGACGGTCGCCGTGTACTCGGACGCCGACGCACGATCGCTCCACGTCGCGCTTGCCGACGAGGCGTTTCGCATCGGGCCGCCCGAGCCAAGGGACAGCTATCTCAACGGCGAGCGGATCATCGAGACGGCGATGAGCTCGGGCGCCTCGGCCATCCACCCGGGCTACGGCTTCCTCTCGGAGAACGCGGAATTCGCCGAGCGCTGCGAGCGCGCCGGAATCACCTTCATCGGACCGCCGCCCGGGGCGATCCGCGCGATGGGCGACAAATCCGCGGCCAAAACCGTCATGGAAAAAGCCGGGGTGCCGCTCGTGCACGGCTATCACGGCGGCAATCAGGCCCCTGACTTCCTTCTCGCAGAGGCAGGGAGAATCGGCTTTCCCGTGCTCATCAAGGCCGCCGCGGGCGGGGGCGGCAAGGGCATGCGCGTCGTCGAGCGCAGGGCGGAATTCGACGCCGCCCTCGCCGCCTGCCGGCGCGAAGCGCTGTCGGCTTTCGGCGACGAGCGCGTGCTTTTAGAGAAATACCTCGAACGCCCGCGGCATATCGAGATCCAGGTGTTCGCCGACCGTCACGGCGGCTGCATCCACCTTTTCGAGCGCGACTGCTCGGTGCAACGGCGTCATCAGAAAGTGCTCGAAGAGGCGCCGGCGCCGGGCCTGAGCGAAGATCGCCGCCGGGAGATGGGCGAAACCGCCGTCGCCGCGGCCCGGGCGGTCGGCTACGTCGGCGCAGGAACGGTGGAGTTCATCGTCGATCGCGCAGGCGCGTTCTTTTTCATGGAGATGAATACGCGGCTGCAGGTCGAGCACCCGGTGACCGAGATGATCACCGGCCTCGATCTGGTGGAATGGCAGATCCGGGTCGCTGCAGGCGAAAAGCTGCCGCTCGCCCAGAAGGACCTGCGCTTGAACGGCCACGCGATCGAGGCGCGCGTCTACGCCGAGGACCCACGCCGCGACTTCCTCCCGGCTTCGGGCCGCATCGTGCATCTGGGGCTGCCCGCGGAGTCCGAGAACGTGCGCGTGGATACCGGCGTGAGACCGGGCGATGAGATCACGGCCTACTACGATCCCCTGATCGCCAAGCTTATCGTCCGGGGCAGCGATCGCCCGGCAGCGCTAGAGCGAATACGCGAGGCGCTCGGGGAATTCGAGGTCGCCGGTCCGGTCACGAATCTTGGATTTCTCTACCGGCTCGTACAGAATCCTGATTTTGTCGCCGCCGACCTCGATACGGGCCTGATCGAGCGCCATCGTGCCGAGCTCCTCGCAGCTTGCCCTCCCGCCGGCGAGGAAGGCCTGGCACTTGCAACCCTGGCGGCCTTGCTGCAGCTCGACGAGGAGGCACATCGCCCGGGCGACGCATTTTCCCCCTGGAGCAGGACCGACGGCTGGCGCGCGAACCTGGACGGCGGCCACCTTCTCGTGTTCGACGAGAACGGGCACCGGCACACGGTCACCGCACGACGCCTGAGCGAGGGTTTCGAATTTGAATTCGCAGGCAGACGGCGGCAAATCAAAGGCTACCGGCGCGAGGGTTACAGATTGACGGTGCAACTGGACGACGCCACCGTCGCGGGGAGTGTGGTCCGTCGGGGCAACCGCATCGAGGTGTTCCTGCCCGGCGAGCACTACGCTCTGCAGCTGCACGACCCGCTGCTCCAGGAACTGGAGGCGGAGGCACGCCCGGGCGAGCTTGCGGCCCCCATGCCCGGCAAGGTCATCGCGGTTCTGGTCGAACCGGGCGATCGGGTCGAGAAGGACGCGCCTTTGTTGATCCTCGAGGCGATGAAAATGGAGCACACCATCAGGGCGCCCGCGCGCGGCCGGGTCGCGCGCATCCTTTGCCGGGTCGGCGAACAGGTCGGCGAAGGGGCCGAGCTGATCGATTTCGAGGCCGAATCGTGAGTCTCCCGAGGAAAGTGAGGATCGTCGAGGTGGGCCCGCGCGACGGCCTCCAGAACGAAGGGGCGCACGTTCCGACCGAGGTCAAGATCGAGCTCATCGACCGGCTCGCAGAGGCGGGCCTCGCCGCGGTGGAAGCGACCGCCTTCGTATCGCCGGAATGGGTGCCCCAAATGGCCGACAACGCGCGGGTCTTCGCGGGTATACACAAGAAGCCGGGCGTTGCCTACCCGGTGCTGGTGCCGAACATGAAAGGCTTCGAGGCGGCGCGCGCCGCGGGCGCGGCGGAGATCGCCGTATTCGGCGCGGCCTCCGAAACGTTCAGCCGGAAGAACATCAACTGCAGCATCGCGCAGAGCCTCGAGCGCTTCGCTCCTGTCGTCAAGGCCGCTCGGGCAAACAAGATGCGCGTTCGCGGCTACATCTCTTGTGCCGCGGGCTGTCCCTACGAAGGCGAAGTGAAGCCCCAGGCGGTCGCCGCGCTCGCGGAAAAACTCTACAAGATGGGCTGCTACGAGATCTCGCTCGGCGACACGATCGGAGTCGGAACGCCCGGGCGCATCCGCGCGATGATCAGGGCGGTCGCAAAAAGGGTTCCGATCGGCAGGCTCGCCGGCCACTACCACGATACCTACGGGCAGGCGCTCGCGAACATCTACGCCTCGCTCGAAGCGGGGGTGAGAACCTTCGACAGCTCGGTGGCGGGCCTCGGCGGCTGCCCCTACGCGAAGGGGGCGACCGGCAACGTCGCGACCGAGGACGTGGTCTACATGCTCGATGGCCTGGGCATCGAAACCGGCGTCGACCTGATGAAGGTCTTGCGCACCGGCCGATTCATCTGCCGCGCCCTCGGGCGCGAGCCGAGCTCGAAGGTCTCGCGCGCGTTCGCGGCGAAGGATCCATGAACCCGGACACGCAGCCCGGCGGCGGCGTTCCATCGCCGTGCAACAACGTGTGCCGAATGAACCCGGATACCGGCCTGTGCGAAGGCTGCCTTCGCACACTCGACGAGATTGCCGGCTGGTCGGCCATGAGCGACGCCGAGAAGCGCGCGGTGCTGGCGCAGTTGCCTGCGAGACGCACACCGCGATGAAACTGCCGGAAAGCATTCAGGTCATCGAGCGCGGCTGGCTTTCCTCCAACAACGTCGTGCTGCACGCGCGCACGGACGCTGTAGTCGTCGACTCAGGCTACGGCTCGCACGTGCCGCAGACGCTGGCGTTGCTCGAGCACGCGTTGCAGGGAAAAGCGCTGGCGTGGCTCGTCAACACGCACTGCCACTCCGACCACATGGGAGGAAATGCCGCGATCCAGAAGAAATACGGCTGCAGAACCAGCGTCCCCGAGGGCGAGGCGGTACTCATCGACCGCTGGGACGAGCAGGCCCTGATCCTCGCGATCGCCGATCAGCGCGCCGAGCGCTTCAACTACGACGACAGCTTTCGCGATGGCGACACGCTGCGGATGGGCGGGTTCGGCTGGCAAGTGATCGCCGCACCCGGACACGACACGCACGCTGTGATGTTTTATTCGCCCGAGGCGCGCATCCTGATTTCGGGCGACGCGCTCTGGGAAAACGGCTTCGGCGTGGTCTTTCCCCAGCTCTTCGGCCGCGACACCGCGCTCGCCGAGACGCGCGCGACCCTGGAAGCGATCAGCCGTCTTCGAATTGAAGTCGTCATTCCCGGCCACGGCAAGCCCTTCGGCGAGGCCGGTGCAGCGCTCGAGCGCGCGTTCTATCGCCTGGAGGGATACGAGGAAGACATCACGCGGCTCGCGCGCCACTGCGCCAAGGTGATGCTCTCTTTTGCGCTGCTGGAGAAGCGCTCCATGCCGCTCGCCGAATTGCCGGCCTACGTTGCGCGCGTGCCCATCCTCGCCGAGCTGAACTCACGCTACTTCCGCATGACGCCGGCGGCGATGGCGGAGTGGCTGGTCGGCGATCTCGAGCGCGCCGGCGCCTTGCGCCGCGAAAACGAAATGCTGTACGCGACCGGGAGTTAACCCTTCCGGCGAGCGCTCCAGTTCGCCACTTCGCGCTCGCCCCTGCGCACGGTGCCGCTCAGGGAATCGCCCGTCACGCGCCCAACCAGCTCGACCGGACCACGGTCGAGCGCCCCGGGGGGCAGCACCAGGCGCACTTCGTCGCCTCGCAGCCTGCCGCTGGAAAAGGGTACGTCGCCCTGCCCCGGCAGCTCGACCGACCCGGACACGAATTGGAAACGCTGCTGGAGAGCGAGCCGGGTTCGCCGTGTTTTTCCCCCTGAGCTCAACTCGAAAGTCCAATCGCCTTCGATCCGCGCCGGCACGATCCAGAGATACACCATGCTCTCCTTGCGCGTACCGACCGTCTTGTCCGGGGCGGTGACCGTTTCCTGTGCATCCGGCCGCCATTCGCCCATGCCGTAGTCGTGAGAGACCACGCGCGTGCCGGGCTTGAGTTCAGCCAGGATTTTCGGGCGCAATGCGATGTTCACATCGGGCAGAAGATAGAGCGTCAGGACGGCCGCTTCGTGAAAATCGGTGTTGAACAGGTCTTGCTGCAGAAACTTCACGCGCTCGGCGACGCCAACGCGCTTGGCTTCCTCGTTGGAGCGCTTCACCAGGCGCGGATCGATCTCGACCCCGAACCCCCGCGCCCCGTGACGCTTCGCAGCGGTAATCATGATGCGACCGTCGCCCGAGCCGAGGTCGATGACCATATCGCTCGCCTTCACCTGCGCCATGTCGAGCATCCTGTCGACGACCGCCTGCGGGGTAGGCACGTAAGGCGTGTCGAGCTCCTTCTCCTGGCCCTGAGCGATTGCGGCGCAGGGACAAGCGAGCGCAAGCCATGCCAGTCCGGCGATGCACCTGAAAAGGGGTTCGACCACTGTCACCTCTCAAATCACTCCGTCGCCGCGCAGCGCCGCGATCTCGGCCTCGCGATATCCCGCCTCGCGCAGGACCTCCTCGGTGTGCTCCCCGCGGCGCGGTGCGGGGCGTCCGATCCCGAACTCGAACTCGCTGAATTTCAGCGGGAAGGCAGGCTGCGTGAGTCCGTCATCGGTCGCGATCATCTTTCGCGCGCGAAGCTGCTCGTTGGCGAGCGCCTCGTCGATCGGCAGGATCGGGCTCACGCAGCAATCGGCGCGGGCGAAGACCTCCGACCATTCGCGCTGGGTGCGCGAGGCGAAGGCCGCCGCGATGTGTTCCTTTACCGGCCTCGCTTCCTCGCCGTACACGATGTGTTTTCCTTTCAATTCCGGGCAGCCCAGTATATCGCACAGGGTCTCCCAGAATTTCCTCTCCAGCGCTCCCACCGCCATCCAGCGACCGTCGCGGGTCCGGTAGGCGTTGTAGCAAGGCAGCCCGCCGCCGAGCATCCCCGTGCCGCGCCGCGGTGTTTTCCCATGCTCGAGATATCCCAGAAGAGGAAGGATCGCGTGCGCAAAGACGGCATCGGTCATGGCGACGTCGACATGGCGACCGCGTCCGGACGATTTTGCGTCGATCAGCGCGGCGAGAATTCCCATCACCGAGCTGAGCGCCCCGCCGAGCAGGTCGGCAATCTGGAAGTTCGGCACGATCGGCGCTTCCGCCGTTCCGATCTGATCGCCGACCCCGGCGTAGCCGATGTAGTTGATGTCGTGCCCGGCGCGGTCCGCGTAGGGCCCATCCTGTCCGTAGCCGGTGATCGAGCAATACACGAGACGCGGATTCACGGCGGCGAGCGCATCGTAGCCGAGGCCGAGCCTTGCCATGACGCCGGGGCGAAAACCTTCCACGACGACGTCTGCTTTTCTCGCGAGCCGCAGGAACACCTCGCACCCCTTCGGATTTTTCAGCTCGAGCCGCATGCCGCGCTTGTTGCGATTGGCCAGGCGAAAAAACACGGAGGTACCTTCGTGCAGAGGACCCATCTCGCGCGCGTAGTCGCCGGCGCCGGTGTCCTCGATCTTGACGACGTCGGCGCCCATGTCGGCGAGGTGCAGCGTCGCCATGGGCCCGGGAAGCAGGCGCGTCAGATCGAGGACGCGGATGCCGGAGAGCGGTTTCGCGCGCAAGCTATTCGACCGCCTTGGGAAAGGGGCGCCCCAGTATCCAGTTCTTGATCGCGGCGACTGTTTCGGCTTCCTTGCCGTAGTAGCCATGCGCGGAGAGCGGTTCGCATTCCTCGGACTCCGCCGGCTTGCCGCCCATCACCGTGATCAGGGGATAGCTCTTGCCGAGATTCTCCGCGGGGCCGTAGGGACAGGCGCGGCAGGCGTCGTGCCGGTGGTGAACGATGAGGAGCGGCGCCTTGATCGCGGCGAAGTCGAAACCGGCGAGGCCGGTGCCGCCGAGCCGCCTGCCCCCGTAGAACACCGTGGAGGTCAGCACCACTCCGTCCACCGCGTTGCTCAGCGCGCGGCCGACGTATGCGGCTGACAGCGTGCCGCGGCTCGTGCCGACCAGAAAAACCCTCGCCCCCGGAAAGCGCTCTTTGAGGTCCTTGACCACCGCGGCGACGTCCGCGACGTGCGCGCGGCCGGTGCGGAAGCCGTCGTCCATCCCGGCGCTCTGCTGGTCCGAGGGCGAATCGACGACGGCGACCGCCACCTGCTTGTCCCGCAGGAGCGTGCGCGTGCGCACCAGAAAATTTCCCTGCTGTCGGAATTTGACGGCACCGCCCTCGGCGTGCAGCCTGAGCAGCCCTTCGCCGCCGGGAAAGAGGACCGCCACCGCCTGCGGCGACGGATAGTGCAGAAGCAGATACGATTGCGTCGCGCCCGGCCGGCCCGAGACCGTGACGATTTCTTCCGCGCCCGCGCCAAGCGGCGCAAGGAGCGCGAGCGAGAAGACGAGGAGCTGCCCCGTTCTACTCATATTTCTTCGCGTCCTCGATCACCCTGCCGTCGTTCGGCAGCTCGCCGGGCTTTCTGAACGCGACTTCGCCCCGCAGCTTGGTGATGCTGCGGATGCTTTCTTCTATCGCCTGCGCAAGTCCCGGCGGCGCGTCGCGTATTTCGCATTGCAGGGTCATGCGGTCGGTTCCGCCGGGATTGTCCACGACCAGCCGCGCCTTCAGGATTTCCTTGTGTCGCCTTACGATTTCGGCCACCTGCGACGGCTGCACGAACATGCCCTTCACCTTGGTGGTCTGGTCGGCGCGGCCCATCCAGCCGCGGATGCGCGTGCTGGTGCGGCCGCAGGGGCTGATCCCGGGCAGTACCGCAGACAAGTCCCCGGTGCCGAAGCGGATCAGCGGATAATCCGGATTGAAGCTGGTGATGACCACCTCGCCGACTTCGCCTTGCGGTACCGGCTCGCCCGTGCCCGGACGCACGATCTCGAGGATCAGCCCTTCATCGAGGATCATGCCTTCGAGCGCCTCGGACTCGTAGGCGATCAGGCCCAGGTCCGCCGACGCATACGACTGCAGCACCCGGATGCCCCGTTCGGCCATCGCGGCGCGCAGAGCGGCCGGAAGATACTCGGCGCCAACGGCCGCCTTTATGAGCGAGCGGATGTCCGCCTTCAATTCGTCGGCCTTCTCGACGATCAGCTTCAGGAACGAAGGCGTGCCGATATAGGCGCTCGCTCGCAGATCGGCGATGGTCGCCGCCTGCATCTCGGTCTGCCCGGTTCCGGTCGGCACCACCGTGCAGCCCAGCGCAAGCGCGCCCGATTCGAGCATCGAGCCCGCCGGCGTGAAATGGTAGGCGAAGGTGTTGATCGCCAGATCGCCCGGACGGAAACCCGCCGCGAAGAGCGCGCGTGCCGTGCGCCACCAATCGCGGCTGCGCCCTTCCGGTTCGTAGATCGGCCCGGGTGAGACGAAAACCTTGCCGAGCTGCGCGAGCGTTGCGTTCAGGCCGCCGAGCGGGCGCTCGGCCTTTTGCAGCTCCACGAGGTCCGATTTGCGCGTGACCGGAAGCTTTGCCAGCGCCGCGCGGCTGGTGACACCTGCCGGATCGACCTCGGCGAGAATCCGCGCCCAGCCCGGGGCTCTCCGTTTTGCGTGCGCGATCTGGCCGGAAAGCGCGGTCATCAGAAGACGTTCCCGCTCCTCGGGGTCGCGGGCTTCGAGGCTGTCGTAGTACTGGGGCATCGAATCGGCAGAACGTGGCCAGGGCGGAACTTTGGCGCAGGCAACATAGCACAAAATCAGAATGGGTTATAAGAAACTAATCTTTGGTTTGTTCCCGTTTCCGCGACGAGCGGGTAATTTCTTGCCTTCAACCGCGCGCCGGAGCGGCCAAGAAAAGCGCGGCTTTCTTGAAGGGGAGCTCATGAGCCCAACCGCCAAAGGCATCAGCGAAGACTGGCTGTCGGTCTGGATCGGCCTGCTCGTATTCGTGCTCGCGCTCGGCATGCTGGCCGGAACGGATATCCTGGGGTGGGTCGTCACCACGGGCGTCTGGACCGATCTATCGAAAGCCCTCAACCCCGTCTCCAAAGCCTATTCGGGCCTGGGTGGAGTGGGCGCCCTGATCGCCACCTACGTCGCCCTCCTCGTCGTGATGACGGCGGGCGCCGTTGCGCTGAAAGCCGATTTGAAGCGCTTCGCGCTCGGCTTCACCGCGGTGTTCTGGATCGGTTACCTCTCCTGGATCGCGGGCAGCTACGCGAATTTCGCCGTGACCACGCCCGCCGACATGCAGAGATTCGGCATCAGCTGGTCGCTCAAGCTCACCAACGAAGGCGGATTTATCCTCGCGCTCGTCGCCGGCCTCGTCGTCGGGAATTTCTTTCCTGGTTTCGCCGCATGGATGAAGGAGGCGGTGCGGCCCGAGTTGTACATCAAGACCGCGATCGTTCTCTTGGGCGGGTTCCTCGGCATCATGGCGGCCACGCAGCCTGTCCTGGCGAAGTCGGTTCTGTTCCGGGGCGTCGCGGCCATCATCGAGGCCTACCTGATCTACTGGGCCGTGGTGTACTTCGTCGCTCGCAAATGGTTCGGCTTCAGCCGCGAATGGGCGGCGCCGCTCGCCTCGGGGATCTCGATCTGCGGTGTATCGGCCGCGATCGCCACCGGCGGCGCGATCCGCGCCCGGCCCATCGTGCCGATCATGGTCGCTTCTCTGGTGGTGATTTTCGCGGTGGTCGAGCTCCTCATTCTGCCTTTTGCCGCCAATGCATTCCTCGCCCACGAACCCATGGTGGCCGGCGCGTGGATGGGGCTCGCGGTGAAGACCGATGGCGCGGCCGTGGCGAGCGGCGCGATCGCCGAATCGCTGATTCTCGCGACCAATGCGGCCGAGGGCGTCAACTACGCAAAAGGCTGGATACTCGGGACCACCGCGACGGTGAAGATCTTCATCGACATCTTCATCGGCATCTGGGCCTTTATCCTCGCCTACATCTGGACCAACCACATCGAAGTGCGCCCTGCCGGCGACAAGGCGAAGATCGGCGAGATCTGGGAGCGCTTCCCGAAATTCATCATCGGTTACGTGCTGACTTTCGTCGTGGTCCTCGTCCTCGCCTTCGGCGCGGAGCCGGCGACCACGGCCAAGATCCGCTCGGCGATGGGCGAGGCAAACACTTTCCGCGTGATCTTTTTCATCATGACCTTCTTCACCATCGGCGTGATGTCCAACTTCAGGAAGCTCTGGGAGGAAGGCATAGGCAAGCTCGCAGCGGTCTACGTGGTGTGCCTGTTCGGCTTCGTCATCTGGGTGGGCCTGGTGATTTCCTGGGTGTTCTTCGCGGGGGTGAAACCGCCGCTCGCGGCAGGTTGAAAGGGAGAAAAACTATGGAACAACCCAAAGTCGGCGAAGAAATGCGCAAGATGCCGGTCGAACCCCTGCTGCCCGTCGAGAAGAAACTGATCGGCTGGAGCCTGGGGATAGGGCTGGTGCTGCTGGTGATTCTGATCTTCGCGACTCGCGGGCCGGTGGCGGGCTAAGGCCGCCCTCAGTCGAACTTCGCTCCGGTTTCGCGGATCACGCGCGCGATGACGGTCGCGTCTTCGCGCAGGAAGGCGGCAAAATCCTCCGGTGAGCGCGAGGCCGCGGTCTCGGTTCCGTCGCGCGCGAGTACCTCCTTCAAGCGTGCGTCCTGCAGCGCCTGGACGGTCGCGTCGAACACGCGCTTCACGATGGCGCGCGGCGTGCCGGCTGGCGCGAAGAACCCGTACCAGATCGACAGGTTGTAGTTTGCGAGCCCGGCTTCTTCCATCCCGGGCAGACCCGCGATCAGGGGCGAGCGGGCGCGCGTCGTGACCGCGAGGCCGCGCAGCCGCCCGGCCTGCACCAGCGGCATCACCGAGGGCGAGGTCGCGAATGTGACCTGGGTGTCGCCGGCGAGTACCGACTGCACCGACAGCCCTCCGCTCTTGTAGGGCACGTGCACCATCTCGATGCCGGCCAGGGCATCGAAGAGCGCCGTAGCGAGATGCGGCAGCGAGCCGTTGCCGGAAGTCGCGAAATTGAGCTTGCCCGGATTTTTTTTGGCTTCGGCGATGAGCTCCCGTATCGAACTCACCGGCAGGGACGGATTGACCGCGACCACCAGCGGCGAGCTCGTCACCTGCGTGATGGCGACGAAGTCGCGCTGGGTGTCGTAGGCGACGCTCTTGTTGACCAGGGGATTCACGATCATGCCGCTCTGGCTCGCGATCATGATGGTGTAGCCGTCGGGGGCGGCCCTGGCGACGAACTCGGCGGCGAGGCTCGATCCCGCTCCCGGCTTGTTGTCGACGATGATGCCCTGGCCGAGCGCGCGCGTCAGCGAATCGCTCATCGCGCGCGAAATGATGTCGGCGGCGCCGCCCGGCGCAAAACCCACGACGAGGCGGATCGGCTTGGTCGGGTACGTTTGCGCCGAAGCAGCGAACGCAGTGAGCAGGGTGACCAGCGCGGAAATTATTTTCATCTGTCAAGTGGAAGCACAAAAATTCGGCGATGAACGTTCGAGGTTTCCCTCGGCGAGAGCCACGAAAGGCCCGTCTTCAGTGTGGGGTTGGGCGTTCGCTTGATCATGACCTTGAAGAGTTCTTCCTTTCCCATGTCTGTTGCCCCCGCCGTCCCTCCCAAATGGTACGACGCGGAAAGCGATCAATGCGAATCCACCGGAGATTCGAACTCTGACACCCCGCCTCGAGAAAGAACTCCAGTGCCTCCCGCGCAAGCCCTATTGGAACGAACAGTTGGCGCGGCCACTGTTCTTGAGTCTGGCCACCTAGAACGATATCAATCGCAGGTGGCGACAGGGATTCATCAACCATTAGGAAGTCGCTCCAGGACTGCGGTCTCTCGAAGCACTGAAGTACGAAACCATGCGGGGCATGCCACGAAAGATTGAGGAGAGGAAACTGTAAGTCCCTAGGGAATACGCAAACTTCTTCCCACAAGGGACGCGACTGCATTGACGCCAGGACGCTCGGCGCTTCGCCGGGCAGGATGTCAGTGCCTTGGGTACTTGCAACGGTCGAGTATTGGAATGAGTGTTTCATCACTGCGGCGTCCGCACGTCTCGGAACGCTTAAGCGTCTTGCTCAGCGGCACGCGCCCATGCGCCTAAACTCGGCGCGACGCTCGCCGCACGTTGGCGTGGGATCAGAAGGCGCTATTTGGCGCGGCGGGCAGCGTCAAGGGCAACGCCAAAAATCACGAGCACGACACCAAACATGACGAGGGCGACGATGATTTCCATGGTTATAACTTTCCGATTTGATCTATACGGCGCTCAATCTGGCGATGCAAAACTACTATGCCAACACTCAGCAAGACGACACCGGAGATCGCCAAGACAACAGTGAGTAAAGCTGCGGTATCCGACGCTGAAACAAGCCAGCCCGCCAAGCTGATATCCGTTACGACTACGATACCTTGCCAGAACTTGAGATAGGCAAGTTGTTCCTTGAGGCGATCGAGCTCGGGCACGGCTGCGCAATGGCTATGGATACGGCGTCAGCATACCTCAACGCCACGGCGCGTGCCTTCCAGCGTTCGCCATCAGGGGGCAGTGACAAGCAAGCGAAGCGCGCTCGTGACTGGCCGCGTGCGGGGCTGGGAGTGAGCGTACCCACGATTGAGCAAAGCGTGCCTACTTTAGCAGGGCCCTAAACTTGAATCTTGCCTTTGGGCGCCCTTGGGGAGCCTCCCGCCGGCGGCCGGGGCGACGCTTTGAGCACAACGCGGCCTCCGTTCTTTTGCCGCCGTGCCGCGCCATCAATCGCCTTGCGCAGGCTGCCCTTTGCGCGGGCCAGCAATTGCTTGCGGATGCGATGAACCTCTTCGACGATAGGATCATTCCACATTTCACACCTCCATGAGTTCAATCGGCGTCACGATACGCGGCGGCTCGTAGCCGCATTCGCGGCACACACGCTCAACCAGCGCGAGCCTATTCGCGCTGGCCAAATGCTTGATGTGAGATAGCTGATCACGCTGGTTTCTATATAGATTTTAGGCTTCACGCGTGCATGGTAGCGCGTCCTCAGATGCGTTTTTCATATCGCGTAATTTCAGTGTTGACACTTCGCTCAACGGCTTTTACCAAAGCCTCGACTTCCAACAGGCGACCGAGGAGGCGTTGGGAGTCAAAGGACTTGAAGGACATGGGGTACAACGGCTTCTGCTTCGTACCAAAGCGCGCTACCTTTGGATCGTGAAACTTTAGGTCGGTGTGAGCGAACCGCGAGTTGCGCAGATCAATGAGCTCTTTGTGCAGCGCCCTGGCATTGTTGGGGACGTGAGCTAGTGATAACTGGTGCTTTGGAATCACGTTCCCTCGATTGACGGAAAAGGGGCGAGCGTAAGTGACCGCGATGTCTCGAAGTAGAGCGGCTTGAACATCACCTTTCTTGTAGCGTCGCAGTACAGGGATGGCCTTAACGGTCGCGTCGAGATCAATTGAGTACAGACGCAAGAAGCAATAGGTTTCGAACTCGCGGGGGGTCATTCGCGGCTTAGACATTACCTTGGGTACTCACCACTGCGCTTTGCGGATTGCGGCGGGGGAATGATACAAAGGTCTAGGCGTTTCAGCTTCCCTGCCACTACTTTCGCCAGAACCAGTCCAAGAAGGTTCTCCTTGTTTGTCTGCGCAAGGATTACACAAGACTGGTCCTTTCCATACGCGGACACCGTGCCCATCTCAGCATAAACGGTTGCGTTTTCCCGAGCGATAGTTTGGAGCTTGAGGCTGATGTACTTTAGGAATGCCTGCTTTGATTTAATCTCCTCAAATACAGTTTGAGATGTCTAGCAGAAATCTTCCGCAAGGATGCTCTCCAGCGGCTCAACTCCAAGAGTGTTCATCATCTTCGCGTATGATCGTAGAGCATCTTCCTCCGTCAACTCCATTTTGGAATCCTTCTTCCTCTTAACTTCTGAGATCAACCTGAAGCCCTCGTAAACAAGGTCATCGCGCTCTTCTTTGGATGATGGGCCTTCTCTTCCTTTGGCACCGTGGGCGACGAGTAGGTCAACGATCTCCGTGTCTCCGTGAGCGCGAAACAAAGAGGAATATCTCGCGATATCAAGCGGGGAATCACCGTCGTTGTCAGCGATATTGGGATCAGCCCCATGTTCAAACAGGTACTTCACAATAGCGGAATACGTTTCATCAACTGCGGCCATCAAAGCGGTGCAACCGAGCTCGTTACAGACATTAACGTTTGCGCCAGCCTCAACAAGGCGAGCGACGACGTCGTAGTCGCCACACAAGGCCGCCGTTACTATGGCGTCGGCGTCATTGATGAAATGAGGTTCCGTGGACATGGGAGCTAGACTCCTAAACCTGAATTGACAAAGGCGTCCTTCCCTGCGTCAACCTTCCCTTCGACACCGAACATTTTAGCCCGCAATCAAGCCAGCCACCTCTTCCTGCGCCGGTAGTGCTTCACATCCTTAAAGCTCCTGCGGGCGCCCGAGGAAATGCCGAGATAGAACTCCTTGACGTCCTCGTTCGCTGCGAGCTCGGCGGCGGCGCCGTCCATCACCACCCGGCCGGTCTCGAGGATGTAGCCGTAGTCGGCGTAGCGCAGCGCCACGTTGGTGTTCTGCTCGGCGAGCAGGAAACTCACCTTCTCCTTTTGATTGAGGTTCTTCACGATTTCGAAGATTTCCTCGACGATCTGCGGCGCGAGCCCCATCGAGGGCTCGTCGAGCAGGATCATGCTCGGATGGGCCATGAGCGCGCGCCCGAGAGCGGTCATCTGCTGCTCGCCGCCCGAGGTGTAGCCGGCGAGCGCGCCGCGCCGCTCCTTCAGTTGGGGAAAGTAGCCGTACACCTTTTCCAGATCCTGCTTGAGTTCGGTCCGGCCGGCGCTGCGCGTGTAGGCGCCGGTGAGGAGATTCTCTTCGACCGTCAGATGCGCGAAGCAG
>Ga0137463_1000368_pt1 | contig 16091 bp, 12 predicted proteins | sample EasRivERMGT800_2_FD_102333 | JGI IMG/M metagenome (GOLD analysis project Ga0137463, IMG submission 102333) | Soil microbial communities from meander-bound floodplain in the East River, Colorado, USA - East River MetaG ERMGT800_2 | ecosystem: Environmental > Terrestrial > Soil > Floodplain ...
CACGGCAAGGGATTTCGAAGCTATCTCGACTCGGGGCGGTTGTTCTTGGGCGAACATGTTCAAGTCATTCATCTGGCAGTCATTCCACTGTATCTCGTCTGGCCGTCGCACCTGCTGCTGGAACTGTGCCAGTCGGCCTGCCTGGCTCTCGGTGCGATCCCCGTATATCGAATTGCTTGCCGGCGTTCGGGTTCCACGCGCGTCGGAGTGCTGTTAGCGGGAGCCTATCTTCTGTACGCCCCGATGCAGGCGCTGGACATCGCGGTCACGCTTAAGACGTTCCGTCCCAATTCCTTCGAAATTCCGATTTTCCTGATGGCCCTGGATGCGCTGGAACGATGTCGCTACCGCACCTTCGTGGCCTGGCTTGGACTGTCGCTCTTGTGCCAGGAAGATGCCGCGACGGTGATCGCGCCACTCGGCGTCTGGATCGCGCTCCGCCAGGCTCAATCTTCCGGAGTGACCGACGCCGGATTGCGCCGGCGCCTGGCCTGGTTCGGCGTAGTTCTGGCCGTGTTTGGCGCAGGTTACGTCCTCATGGTCGTGAAGCTGATTCTCCCCTGGTTCCGCAGCGGTGCCGACGTGCACTTCGCTCAATACTTCAGCGATCTGGGAGCGACGAGCGGTGAAATTGTCTCAACAGTTCTGACACGCCCGGGGCGGCTGCTGGAAAAGCTGTTCAATGTCGAGTCGGCCGCGTTTGCCCTGGCGCTGCTTGCACCGCTTGGTTTCTTGCCGTTATTTTCTCCCGGCAGGTTGGCGGTTGCCGCACCGCTGTTCGGGGTCTTGTGCTTGAGCCAGATCACAAACTCGCCGCTGCATCATTTTCACGCCCCGATCGTTCCCATTCTGATCTGGTCGGCCGCCGCAGGGATTCCTCGAGTGGCGCTGGTCTATCAGCAGTTGGTGAGATGGCGACGGCGGAACAGCCGGAATGCCGACGTCAGGGAAGAAGAGCGCCGCCGGATTCCTGCTGAAAAGTTCGTGCCGATTTCGAAATCGCTGCCTGGAATGCAGGAACCCGAGCCCATCGCATCAGGAACGGCGCGCGATTCGCCGGCAGGCAGCAATCCGATCCTGGTGACGGCTGCGATCTGGGGCCTTTTGAATGCGCTCATCAGCGGCCTGCCGGTCACGATGTCCCCCCTGGGCATCGGCTTCTGGGATCCGCATTCCTTCAAGTTCTGGAAAAATCTGTATGTTCCAGGAGAGCGGGCGCGCCGATTTCCTGCGGCTCTGGCGCTTGTCCCGGTCAGCAGTCGCGTGGCGTCGTCAGATTACATCCACCCCCGATTCACCCACCACGATCGCTCGTATGACTACAGCCAATACCGGCCGGACGTCCCCGAAGACGCTGACTTCATTGTGATCGACACGCGGCATCCCTACAGCCGGATCCAGCGACCCGACCAGGTGCCGGAGTTCCGCCTGCATCCCGAGCGCTGGGAATTGCTCGACGATCAGACCGGCGGGTATTTCCTGGTCTTTCGTCGACGGCGCTGATGTGCCGGCCGGCCAGGGCGCTACAGGTAGCGCATCCGCTTCTGGATGTCGACGTTCACGCTCTGGTACCGGCGCGTCAGGTTGCCGGGATTGAATTGCTGCATGCGGACTTCTTCGAGGTCGTCGGCGCCGATGGCGTTCGTGAAGATCGGGAGCAGGAATTCGATCCCCAGCTTCGAGGGCTGGAACCGGTGATTGTCGTACATCGAGCGGTGCAATTGTCTGGGGTGAATGATGCCCCATTGATCGCGCAGCTTGTTGGCCGGGATTGAATCGACGAAGAATCCGCGGCTGGCGGTCCATTGCAGCGTGACGACTTGATTATTGAACCCTTCGACGAGCACGTCGACCGCCTTGCCACCGAGCTGGCCGGCGTGAAAGCGATCGAACAGAATCGGACGCCCGCCACGCTGAGTATGCCCGAGCTTACGAGTAAAAATCGCCGAGTCGGCCGATTCGTTGCGCCGCCGGTCGAGGAAGTAGTCGTTGCCGAATGATTTGGCCAGCATTTGCTTGAGGGTCTCGGCGGCGCCGCTGAAGATCAAGTTGCCGGCCGGGTCAGTGCTCTGGGAAATGGCTCCCAGCGAGCGGCCCTGTTCGTCGACGACTCCCTCTCCGACGACCATCACGACATGCTTCTGCAGTTCGTACAGTTCGCGAACGCGCTGTTCGACACGCGGGTAATCGATCGGAACTTCGGGGATCAGGATGATGTCAGGCTGTCCGTACGCTGAGCCGAGCGCGATGTACCCTGAGTCGCGTCCCATGACTTCGATGATGGCGATGCGGCGGTGGCTCTCGGCGGTCGTGCGGATCCGCTGGATCCCGGACGCGGCGGCCACATAGACCGCAGTGGCATAGCCCGGTGTCGCGTAGTTGATGATTTCTTCGAGATCGAAGTCGTGTCGGCCGGGGAGTCTGCGATAGGTGAATTTCCCGGGCTGCGGTCCCGGTTCCCGCATCCATTCGGTCGCTTCTTCAGCGTAGTTGAGCCCCAGATCGTTGTCGATTGTCTTCGGAGCCAGCACCGTCGGAAAGCACTGCGACAACGGCTGCATCCCGTTGATCGTGCCGTCCCCTCCGATACAGATCAATCCTTCGATCCCCATTTTTTCGAGGCGCCCGGCGACGACTTTGATCGTCTCAGTGTCGCCGCCGTCGATGTACGTGCGGGAGGCCCCCAGCAGGGTTCCCCCCACCACCGGGCTGAGTTCCGGAATCGTGGAAAAGAGAGGATTCAGGTGCACATGCGGAACCTTGGGATTCAGCATGCCCGAGAATCCCTTGATGATTCCATACACCTCGATCTTGAGAGCATTGGCCCGGACGACGGCTCCGTGGATCGTGGCATTGAGGGCCGGCGTGTCGCCTCCGGCCGTCAGGATTCCTATACGCCGCATGGACTTGCTCCTCTTGAGTCGAATTCCAAAACAACATATATCAACTTCCCGGGGGAAACCCCAGACGAACTTCCTGACCCAATCGGGCCCGCTGCACCGTTCAGCGAAACGTTGATTTAAAAAGCCGGCTGGTGTTTTCGTTCCAGTGCCTGGCGGGGAGATTCACCATGAGACTATTTATCGGCTGGATGTGTTCGGCAGTGCTGGGTGGCGTGGTGGCCATCGCCCTCTGGGAAGCCCGGTTGACGCCGATCGTTGGCGCAGATGACGGGCGCCGCGCCGGTCCGGTGCTTCCTGACCCCGTGACCTCTGACGGCGGGCCCAAGACCGGAGCCCGACCGGCGATCACGCGGCCCCCCCATCGCGAAGGCGCCGGGTCGATCCTCGAGCCCGAGGATCTGTCGCCCGACGAGCGGATCAATGTCGCCGTTTACGAAAACGTCAATCGCAGCGTCGTCAACATCACGACCCGGGGAGTCCGCAGCGAGGGCTTTTTTCTGATGGAGATCCCCACCGAGGGAGCCGGCTCGGGGAGCGTTTTCGATAAAGCGGGGCACATCCTGACGAACAATCATGTGATCGAGGGGGCGCGCCAGGTGGCGGTGACGCTCTTCGACGGCAAATCGTACGACGCGCGGCTGGTCGGCGCCGACCCGGTTGACGACGTGGCCGTCATCAAGATCGATGCGCCCCCCGAGTCGCTGCATCCGGTGGTGCTCGGAGACTCGCGGCATTTGAAAGTGGGGATGCGGGTTTTCGCCATCGGAAACCCCTTTGGACTGGAGCGCACTCTGACGACCGGGATCATCTCCAGCCTCAATCGAACTTTGCAGATCCACGAGCACCGCACCGTAAAATCGATCATTCAGATCGACGCAGCGATCAACCCTGGCAATTCGGGAGGGCCGCTGCTCGATTCGCACTCGCGGCTGATCGGGATGAATACGGCCATTGCCAGCAAAATCGGACAGAGTTCGGGAGTCGGTTTTGCCATCCCCGCGGGCCTGATTGCCCGCGTCGTTCCGCAACTGCTCGAGAAGGGACGCGTCGTACGCCCCGAAGTGGGGATTGCCAAGGTATTTGAGACGGAACAGGGATTGATGATCTTCAAGCTCGTGCCCGGCGGGCCGGCCGAGCGCGCCGGACTGCAGGGGCCGCAGGTCGTCAGTCGGCGGCGGGGGCCCTTTGTCGTCGAATCGATCGATCGCGGAGCCGCCGATCTGATCGTGGCGGTTGATGGAGAGAAGGTGACGACTGCCGATGACTTTCTGGGGATCGTCGAAGCCAAGGAACCCGGAAATCGCGTCACGCTCACCGTCATCCGTAAAGGAAAGGAACTGCAGGTTCCCATTGTTCTGGGTGGTGAATGAGCGGTCAGGCACACGACCGGAAGCCCGGATCGAATCGCCGACGGAGCTGGCTCGCCGGAATCGTTGCGGCAGGATTCATGATCGGTGGCGTCGTCTGGCAGGGGAGCCATCGCGCGTCCACCGGCCCGGCGTCCGGAATTGTGCTCGAAGGAAACGTCGCTGCGTCACAGTTGCCGTCGGACGGTCCGGCAGAGCCGGCTACCTTGCACGTGGCATCATTCAATATTCACGGCGGTCGCGGAACCGACGGCGTGTGCGATCTGTCGCGCATCGCCGGCCTGGTGCGAGGTTTTGATTTTATCGGGCTGAATGAAGTTCACGGTTCGGGAACCTCTGGACCGGAACCGCAGGTCGCACTGCTGGGGCGCGACTTGCACCAGCAATGGCTCTTCGCTCCGACCGAGCGGCGCTGGTGGCACGATCATTTTGGAAACGGGGCGCTGACGAACTTGCCGGTCTCCCGCTGGTACCGCATCCCGTTGCCCTCCACGCAGGCGCGGGGCTTTCGCAATCTCATCTGGTTCGCGGTGCTGTGGCGCGGGCAGACGATCAATGTGCTCGTGACGCACCTGGACCGCCAGGTGGATCGCGAACTGCAACTGCAGCAGGTGCTGGCACTGTTTCAATCGCTGTCGCCCCCCGCTCTGCTGCTGGGAGATCTGAACACCACGCGAGCAGATCCGGTGCTGGCCGGGTTCCTCAAGACTTCCGGTGCCATCGATCTCGTTGGTCCACCTGCCGATCCTGGCAACGACGATGGCCGGATCGACTGGATTCTTTCGCGCGGGTTGGAACGGGTCGCGGCCGGCTCGGTTGTCAACGGGGCGTCGGATCACCCCTTCGTCTGGGCCGAGGTCCGATTGCCCGACGCGATTCCGGATTCCCGGCCGGAGGACGACGAAAACCGTCGTTGACTCACCTCCCGTTATTGGCTATCACCCTCCCCGATTTGAGCTTGAGGCGGTGCTTTTTTCGGGGGGCGTGCGATGAGTGCGACAGGTCCGACCGGCGGCGGATTACGGCGTAACGATTATCTGCTGCTGACTCTGTATTGCCTGCTGTTCTTCGGGCTGTCGCTCGTCGGCGGACGCCCGCTCACGATGCACGAAGGGGTCCTGCCCGAGACGGCCCGCGAGATGGCACTCGACCACGATTGGATCATTCCACACAACGGCGGGCGCCCCTGGGTCGAGAACCCTCCCCTGCCCCAGTGGATCACCGTCGGGATCGGAGCGCTGTGTGGCACGTTTGAATCTGTCGCGGTGGCCCGCATCGGGCCGGCGCTCGTGGCCACGCTGGCGGTCCTGCTGGTCGCGTGGATGTCGGCCGGCTGGTTCGGTCGAACCGTCGGCTTATTGTCGGGGTTTGTCTTTGCCACGACCTACGAGGTCACGCAGTACGCGTGGCTTGCTGAAGACGAGATCTTTCTGTGCACGCTGACTGTGATCGCCGCCGCTGCGTTTGCCCGCGCCGAGTTCTTTCCAGGGAGCGCGACACAGAGTGAGTGCGTGTCGTTTTTCGGATCGCGGCCGGCCAGCGTGCTCTGGTTCTTCATCGCTCTGGGAGCGACCAACTTCGCCAAAGGAATTCTGTTCGGCGCGGTGATGACGGCTGCGCCGATCGGCGTGTATCTGCTCTGGAACCGCGACCTGTCGCGGATCAGGTACTACTGCTGGTTCTGGGGCTGGCTCGCGTTTGCAGTGCTGGCAGCGGCCTGGCCTGTGGCCGCCTGGATCAGCGATCCGGGGGTCGTTGATGTCTGGATGTTCGACCACGTCGGCCGGCTCAAGGGTTCGTACGACGACGCCTCGCAACCCTGGTACTACTACCTCAAGGTCCTGCCGGGAAATCTGGCTCCCTGGACCGCCATCGTTCCCTTCGCTTTCTGGATCACGCGCCGCCAGGCGATCGGCGCGCATCGTTCTCCGGAGCGGTATCTGTGGTGCTGGGCGATCATTGCTCCGGCCCTGTTCTCGATTCCCACGGGCAAGCATCACCATTATCTGCTGCATTGCATGGCCCCCTGGTCAATCCTCGCGGCCTGCGCCCTGCCGCAACTGCATCGACAGATCACGAGCTGGCCCGATCGACTGCGGAACCCGCTCAACAGTCTCCTCACGCTGGCTTTGCCCGGCGATATCGCCCTGGTGGTTTTGCGTCACAAGATCGAAGGTCCTCCCTGGCTCGTTCCGGTCCTGCTGGTCCTCTGGCCGATCGTGGCGGTGGGCTTCTCGTGGGCCGTGGCGCAGCGCCGCGGGAACATCGCCGCCGGCGGATTGATCGGCGCGGTAACGCTCGGGTTCTGCGCTGGACACCTGTACGCAGCGACCTACAAGGACCAGTGCCTCGACGATACGAAATTCCTGCTTTCGGTTCCCGGGCAGATTCCGGCCGATCAGCCGGTTCTGGTCAACACGCAAATGAGTTCGCTCGACGAATTCCGCATCCAGTTCTACCTGGGCCGGCGTGCCTGGGCTCTGCACAACCTCACATTTCTGGCTGACGATCGCCTGCCCGTTGACTGCTATCTGATCGATCGGGCCGCACGCCGCGAAGCGCTCGAAAAGTACGGGACATTGGAAATCGTCTCGCAGAGCGCGCGGGCTCGCCGCGAAAAGAGCCCGGCCGATCGCCTGACGCTGTTCCACCTCCGGCTGCGCGACGATCTGCCGCGCGTCTCGACGAGCGGCCTGCAAATCTCCCCCATGCAGGCGATGAACCGCGCGCCCGGTCCGTTTCTGGGACAGAGCGATTCCGACGTCATCCGTCGTTGACGCGCACCGGTCGTCTGCTTGCCGAGGCCGGGACGTGCAGTTCTCATTTGCACTCCGGGGACCTATCATGAATGCGTGGTCGGCTGGTGCTGTCAATTCCCCTGTGGCGGAACGCGAGAATGTGCAGTGGCACGTCGTTGTTTTCGGATCGTCGGGTTCGTAACTGCCGGATGGTGCTCGGCATCGTGGCCGGCATATCTTGCCTGGCAGCTGTTGCCGGCGCCGAAGATCCACGAAATGAAACAGCCGCCGAGCGGGGCTACCGCTGGCTCACCACCAAACCCTTTCTCCCCGCCGATTTCGACGACGAAATCTTCGAAAACCTGTGGACCGTCTGGCCGGCCGAGGCAAAGGAAGCGGCCCGGCAGGCGACTCGCGAAGAACGCCGCCGCCTGACGTTTTCGCATTACGGGCTCATCGAGCGCCCCGAGAGTGACGGCCGCGGAACGGCTCTGGGCTACGTCGCCGACGGCAAAGGGGGCTGGGTCATGAACTGCCTCGCCTGCCACAGCGGTCAGGTCGCGGGCCGGCAGATTCCCGGCGCGCCCAACTCAAACTTCCTTCTCGAGACGCTCACCGAAGACGTGCGGTTGCTCAAGTTGCAGACCGGGAAAGCCCTGACTCACCTCGATCTGGGATCGCTCAAGATGCCCCTCGGAGGCTCGCGCGGCACCACGAACTCCGTTGTGTTTGGCGTGGCCCTGGGCGCCTTGCGCGACAAAGATCTCAATATGCGGCGGGACATCCCGCCTCCAAAGTTCGTCCATCATGACGAGGACGCGCCGGCGTTCTGGAACGTCCGCCGTAAAAAGCGGATCTACGCCGACGGGTTTGCGATCAAGAGTCATCGCCCCCTGGTGCAGTTCGTGATGTTGCCCCGGAATTCGGGCGCGACGCTGCGCGGCTGGGAACCTGAGTTCCGCGACATCCTCGCCTGGATCGAATCGCTTGAAGCTCCCCGCTATCCGTGGGACATCGATCGGAAGCTGGCGGAATCGGGACGCATCGCATTCGAACGCACCTGCGCCCGCTGTCACGGCACCTACGGTGACGGTGGGACATACCCCGAGAAGATCGTCCCGATCGATGAAGTCCAGACCGATCCCCTTCGCCTGCAGTCGCTGACCGTCGAGTACCGGCGGAACATGCGCGAGTCGTGGTTCGGCGACTATGGCCGCGAGGCCTACATCAACGATCCCGGCGGCTACGTCGCGCCGCCGCTGGATGGCATCTGGGCGACGGCCCCGTATTTGCACAACGGATCGGTCCCGACTCTCTGGCATTTGCTGCATCCCGCCGAACGTCCAAAAGTCTGGAAGCGGACCGAATCGGGATACGACCGCTCGCGAGTTGGCCTCGAAGTCATCGAGTTCGAGCAGGTGCCGTCGGCCGTGCAGTCTCCGGCCGAGAAGCGCGAGTACTTCAACTCGCGCCTCAAAGGCAAGAGCGCGGCTGGTCACAACTTTCCCGAAACGCTGACCGAAAACGAGAAGCGCGCCGTGCTCGAATACCTGAAGACGCTGTAGTTGCGGCGCGTCGTAGCAGAACTCGTGAGAGTTCTGACCTGCGTGGCAATCGCGAGACCGAATTCTCACGAATTCGGCTACAGGTCACGCGGGGCCGCGGTGAACGACAAATCCGGGGACGGCCACGCGGATCGAATAGAGAGTCCGGCCGGCGGTGATATAGAGCGCTTGCAGATCATCGCCCCCGAACGTGACGTTCGTCAGCACATCTTCAGGGATCGGGATCCGGCCGACGAGCTTCCCCTGCGGCGTGATGATGTAAATCCCCGGGGGGACGTCGGTCGTTTCGTGCGGTCCGCGTTCCCGATAAATCCCCGCGGCCACGTACAGGTTGCCGCGGCAATCGACCGCCATGCCGTCTCCGCCCCGGCCGGGAGCGAAATCGAAGATCAGTCGCTGACCGCCCGGCACGCCGTCGGCAGACAGGTCGAAAGCCCAGATCTTCCGATTGCCGCCGGGGACCGGGCAACTGTCGACGACGTACAGCGTCCGTTCATCGGGGCTCAGGGCGATTCCGTTGGGGCGCTGAATCGTCGGCTGCGTGATCACGCGGTGAACGGTTCCGTCGAGATCGATGCGATACACCGACTCGTGCGACATCTGCATCGTCGTGCGGTCCCCGTAACAGGGATCGGTAAAGAAGATCTGTCCATTGGATCTCGCGGCGATGTCGTTGGGCGAATTGTACTGGACCCCATCGAAGCGGTCGGTGAGGACTTCGCCGGTGCCGGTCGCCGGATCGGCACGTGTAATCCGCCGTCGGCCCCCCGGTCCGAATTCGCTCCCTTCGCAGATCAGGAGCCGCCCCCGGGCATCGAACAGCAGGCCATTCGCCCGGCCGCTGTCGGCACGCCACACGCTCGTGGCGCCGGATCGGGAATCAAATCGCATAATGCGGTTGTTCCAGATGTCGGTAAAGAATACGTTCCCCGCCGCATCGGCCGCAGGTCCCTCGAGAAAGGCGACCGCGGTCGCGGTCGAAACCGTGGAACTCTGCGCCAGGAATTCGGCAGGGAGCGGTGTGGAATGCAGATCGGGCATGGGCGCCTACACGACGAGAGATGATGGAAATTGATGTCGCCGACAGCCTGGTCGTGGACCATCGCGAATCGCGAGGGGGACTTTGCCGCTGTTTCCGGGTCAGGTCTTCTGACTGGGGGATCGGTGGAAATGCACGTGCCTCCAGCGACCTTCCTGGCGTTGCCAGATGCGCGTTTCTTCGGTACCGCGCGTTCCGGGATGACCGTCGGCGTCGACAAACTGCGTCAGCCGGTAATAGGCCACGATGGCCACGTCTCCGATCACGCGGATATGCGGATCGCACATCGTGTTCTGAGGCTTGACCTGCCCGCCGCTCAATTTGAAGTAGAAGCTGTGAAAATCCATCCCTTCGACGAGGCGGCCGAGGGCCTCGGGCTCGAAAGCGGTCAGTGACGGATCGCACAACTCCGAGTAACTGGCCCAGTCTCCCTGTGCGATGGAATCGAGCAGACGTTGATTCCGTTCCAGCAATTCCAACTCGACCGCATTCGACATCAGGGATACTTCCAGTCTAATCAGAAAGGAATTGAGAATCAGTCGCCTTCGAGGAACTTGCGCAAGTCCTCGTCGGGATCACCGCTGGACGCCAGTTTTTCGACGTCGTCCTCTTCGAAGAAGAGTTGGGTCTCCGAGGCGTTCCGCGACCGCGCGCGGTCTTTCGCCCCATCGTCCGAGTGAATCGACGGATCGGGAGCGACAGGCCCTTTCAACGATTCATCATAAATGGTCTCGCCGGCGTCCACGACGGAGACGGGGGGGAAATCGGGATCGGTTTTCGTGCCGTCGCTGGCGTGCTCGGCCGCAGATGCCGCGCCCCCTTCGGCATCGGATGACTTGGTTCCTGCCTGGCCCACAATCACCGGCGGGACTTTTCTGCGGAGCCGCTGCTGTGTCTGCGGGAAGTCTTTTGTCTCTTCACCGTCGGCGATCGGAGCCGAAGCCAGTTCTTCAATTTCGTGAGTTCCCGATTTTCCCGAGGAGGCAGTCCCCCCTGGCAGGAATTCGGTGTCTTCATCCCCTTTGGCGCGCGGGGGCGCAAATTGCACGACGAACTTGAGTGGCCCGACGACCAGCGTGCTGCCGGGCGGAATCGGCACATCGACATTGGGCGCAATTGCCAGCCCGTTCAGTCGCGTGCCATTGGCGCTCTCAAGATCACGCACCGTGACGCTCTCTCCAGCAACCTGGATCAGGCAATGCCGGCGGCTGACCTGCCCCGAGGCAATCCGCATGTTGCATTCGGTGCTGCGACCGATCAGGGTTTCCGGCCCCAGGCGGATCTGCTTGGTGTCGGCGGTCGGATGTGAGACCAGGAGGCGAACTTCCATAGAATTCTATCATATCGCGGCGTGCAAAGATTTCCACAGGAGAAAGCAGATGATTGACTCCCGGCCTGAGGGTGGTATGATCGATTGCAGTCGCACAGTTCACGGTTTCCCGTCGGGCTGTTTCTTGCCGGCCCAAGTTCGCCGCCCCGGATATTTCGCATGGGCGTCACATATTACAAACGCTTCCGCATGGAAATCGACCTCGGCCGGGGTCCGGTGACGGAAGTCGGGCTGCCCGAGGGCTACCAATGGGTGGCTTGGGAGCCGGCACTCCTCGAGCGGCATGCGCTGGCCAAGTTCGAGGCGTTCCGGGCCGAAATCGATTCGGAGGTGTTCCCCTGCCTGGGGGATCAGAGCGGGTGCCGATCGCTGATGAGCGAAATCGCCCAGCGGGTGACGTTCGTTCCCGGGGCCACCTGGCTTGTCAGCTGCCCGGCTGCCGGCGGGGAGGATTGTGGCACGATCCAGGGCTTGATCCAGCCCGGCCAGTGGGGCGCGGTGCAGAACGTCGGCGTGGCCCCTCTGCATCGGGGAATCGGGCTGGGGCGGGCTCTCGTTCTCAAGTCGCTCGCCGGGTTTCAGGCAGCGGGCCTCGCCCGCGTGTACCTCGAGGTCACCGCCCGTAATCTGGCCGCCGTCCAGTTGTACCGCTCGGTCGGCTTTCGCCCCGCGCGAATGACTTACAAGGCGGTTGAGCGTCCGACTGCGGCATTCGCCGTCCTGTAATCCGGAGTTCAGCCTCACGATCACTGCACGCCAGCGGTCGGACTGCCGGCGAATCCTGTGAGACAGGCCTGAAATGGGGCAGGCGGCTTGTCGAACGGCGACTGACAAACGACAATATGTATTCTTTGAGAAACCGCTTTTGCTCCCAGGACCGAAAACAACAGGGATGGCTGACCAGCAGATTCAGACGCATTCGCTCTCGAACGGCCTGACGGTAATCGTCGAACCGATGACTGATGTGCAGTCGGCCGCTTTCAGCCTGCTGATTCCTGCCGGAAGCAATTACGATCCACCGGGCCAGCCGGGTGCGGCGGCCGTACTCTGCGATTGGGTGATGCGCGGCGCCGGATCCCGCGACAGCCGCCAGCTTTCGAACGAGCTCGACAACCTTGGCTTGCAGCGGAACGAAGGGGTCGGGAACAGTCATATCAGTTTTACCGGGGCCTCTCTCGCCGAGAACCTCCCCCAGGCGCTCCGGCTCTATGCCGACATTGTCCAGCGTCCCCTGCTCCCGGCCGATCAGTTCGAGGCCGCCCGCACCGGCGTCGAACAATCGCTCAGGGCGATGGAAGACGAGCCGCGCCAGAAGGTGATGGTCGAACTCCGCAGCCGCTGCTACGAGGCCCCGTGGGGGATTCCCAGCGAAGGGACCCTCGAGGGAGTGCAGCACCTGACGGCACCGGTCGTCGAGCGGCACTTTCGCCGCTGCGCCGGGCCGCACGACGCCATTCTCGGGATTGCCGGAAAAATCGACGTCGCTGCGGCGATGGATCTGGCGCAGGAGTTGTTCGGGGGCTGGAAGGTCCTACCGCCGGCCGAATTTGTTTCCGGCCCGCGGGGGCCGGCGCGCGATCACATTCCGCACGAATCGACCCAGACACAGATCGGCATCGCGTATGACAGCGTCCCCTACCGCGATCCGGGTTACTATGCAGCCTGGGCGGCCGTCAGCGTGCTCTCGGGCGGGATGAGCTCGCGGCTGTTCACCGAGGTTCGCGAGAAGCGGGGCCTGTGTTATTCGGTGTTCGCCTCGCTCAACAGCCTGCGTGACGTCGGAAAGATCCTGTGCTACGCCGGCACGACCGTCGAGCGGGCGCAGGAAACACTCGATGTCACCCTGCAGGAACTGATCCGGCTGGGGCGCGGCATCTCGGAAGATGAGCTCGACCGGTGCAAGGCGCGGGCCAAGAGTTCGCTGATCATGCAGCAGGAATCGAGTTCGTCGCGCGCCTCGTCGAACGCGCGCGACTGGTATCATCTGGGACGCGTGACGACGCTCGACGAAGTTCGCGACAAGATCGAGGCGCTCACCGTCGACACGCTGCTCGCGCACCTGGCCGAGCACCCCGCCCGGGATTTCACGATTCTGACGCTCGGTCCGAAACCGCTGGAGGTCAATCTTGGAGTTTCATGAGGCGCAGCTCGCCAACGGGCTGCAGATCATCGCCGAGCGCAGTCCCAGCGTGCACAGCGTGGCGCTGGGGTTCTTCGTGCGGACCGGTTCGCGCGACGAGACCGATGAAGTCTCGGGGGTCAGCCATTTCCTCGAGCACATGGCGTTCAAGGGGACGGCGCGGCATTCGGCCGACGACGTCAACCGCGTCTTCGACGAAGTCGGAGCCAAGTACAACGCGTCGACCAGCGAAGAGGTCACTCTCTTCTACGCCGCCATCCTGCCCGAGTATCTCTCCCGGTCGCTCGATCTCCTGGCGGATATCATCCGTCCGGCGCTGCGCCAGGAGGATTTTGACATGGAAAAGAAGGTGATTCTGGAAGAGATCGGCATGTACGACGATCAGCCGACGTACACCGCGTACGAAAGGCTGATGCAGACGCATTTCGCCGGGCACCCGCTGGGGCACAGCGTCCTCGGGACGACCGCCAGCATCACCGCGCTCCAGTGCGAACAGATGCGGGCCTATCATCAATCCCGCTACATCGGCAGCAACATCGTGCTGGCGGTCGCCGGTCAGTTCGACTGGCAGACGCTGCGCGATCTGACCGAGGCGGCCTGCGCCGCCTGGCCCTCCGGGACTCCCCGCCGCAACACAGCCGAGGCCCGCCCGGCCGGGGGCCTGAGCCTGGTGACCAAGCCCGCCAGTCTCCAGCAGCACGTCATGCAGATGGCGCCGGCGCCTCCGGCCAGCAATCCGCTCCGCTATGCGGCCGACATTTTGTCGGTGATTGTGGGGGATGACAACGGGAGCCGCATCTTCTGGGACCTGGTCGACCCGGGATTCGCCGAGACGGCGGAAGTCGGCTACAACGAATTCGACGGCAGCGGCGCATTTATGTCGTTCTTCAGTTGCGTTCCGGAGGAAGCGGCCCCCAATCTCCAGCGCGTGCGAAAGATCTTCGACGACGTCAATAAAAACGGAGTGACCGACGTTGAACTGGCGCAGGCCAAGAGCAAGGTGGCTTCGCGCATCGTCCTCCGGAGCGAGCGGCCGATGGGCCGGCTCTCGTCGCTGGGGCACAATTGGGTGCATCGCAATGAATACCGCCGCGTTGAAGATGACCTCGAGACGCTCCGCAAAATCACGCTCGCGGATGTCCGCCAGCTGCTCGAAGCCTATCCCCTCGTCCCCCTGACGACGTCGACGGTCGGCCCGCTCGAATCGCTGGAGGGTTAAAGAGGAATTCTATGGGGCCGATTCAGGTCGACTACCGCGACGACGTGCGCCCACCGGCCGCGACCATCATTCCCCTCTACCGGGACTCGCTCCTCAACCGGCCGATCGAGGATCCAGCCAGAATCCAGCAGTCGTTCGATGCGTCGAACATCGTCTGGACCGCCTGGGTCGGAGACAGGCTGGCCGGAATCCTCCGTGCCTGGACCGACGGTGCGCGCGACGGCTACATCTGCGACCTGGCAGTACATCCCGATTTCCAGAAGCTGGGGATCGGCCGCGAGCTCCTCGACCGCGTCGTCGCCTCCGACCGCCGGGTGCAGTTTGTCCTCAGGGCATCGATCATCGCCGTCGATTATTACGCGCACCTGGGCTGGCAAAAAATGGACAACGGCTGGTTCGTGCCCCGCGAGGCGTAGACCGATCCGCGTCATCAGCGGTTGCCATTGTCCGTCTTGCAATTTCAATTTGGGATTTGCTTTGCGGCTTGGCGCCTTTGCGTGCGCTCATTTGTGGATGGATAACTCACGCAAAGACGCCAAGCCGCAAAGAGGACGAAGAACTTGCTCTCGCTGGTATCGTGCGAGCGGATTTGCACGTTGATCCCAGCCCCCCGATGAGATCCGTCAGCAACTGAGTACCCAGTACTGAGTACGCGGTTACCGTGTCAGGGCGCCACAATATGTTAGCCCTCCTTTCGCCGCGATGAGAACCTGACAAACTCAGTACTGCGTACCGGGGACTCAGTACTGGAGCCTGCTTTCTCGGTACCGACGGCCCCTCCCTCCATCATCGACGAAATTCTTGCGAAAATCGCTATGCTGTTTGCAGGCCTTGAAAATGAGCGCCAACTCCTGCTGAGAAATTCACTATGGTCTGGATCCAGATTGCTGTCGGCATACTCGTCGTCGGAGGCGGCATTACCTGGTTTCGTCGCTATCGCCGGCGACGCCAGACGCGGCTGATTTCGCTCGTCGCCCTGCTCCGTGAGCCGGTCGCCTTCGATCCGGCCGTTCTCGCCCGGGTGGCGGGAAAGGTCTGGCAGGCCGATCTGGGGGATGGCTCGTCCGAAGGAGCCGATGGGTTCGTCGTTGGTGTCGATGTTCTGAACACCATCAAGCACGGCGATCGCATGTATCTCGTGAACAGCTTTCCGAAGCCGTACGTGGAAAACCCCGAACAGGTCGCCGAAGGGATCCCCGATCTGCGCATCCGTTCGCTCTTCAGCGAGCACCGGGCGTGGTTCTCGTGCGACGCACTGGGTATTGATGGCACGACACCAGAAACCGAGGTCCTCGAATTATTTTGCCGGCTGGGAAGGTTGTTCGCCGAACTCCTCGACGAAAACTGCCTGTTGATCTTCGTTCCTGACTCTGAACGGGCTTACCCGATCAATGAAGAAACGGAAGCGGCCCTGCGATCAAACAACCCGCTCCGGTCGTTGCAGGAGACGTTGACCGTCCCGGTCATCCAGGTTTCGGATGACGATCCCCTGATGAAAGCGGCCGTGTCCCGGGCGCGACAGGACTGGCCCCGGTTCGTCGAGGCCTTCGAAGCCCGGCCCGGAGGGAACTTCTCGGTCAAGGCGCCGGTCACGCACGGCGACAAAACCGAGTTCATCTGGATCGCCGTCACGACGCTCGAGGGGGAGCGGATCTACGGCGAACTGGGAAACGATCCGAACGATCTGGGCCCCTTGAAGCTCGGCTCGAAAGTCTCGGTGCTGGTCAGCGATCTCAACGACTGGTGCTACATCGACCGGCAGCAGAACCTCGCCGGCGGGTTCACGATCG